>PVMK01153097.1_pt1 | contig 10371 bp, 7 predicted proteins | sample 1853481 | NCBI WGS metagenome assembly PVMK01 (sample SAMN08533507, study PRJNA380276) | Marine sediment metagenome, whole genome shotgun sequencing project. | reverse complement strand
TGTCTCCAGGGCCGAAGCACCACGGATAATATCAGCCCGGCGATACTTACAAAAATAATGACCAAAGGGATGCCCCAGACAAGCCATGATGCAAACGATAAATATTGTGTCCCGGGAATGTCATTCAAGACGGCATAGGTGATCAGTATGCCGTTTGCCGGTGTGGCGGTAATTGAACCCATACCACCGATGTTGGCACCATAAATCGTCGCCAGGGCCAGCATGGTCGCAACACTCCCGGAAGGACCGTTGGCCTCTTCGTAAGATCGCCGCAACAATTCTAAAAGGGGCAGAAGGGTTAACACCGTTATAGCATTAGGAATGAAAAACGACAAAAACGCCGAGATGGCAATGAGGTAGAAAAGAATTTTGGTTATCGAAAGATGCCTTTTACCGATAAACCAATAAGCGATTCGATGGGGGAGTCTGGCTTTAATCATCAGGCGTGAGACCACAAAACCGCTGATGAAGAAAAAAATTAGCTGAATTTTATCCATCGTCAACCGTCACTTCTTACTTCACCCCGAAACATTGAGAACAGGATAAACGGTCCCATAAAGGACGTCAGGGTGGCGACAAAAAGGGCCGATTTTTCTAATGACTTGTCAGAGGTCAATGTTGTTTTACTCCAGGTTCAATCTTCAATTTTTAGCCATGAATATTAGTAATTTCCCCTTATGTAAAGAGAAAATTTGTAACTTTCGGGCAATGCAGTTCTGATTTCATTTGAAATTTAGACCACATTGAGTATGATGCGGCTGTGAATTTCCAAGCACTTATTTTCAGAGTAAAATTAAAAGGAGGCAATTCATGGATGAACACCAAGGGGTATGGAACGAGAAAGTAGCTGAAAAAATCATCAAAAACCTTAAGAAGCGCCGCATGACAGGCAGCTATACCGCCAGCGCCGCCAAAGCTAAAGACGAGATTATCGAAATGATTCCGCAGGGTGCCACCGTCTTTCGCTGTGGGTCGATGAGCGCTGTGGGCATGGGGTTGTGGGAGTCAATTGCGGCCCTGCCGGAAGTAGGCTTGATTGATCCGTATCGACCCGAATTGTCACCTGAGGAAGGCATGGAACTCCGGCGCCGGGGGTTGACAGCTGACGTTATGATTGCCAGCACCAACGCCATAACGTTAGACGGGCGACTGGTCAACTTGGACGGGATGGGCAACCGGGTGGCGGCCATGGCCTTCGGCCCTAAAAAGGTGATCCTGGTGGTTGGCATGAATAAAGTCGCACCGGATCTGGAATCGGCTGTGGCCCGGGTCAAGCACTACGCCGCACCGGTTAACAGCATTCGCTTCGGACTCAAGACACCCTGTGTTGAAACCGGCCTATGTTCGGACTGCCGGTCACCGCAACGGATTTGCAATATGTGGAGCACGATTGAAGGTCATATGATCAAGGACCGGATTCATGTGAAGCTGGTGGGGGAATTCCTTGGGTATTAATAATGAACAGACAACAGACGACAGACATCAGAGGTCAGATGACATAGATCAGAGGACTGAGGACAGAAGCTGAAGGTTTCAGCCCGCCCTAGTCTCCGGTTCGGGGGGCCTACGGCTCGGAGAGAGTAATGGAGTGTTGGGTTTAAAAGCGGAAATAGATCTGATTTATACTTTTTTTCCTTTGGCTATGCGAGATCCAAACATGGTTTATATTTTTCCATTATATCAACCACTCATCACTCCATTGCTCCAGCACTCCAATACTCCAGGTACTAATTAGTATTGCATTTCGATAATCCTTCCGATTTTCACAGTCATTAATTCCCCAAAGGGCATCAATAATCATAAATTCAGCCTCATTACAGCACGATAAAAATTAATTATGTTGTTTTATTAAGTACTTACATATTTTTTCAGTATGAAAAAATATTCCTTGACAGATATATTAGTATACTAGTATATTAGTTTGAAATTCAGCAAGCGCATATTCTGTTCTGATTAAAGGCGTTTTCGCCCAATCCAAAACCTAAAAAGGAGGTAGCATGAAAAACATGAAAAAGCTGTTGTTAATCATTTGTCTGGCCGTATTAATGGCCGTGCCCCTGGCCGGTCAGGCCCAGGCGGCGGGAAGCAAGGACACCCTGGTCTATGCCCTTTACGGCGACATCAAGGACTGGGACCCGGCCATAGCCTTTTCCCTTGAAGTGTTCATGATGCGCCAGGTCTACGAAGGCCTGACCGTGTACAACACCCCTGGTGAAAAACCGCTGATTCTGCCCGGACTGGCCACCTCCTGGACCACGTCTGACGACGGCCTGACCTGGACATTCAACCTGCGCAAGGGCGTCAAATTCCACGACGGCGAGCCCTTCAATGCCGCGGCCGTGAAATACGTCATCGACCGCAACAAGAAATTGGGTAAGGGCGCGGCTTTCATCTGGGCTCCGGTCAAAGAGGTCAAAGTCGTCGACGATCACACGGTTCAGTTCCTGCTCAAGTACCCGGCCCCCATCGACATCATCTCCTCGGCCCAGTACTGCGCCTGGATGTATTCACCCAAAGCCGGCGAGAAGGGCACTGACTGGTTCATGCAGGGCAACGCTGTCGGCACCGGTCCCTACAAACTTGATAAATGGGAGAAAAGCCAGCAGACCGTTCTGTCGGCCAACAAAGACTACTGGGGCGGCTGGAAGGACAATAACTTCAAGCGGGTCATCCTCAAGGTGGTGACCGAGGAATCAACCCAGGTGCAGATGCTCAAAAGCGGCGAGGCCGATTTTGCATCGTTGATTCCCATCGATTCCTTTCCCGGTTTGAAGAAGGATCCGGCAGTCGATATGCAGACGCCGCCCTCATGGAAAAACTATATGTACCTGATCAACGTCAAGAAATTCCCGACCGACAACCTGAAGATCCGTCAGGCCATCAGCTATGCCTGCGATTACCAGGGCGTGATCGACGGCGTTTTGAACGGCGATGGTTCTATCCCCAGCGGCCCCATTCCGGCCACCATGTGGGGACATAATCCCAACCTGCGGATTTATGATTTTAACCTGGAAAAAGCCAAAAAGCTGGTGGAAGAAAGCGGCATTCCCAAAGACAAGCTAAAGATAACCATCGCCTATATCGGCACAAGTCAGGTATACAGCAACGTGGCCCAGATGCTGCAGGCCAATCTGGCTCAAATCGGCATCACCGTGGAACTTCTGCCGGGACCCTGGGGCACCATCTGGGACAAGGCCAAAAAAATGGAGACCGCTCCCAACCTGCAGTCCATGGCCTGGTGGCCGACCTATCCGACCCCCAGTGACTGGCTGATCGGATTGTGGCGGACGGAGAAAAAAGCCTTATTCAACCTGTCTCATTATACCAACCCGGAGTATGACAAACTGGTGGACGACGGAGCGGCGGCCGAGGGTGTTGACAAAGCCAGGGCGATCGAGCTGTACAGCAAAGCCCAGAAGATGCTGGTCGATGATGCTGTGGCAGTTTTCTATGCTGACGTGAACGACCAGGCCGGCCATAGAGCAGATATCGGCGGCTTCGTTTATAATCCATCCTACAATGTCGCGAAACTCTACGATCTGTACAGAAAATAGGAAATTGTGGGGGGAGCTATAGTGATGAATATCATGCATAAAGCGTGATTTTCAACAGATAAATACAGCTCCCCTTTTTCAAACGAATGCTTAATTCCGATTAATCTTCTTTGTATTCGAGCAGCGGTCACGAAATAAAAAAGATTAAAAATATGCGAAGCATAAAGTAATTAAGCCGCCAGCGCGTAGGTCTATCAAGTTTTTTCAGTTTTCTAAGAACAATCTACACCCCTGAATATAATATTTTTCAGGGCGGATTAATTAGAATGAAAAAATATATCGGAAAACGACTGGCGTTCACCCTGTTGGTCCTGTTCGGGGTCTGCACCCTCACCTTTTTTGTTTCCCGGATCATTCCCGGCGATCCGGCGTCCATGTGGGTCGGTCCCAAGCACACCCAGGAGCAACTGGATGCCGCCCGCAAAGAACTCGGCCTGGACCGGCCCCTGCTGGTCCAGTATCTGAATTATATGGGTAACCTGCTCAAGGGCGACCTGGGGGTTTCCATCAGGACCAAGCAGCCGGTGCTCGAGGAGGTCGGCCGGAGATATGCGGCCACCTTCGAGCTGGTCACCGTATCCATATTTATCGCCCTGATCATCGGCATCCCTTTGGGCGTCATTTCGGCCGTACGCAAGGACAAACCCATTGACCACGGCAGCCGGGCTTTTTCAATCTCCGGCGTGGCCATGCCGGTTTTCTGGCTGGGCATGATTCTGCAGATGACGCTGCACGGTAATTTGGACTGGTTTCCGCTGCAGGGCCGGATCGGTTCGATGGTCTCAATCGATCATCCCCTTACCCACATCACCGGATTTTACCTTTTCGACTCTTTAGTTACCGGCAACTGGCCGGCCTTTTTAAGCTCGATTAAGTACATGGCCCTGCCGGCGCTGACGATGTCCTTCGCCTCGCTGGCCATCGTGACCCGGATTACCCGCTCATCCATGCTGGAAGTCATGCGCGAAGATTACGTCCAAACCGCGACCGCCTATGGCGTCAGCCGACGGACGATCCTATACAAGTATGCCTTGAAAAATGCGCTCATCCCGACCATCACCATCATCGGTCTGGCTTACGGGCTGATGTTGGGCGGTTCGGTTATGGTGGAATCGATTTTTGACTGGCCGGGGTTGGGCAGATACATTGTGCTGTCCATTACCCGCAACGATTTTCCGGGCATCGTCGGTTCAACCCTGATTTTCGCGGCTACCTATCTGATTATTAACTTAATTATCGACTTGATCTATTTTTTTGTCGACCCCCGGATCAAGCATCCGGGCAGCAAGGGTTAAGCCATGGATGAAGCACTAAATGCCCATCATACTCCCCGCTGGGAACGGCTGCGCTATTTCATTCATCTGGCCAAGAAAAACCCGTTGTTTTTAATCGGCCTGGGCGTGGTGGTTCTTCTGGTCATCGCCGCGGTGTTCGCCCCCTGGATCACCCCTTTCCCGGAGGACGCCAAATACGCCATCAAATTCAGCTCCAAGCTCAAGCCGCCGTCCATGGATCACTTTTTCGGCACCGACGCCCTGGGCCGGGACATTTTTACCCGGGTTGTCTTCGGGGCCCGGATGTCGATCAAGATCGGGGTGACGGTGCTGGCTATCGCCTTGGTATTAGGGGTTCCGCTGGGGCTTGTGGCCGGATACTTCGGCGGCAGGATCGACGATATTATCATGCGCATCAGCGACATCTTTCTGGCTTTCCCATCGCTGTTGCTGCCCCTGATCATCGCCGCCGCCCTGGGTCCGTCGATCACCAACGCCATGATTGCCATTGCCGTGGCCTGGTTTCCCTGGTACGTCAGGATCGTCCGGGCCCAGGTGTTGACGGTCAAAGAGCAACTTTATGTCGAAGCGGCCCGATCCATCGGTGTCAGCCGGTTCAGGATCCTGGTCAAGCATGTTTTGCCCAACTCCATGGCGCCGGTCATCATCCAGGCCTCGATGGACATGGGCTACACGATCCTGACCGCGGCCGGGCTGTCCTTTATCGGCGTGGGGGCGCGACCACCGACCGTTGAATGGGGGCTGATGATCACCGACGCCCGGGCCTATTTCCTCGATTTCTGGTGGACGGTAACCTTCCCGGGTTTGGCTATCTTTGTGACCGTGCTGGCCTTCAATCTGATCGGCGACGGTCTGAGAGACATCCTCGACCCTAAGGTCAGGGACTGACTGTATGGATAAACCGATTATAGAAATAAAGGGCCTCAAAACCCATTTTTTCACTTACAACGGCGTGGTCCGCGCCGTGGACGGAATCGACCTGATCGTAAGCCGGAACGAGGTGGTCGGTATCGTGGGTGAAACCGGCTGCGGCAAGTCGGTGACCGTGCGCTCCACCATGGGCCTGGTTCCCGATCCGGGACGTATTGTCGCCGGTCGGGTTTTATTGGATGGTGATAACCTGCTGGCGAAAAGTGATGCCGAGTTGCGGCGTATCCGCGGCGCCAGGATGTCGATGATTTTTCAAAACCCGTTGTCCTCGCTGAACCCGGTGTTCACCATCGGCAATCAGGTGGGCCATGTGATCAGTATTCATCAGAATAAGAAAAAAAAGGAGGCCCGCCGCCGGGCGGTTGAGGTCTTTGAGCTGGTGCGGTTGCCGGACCCCGACCGGCTGTTGAAAAAGTACCCACATGAACTCAGCGGTGGGATGCTGCAGCGGGTTATGATTGCCATGGCGTTGTCCTGCCGACCTGAGGTGCTGATTGCCGATGAGCCCACCACGGCGCTGGATGTGACCATCCAGGCCCAGATTCTGTCATTGATGCTGAGGCTGAAAGAAGACACGGGCACGGCAATTATTATGATCACTCACGACCTGGGGGTTGTGGCCGAAACCTGCGATCGGGTGGCGGTGATGTATGCCGGCTTGATTGTGGAGCGGGGTCCGGTGCAGGAGATTTTCAATGAACCGCTACACCCATACACCGAGGGGCTGTTGACATCACTTCCCGGCCGGCAAAAGGCCGGTGATGAACTCCGGACGATTGAGGGACTGGTTCCGGATCTCATTCATCCGCCGTCGGCTTGCCGGTTTCATCCAAGATGTCCGATAGCTCAAGAAGTTTGTCAGAGAGAAGTTCCTGAATTACTTGAAAAGGGTGACGGCCGGGCCGTGGCCTGTCATTTTCGATGATGCTGGATACTGGATGCTCGATGCTGGGTGCTCGATACTGGATGCTGGTCACTGATTACTGATGACTGGTTACTGGTTACTGGTCACTGATTACTGGTTACTGGTTACTGGTCACTGATTACTGATGACTGGTTACTGGTCACTGGTTACTGGTTACTGGTTACTGGTCACTGGTCACTGATCACTGATTACTGCCTACTGATTACTGATCACTGATTACTGATTACTGATTACTGCCTACTGATGACTGGTTACTGATCACTGATTACTGCCTACTGATGACTGGTTACTGATCACTGATTACTGATCACTGATTACTGCCTACTGATCACTGATTACTGCCTACTGATCACTGATTGCTGGTTACTGGTCACTGATTACTGATCACTGGTCACTGATTACTGGTCACTGGCCGCAGGTTACTGATTCGGAATTCTATCTATAGCTTTAGACAATTATTTGTCAGGATTTGGCTCTGACAACTACCCCACAGGAGCCACTTGTTTCGAGTCCGATCTCGGAAGAAGCGCTGTATACCAATGGCATTGATTAAAGCCTTGAACATAAAAAAATATTTTCCCACCCAGGGCGGCCGTATGGTCAAAGCAGTGGACGATGTGTCTTTTGCTGTGGCTAAGGGCGAAACAGTGGGCTTGGTGGGCGAATCAGGCTGCGGCAAATCCACCATCGGTCGAGTTATAATGAATTTGATCGAGCCCACTGACGGTCGGCTACTGTTCGAAGACCGCAATATTTTCGAACTGCCGCGGGCAGAGCGGCGGGCGTTGCGCCGTAAAATGGGGATTGTTTTTCAGGATCCATATTCATCCCTGAACCCCCGGATGAATGTCTTGCAGATTGTGGGTGAGCCCCTGGTCGTTCACCACAAGTTAAAAAGGGCCCGACTCAGGGAAGAAGTTGTTCGTCTGCTGGAGCAGGTCGGACTAAAGCCCGAGCAGATAAACCGATACCCGCACCAATTTTCGGGAGGGCAACGACAGCGGCTGGGGATTGCACGGGCCTTGGCGTTGGGCCCGGAATTTTTGATTTTGGATGAACCGACCAGCGCACTGGATGTATCGGTCCAGGCCCAGGTTCTGAACTTGATCAAAAAGCTTCAGGCCGCCAAAGCACTGACCTATTTATTTATTACGCATGATCTGAACGTAGTGCGCCACATTGCCGACCGGCTGATCGTGATGTATCTGGGTAAACTGGTTGAAGAAGGAAATGTGGCCGATATATTTAAGCAACCGTTGCATCCGTATACCCAGGCGCTGCTGTCCGCCAATCCGAAAATCGATCCGAGTTTGAGAGGAACGCGGACGCTGCTGGAGGGCGATGTGCCGTCGCCAGCCAACCCGCCGCCGGGCTGCCGTTTTCACACCCGCTGCCCGATCGCGGAATCCGTCTGCCGGGAAACCGAACCGGAGTTGGAGCAGGTCGGTGACCGCAAAGTTTCATGTCATCTGATTTGAGAAATAAAGGAATTATCAAAATGGAAGATTTGATGTTTAAAAATATCTCAAATCAATCCGGACAATCATTGTTGCGCACCCAGGTTTATGAGTACCTGCGCCAGGAGCTCAAGGAAGAAAACCTGAAACCGGGCAAGTCCGTCAGCATGAACGAACTCATGACTCATCTTGGTATCAGCCGGACGCCCCTTAGAGATGCCCTTTTACAATTGCAAAACGAGGGCTTTGTTACGTTTCTGCCGCAACGGGGAATCCGAATCAATGAGCTGACTCAAAAGGACATTGAAAATATGTATGAAATGCTGGGAGCCCTTGATTCCCGGGTCCTGCTGGCGGTTTTTGACAGGATCGGCAGCCGTGAAATAGAGCGAATGAAGCAGATAAACGAAAAGATGGAAAAGAATCTGGAGGGGCGGAATTTTCCGCGTTACTGGAATTTAAATACAGCCTTTCACAATGTTTATCTGAGCCTTTCCACAAATGAGCTTATTTTAAATCATATCAATATCCTCCGACAACGATTGTTTGAATTCGGTAAAAAGGACTGGGGCCTGAGGCGGAAGCATGTGATCCACAAGGAGCATTTGACGCTGATTGAGCTTATCGAAAAAGGGGATGCCATCAGTGCGGCTGACTTTATGCGGGATCAGCACACAACCCTCGATCTTGACGCGAAATTATTGCACTCCAGATATCGTTGATTGGTTGATTAGTTGATTAGTTGATTGGTTAATTGGATATAAGTATTGATTTATCCCATATTTGCAAAATAAAAAGAGCTATTTACATAGTAAATTATGAGGTCTGAAGTAAGGAGTAAATACAAAAATCTAACCGAATATGCACAGTACGATGGTTTGGGTCTGGCGGAGGCTATTCGCAACGGGGATGTTACGCCGACTGAAGCAGCAGAATTATTCATTGAGGCCGTGAATAAAGTGAATCCGAAAATCAATTCCGTGATTGAAGTTTACGATGATGCTTTGGATATTGCAAAAAATGCCTTAAATGGTAAGGGACCTTTTGCCGGAGTTCCTTTTTTAAGAAAAGACCTCGGTGCTACCGAAGGCGGGAGATTGCAGGAGCTGGGAAGCCGACTTTTCAAAGGTTACGTGCCGGATAAAGACTCCTTTTTGATGGCACGGTTCAAAAAGGCGGGATTGGTCACCATGGGACGCTCCACCGTCCCGGAGTTAGGAATATCCGGGCAGACAGAGACCATTTTACAGGGGATTACCCGCAATCCCTGGGATCTGGATCGCATGGCCGGCGGGTCCAGTGGCGGCGCAGCCGCCAGTGTTGCTGCCGGAATCGTGCCGGTGGCCCATGCCAGTGACGGCGGAGGATCCATTCGCATTCCGGCTTCCTGCTGCGGTGTAGTCGGGCTGAATCCCTCCAGAGGACGGATCAGCGCCGGACCGGACCGGCAGGATCCCATGTTCGGGCTTGCACGGGAGTTTGTTGTCAGCCGCAGCGTCAGGGATACGGCCGCCATGCTGGATGCCGTCCACGGCGCCGGTGTCGGAGATCCCTTTATCATTGTAAAACCCGAACGGCCCTATATGGAAGAATTAAACATCCCCACCGGCAAATTGCGTATCGCGTTTACTGCCGACCCCTGGGGGCCGTACCCTGTGGATCCTGAGATTATTGAGGTGGTGGCTAAAGTGGCATCTGTCTGTGAAGATATGGGCCACTCGGTTGAAATGGATTCACCCGAACTAGATTTTGAAGAAGTGATTACCGTCGTGATGAATGTGTTCGGTCTGGCTGATGTCGGCCTGGCTAAGATTGCCAGGGAAATGGGAAGAGAAATAAGTCCGGATTATCTTGAACCCGGAACCTTGAAAATGATCAAACGCGCCGAAGCGCTTTCAGTGGTGGACATATTAGTGTCTTTTGAGGTTATGCGGCGGACGAGATTGATTGTCGGTCAGTTCTTTCAAAAGTATGATGTCCTGATAACGCCCAGCCTGTCCATATTGCCGCAACTACATGGTATATTTACCACCAAGAGAGATGATCTGGAACCCCATGAATTCTGGGAAAATGATTTCAGGATATTCCAACATATGGGCCTGTTCAACGTGACCGGGACACCTTCTATCTCTTTACCATTGGGCCACAGCGAGTCCGGATTGCCCATCGGTGTGCAGTTTGCCGCTGGATTTGGTGATGAGGCGAGGCTA
>PVMK01115361.1_pt1 | contig 10371 bp, 9 predicted proteins | sample 1853481 | NCBI WGS metagenome assembly PVMK01 (sample SAMN08533507, study PRJNA380276) | Marine sediment metagenome, whole genome shotgun sequencing project. | reverse complement strand
GTTCCTCCTTGGCCTCATCGATACCCGCCACATCCTTAAAGGTGACTTTTTCCTGGGTATCACTCATGAGTCTTGCCTTGCTCTTCCCGAAGGATAGCGGATTTCCTCCCCCGGACTGCATCCGCCGCATAAAAAATAGCCAGACGCCTATCAGCAACAACATGGGAACCCAGGAGAGAAACATATGAAACAATGAGGAATCCTCCCCGGGTTTTACAGATATCCCGACACCCTTACTCCTCAGCAGGTTTATCAGATCGGGGTCTTTTGGGGCGACGGTCTTAAATTGCCCGCGGTCAGAAATGCCGGAAATGCTGTCACCCTGAATGATGACCTGGGTGATGCTCCCACTTTCTATCATATTTAAAAAATCACTATAACCGACGGAGACGCTGCTGCTCTTTGTTTGGTTAGTTGCTCGGAACAGCATGACCATTATAAGACTGATTATGATAAAAAGAGCAAGGTTTTTGGAGGATGGTTTCAATTTAATATAACCTTCACAAATTATTCAGTTCTTTTTGCTCGTCGTTTACTCCATATTTACTAATGCCGAGTAAATCTCCCGGTTTCCGGGAGCGTATTGAAATCCTGATTCCTAAAGACGTGCGGGCCATCAATATTTTGAAGTTCGGGCTTGTCAGACGATTCGTCCCCCATTTCCCTGCGGCAGGTATCTTTTTTCAGCTTCCCGCAATTCATTGCATTTCTGAAGTTCGAAAATGTCCGACAGGGAGGCGACTTTATGCTCGACCTGGGCAAGCGACTCGGATTGATATATCTGAGCGGCCGTGTTTTTCATGGCCGTAATAGCGCTTCGCAGGAGGTGGTTGGCCCAGATTACAACACTGATGCCGCTTTCCCGAAACGCACTCGTAGGTGTCTGAAAGTATTTTGTGGGAACGATTACAACGGGGCAGCGGTTTCCCCACTCCTTCATAAAGGTTTCAATCTCCCTAAAATCAGAGCGTTTGCTGTGCATCAGGATCGCGTCCGCGCCTGCCTCGTGATAGGCCTCTGCCCGTTTTAGGGCCTCGGCAAGCCCCCATCCTGATATAAAGGCCTCTACCCTGGCAACAATACAAAAGCTGTCATCCGTCTGACTGTCCTTCCCTGCCCTGATTTTGCCGCTGAACTCTTTGATATCGGCAAGGGGCTGTCTTTGGCCAAGGAAACTGTTTGTCTTGGGGAAGAGTTTGTCTTCGATACAGACGCCTGCAACGCCCCGCTGTTCAAGCTTTCTGACCAGGCGGCGCATATTGTTATAGTTGCCATATCCCGTATCCCCGTCAAGAAGAATGGGAATCTTAACGGCATCGCTCATAAATTCAACGATTTCCAACACCTGGGTCCAGCTCAGTTCATTATTGTCACGAACACCCATAGACGCGCTAATGGCAAGACCGCTTGCCCAGATACAGTTAAACCCCGCATTTTCAACAATTCCGGCTGAAAGACCGTTATGGGCCTCCATCAGAAATTCCAACTCCGGGGAATCCAATAATTTCTTAAGCGATTCTGTTTTTCTCATAAGCTACTCCTTATTTTTAACATTCGCGATTAGTATTTCACACAAAGGCGCATACGCCGCCGGATTGAGCTCGCCGTTATCCGCCGGACTCAATAAATGCCAGGACCTCTTTTAGGGGGTTCTTGACTGCCGGAAAACCGGTGGGGCAATATTCCCTGTGATTCAAGGTAGATGGAAGATAGTATTCCATCCAGTCATTTCATTTGAAACAGGTGTTCAAAATCTTCTCAGATCTATTCAGGATCAGTAACGTTTCTTGGTCTTAAAGAGTGGGAGAAAAGGAATGCGTCGGTCTGAGTGCTTTATTTTTTTGATCGAAAAACCCTGTTTTCTTGAAATATTGCAGCCCGTTTTTGCCCATATCTTAGATAAGGTGTGAATTTAACAATAAAAAGAATAGTTGGCAAGCTTATTCTTGTATCATCTCCGAAATGATACTGGACATCCACGTTTACACTTGGCTTGTCCACTATCGCCTTGGCTGTATATGCTTCAGATCATTCAGCAAAATCCACTTGAGTGATGGAAACCTACTTCCGGCTGAGGGCGGGACTTGCCAAAACGGCTTGTGCGTAAAGGGCTAAATGGACCACCTTAATATGGAGGCCCCCCAGGTCAGGCCTGCCCCAAAGGTGACGAGAAGCACGTGGGTGTCTTTTATCAAACGGCCTTCCCGATTGGCTTCATCCAGGGCAATAGGTATTGTGGCAGAGGAGGTGTTCCCGTACCTGTGGATGTTTGTAAACACCTTCTCCATGGGAATATGCAGGTTGGTCGCCAAGGCCTGAATGATCCGGATATTGGCCTGGTGGGGGACAACAAGCGCAAGGTCGTTCACGGTGAGTCCGTTTTGCTGAAGCGCCTCCCTGGCAATCTCAGACATACACCCAATCGCCCGCTTAAAAAGCCGGTTTCCGTCCATCTTCAGATGAAAGGGCCTTTTGTCCAGGTCTTGCAGGATATCCGGGGTGTAAGAGTTTCCGTCCGAAGAATAAAGCAATTCCCAGAACTTGCCATTGGATCTTAGGTGATTTGACAGAATCCCGCCCGGGTCCTTACTGGAGGTGACAACCGCCGCTCCTGCGCCATCAGCCAACAGTACGCAGGTACCCCGATCCCGCCAGTTTGTGACACCGGAGAGCCGTTCCACACCAACCACCAGTGCGGTCCTGCACGTCCCGCATTGAATGGCGTTATCTACCATGGTGAGGGCATACAAAAACCCCGAACATCCGGCTGAAACATCAAATGCCGCAGCCTTGTCAGCATGAAGGGCCTTTTGAATCATGCACGCTGTAGAGGGAAATTGCCGATCCGGCGTCACCGTGCCAACCACGATCATGTCCAGATCAACCGGAGAAACCTCTGCCATTTCCAAGGCCTTTAATGCGGCCTGTGTGCCCAAATCAGTGGTGCTTTCTTCTTTTTTATTTGATGAGATGCGCCGTTCTTTAATACCGCTCCGGCGTATAATCCATTCATCCGTGGTGTCAACTATTGTTTCAAGATCCTTATTTGACAGTATCCTTTCGGGCATTGATGAACCTGTCCCGATGATATGTGCTTTCTGTATCATTCCTATTTCCTTATGACGGATACGGGACATGTAACCGTTTTAGTTACATAAATCATCGCTTTTCACAAAAAAATCAAATATTTAAATTGTGGGCTGGAAGGTCTGTATGATCGGAAAGAAAAGAATCTTGAGGGTCCTTTTGGGGGATTAATTCTTTGGAATGCCTATCACAGCTCAAATTCTTTCAAATCAATTGCCTTATCGTCCACACGAAGATCATCAATCAACTGAAAATCTATTCCTATTTTCAGGCTACGTTTTGGTAGCCCCACTGCAAGGCCTCGAGGTTGAGAGACAGGAAGGCCTCTTTGTTGTCCTGGACCATGGTTTTTGTGAGTTCGTCTTCGATCTGTTCCAGACCCCGGGCATCTGATTTTCTCAGATAGGCACCCAGCATGAGGAAGTTGGCCGACTGGCTCGACCCCAGATCGGCCGCGGCAATGCCGGATACTCCCTCCTGCATGAGACTGAAACCCGGGCTCGAAGTGGAGGTCATGGCACGGACGCCGGCCGCGACCGCTCCATAAACCATGTTGATGGAACTGATTTCGCTTTCGGTCTGCTTGTAAATCCCGCCCAGTTTAGGCAGTTCAGCGGCCATGTATTCCGGGATGTCGTTCTGGGGGGTGATGGGATAGCCAAAGAAATGGCGGCAGCCCGCATCAATGGCCCCGTAACAGACGGCCCGGTTTCCGGTGCAGATCATCTTCTTGCTCATCTTCGATAAACCTCGATGGCGTAATCCGGACACATCAGTGAGCAGATACTACACCCGGTGCAGGTTTCCGGTTCTTGAAACACGGCATAAAAATATCCCTTGGCATTGGTCTGTCCGCCCATTTCAATGCAGTTTTTCGGGCAGAAAACCTGGCAATACCCGCAGCCTTTGCAACCTTCCGATTTAACAACGATTCTTCCTTTGGCCGCTGTCGTTTCCTTTCAATTAAACTTGAGGCAGTAAAATACGTTTTTGCTGTTTTGTCAAGGTCTCGTTTTTTGTCGTGATTTATAAAAGATGTTCTAGATCCAAGGCCGTCCGTTTTCGTGTCCGGCAATGTTTGCAGGGAATGATTCGCCTGTTTTCACGATTTTTCCCGGGAAGTTGCAGAGAGCATAAGAATATGTTTTAATATTTTTTAATGCTATGCCCTCAGGAGGTTGTTTGCGGAGAGAGAAGGGATGAAATGGCCTAATGTCGCTGATTTTTTGAAAGAAAAGGTACGGCTCTTTGGAAGCAAACCGCTTGTTTGCGATTACGGAGGGGAGACTTTTTATACATACCATGAATTCGATAAGACAACGGATCGTCTTGCGTGGGCCCTGGGCGAACTGGGGATATCCCCGGGAGAACGAGTGGCATTTCTCCATCCCAATCATACGGATCTCCTTCTGGGGTATTTCGGCGTCATCAAGGCGGGGGCGGTTGCGGTCCCAATCAACCCTATATACACGCCGAGAGAGATCAGCTATATCATAAACAATTCCGGGGCCAGATTTCTTATCTCATCGGATTTCTTTTCTGAAAACATAAAATCAGTTAAAGAAAACTGCAGCACCCTTTCAGGGATCATTTTAAAATCCGGGGCAGAGAGCCTGGAAGCGGCATTGATCAGCCGGGTGGGTCAACTCAAGGGAAGGGACTGCGTTGACGCTGACCCCGATGATCTCGCGATGATCTTTTATACGTCGGGGACCACAGGGAGACCCAAAGGGGTCATGGTCACCCACCGGAATATTACTTTTGGGGGAGGGAGCTGCGCTCAGAACTACGGTCTGACCGCCTCAGATCGAACCATAATATGTCTTCCGCTTACCCACATTTTTGCCAATGCTACCCCGTTTCTAGGGAGCCTTTCTTCGGGGGGCTCGGTCGTGGTCATGGAACGGTTCCATACAGAAGAGGTGTTCGATGCCATCGCCAGGCACCGCACGACCTGGTTTCCGGGAGTGCCGACCATGTTTACATACCTCCTTGATGCCTTTGATGAACAGTCGCGAGATGTCTCTTCACTGCGTATGGGGCTTTCGGGGGCAGCCTCTCTCTCAATCGAACACCTGAGTGCCTTTGAAGAAAAATTCGACGCAACCCTGCTTGAAGTTTACGGGCTTACCGAGTCGACGGGTCTTGTCACTGCCAACCCGGTTTTTGGTGTTCGCAAACCGGGGTCCATCGGCATTTCTGTTGCAGGGGTGTCCGTACGTGTTGTGGACCAGGAAAAGAGAGATGTGCCCGTTGGTGAAGTGGGGGAGTTGATATTCAAAGGTCCCAATGCCAGCCCCGGTTATTGGGAACTGGCGGATGAAACACAAGAGGCAATTCAGGATGGATGGCTTTTTACCGGGGACCTCGCACGTCAGGACCAGGAGGGATATTTCTATATCGTGAGCCGTAAAAAGGAGCTTATTGTTTCGGGCGGGTACAATGTTTATCCCCGTGAGATTGAGGATGTCCTTTTGCAGCATACCGGGATCCATGAGGCAGCGGTCATAGGCGTGAAAGACACGGCACTGGGAGAAGTGGTCAAAGCAGTGGTCGTGGTCAGACCGGAGACTTTGCTGGATGCTGACGAACTCAAAGAGTTCTGCAGGCAAAACCTAGCCCGTTACAAGGTCCCCCGGGTTATCGAATTTATTGATGCCCTTCCCAGAAACGCGACCGGAAAAATACTCAAACAGGAACTGGAATAAAAAAACCTTTCTATTATCATTTATCATCAAAAACATGCATGGGGGTAATCTATGGGAAATAGGGGATTAGTAGCGAAAAGGGCCATGTCAATGGCCGAATCACCAACCCTTGCGCTTCTGGCGCGAGTTGAAACCCTTAAGACACAAGGTAAGAAGGTGTTTGAATTTCATATCGGCGAACCTGATTTTACCATCCCTCCGAATGTGGCAGGTGCCATAAAACGTGCAATTGACCAGGGAAAGACATGCTATACCCATCAGGCGGGACTCCTTGAATTACGGGAAGCCATTGCCGGCTATTATGATTCGGAGTTGGGTTTGAATTTTGACACAAACAATATCGTTGTTACGTCCGGTCCCAAAGATACCATTTTTAAGCTCATGGGAACCATTGTTGAAAAGGGAGACAAATTTGTTGTCTTTGATCCGCACTGGGAATCTTATGGGGAACAGGTCAGCTTTTTCGGTGGTTTAAATATCTTTGTTCCCAGGGATAAAGACACCCTGGGATACAGACTGGATATTCTGGAAGATGCTTTAAAACAGCGACCCAAAGCAATCGTGTTTACCGACCCTGATAATCCCACCGGTTACAAGGCGAGTATGGAGGAACTAGCGGCCATTGCTGAACTGGCCAGAAAATATAATGTGCTGATTCTTTCAGATGAAATCTACTGGCTCCATTGTTATGACTCGGAATTTGTAAGTATTGCCCGTTTTTACCCCGAGGGAACGATCATATTGAGTGGTGTTTCAAAGGCGTGGGCCGGAACCGGGTTGCGGCTTGGGTTTGCATTGCTGCCCCGGGAGCTGCATCAGGTGGCGAGTCAACTTGCAAAGGTGACCGGTCAGGCCTCATCGAGCGTGAACACACCGACTCAATACGGCATTATTGAGGCGCTGCAAAACCCCGAGACGCGAAACTGGGAAAAGCAAATGATAGGGGAATTCAGAAAGAGGAGGGACCTGGTAAGGGAGACCATGGCTGAACATCTGGGGTATGAGCTTGGGGGGGCTTTTTATGCGGCTCCCAGGGTCCCTCTAAATGCTGAGGAATTCTCGGAGCGGCTTCTAGATAAAGAAGGCGTGTGCGTATTGCCCCTAACAAAACTTTCGTCAGGAGAACACGGTTATTTTGATGACCGGGTCAGACTCGCCTATGTGACAGATCTTGAAACCCTGGAGGAGGGGTTGATACGATTTAGAAGGTTTTTAGAGAGACTGAGTTGATGGAAAAAGAGCTGTTGCTGCCTGCTTTTGATCTCACCGATAAGGTGGCCGTTGTCACCGGATCCAGTAAGGGATTGGGTAAATGGATTGCCATGGGCCTGGCCCAGGCTGGAGCAGATGTGTTGGTCACCTACTGTAGTTCCAAGAGCGACGGCGAGGATACCTGCGAGCAGATTTCTGCCCTGGGGAGGAAGACATGTCTGGTCCGGGTGGATGTGAGCGAAGTAGATTCCATCGAGGCCATGGTTCAGACCGCGGTGGAAGAATTGGGTGGTCTTGATATTATGGTAAATAACGCGGGCATCAGTATACGAAAACTCGCCCTTGAAGTTACGCCTGAGGAATACGACTCTGTGGCGCAGGTAAACCAGAAGGGAACCTATTTTGGGTGCCAGTTCGCGGCGCGAGTCATGGCGGAACGGGGTGGGGGGGAAGATTATCAATATGGCTTCCGCCGCTGCCTTTTTGGTGCGAAAAGGGCTTTATCTTTCTGTCTATGCCATGACCAAGGCGGGTTTGGTTATGCTCACCAAGGCCCTTGCAGCGGAGTGGGCCCCCCACGGCATCACCGTTAATGCCGTGGCTCCGGGTTATTTTGCAACACCGCTTACCGCCGCGCTCCTTGCAGACCCTGAGGTTTATAAACGAATTGTCGAGTTTACACCCCTGGGCCGGGTGGGCGGCGCCTCAGACATCACGGGTGCTGTGGTGTTTCTTGCCTCTGAAGCGTCAGATTTTATCACGGGGCAAACCCTGGGTATCGACGGGGGGAGAACGGTCCTCTGAGCCTTCCCTCAAACCCGGATTCCCCGATCCCTCGGGTCGTTACGCCGTCCCCAAAGCATCCACATGCAAGAAAAATGTCACGGGTGTTTGCAAACGACATTGAGTAAAGCCTGCCGCTGTTCTTCCCGCACGACCTGTAAGGCCCTTTGCAAAGCCGGGATCAAATCTCCCGGGTCCTCGACCCGTTCTCCGTAACCGCCATTTGCCTCGCAAATCATCTCATAGGCCGGGGGCGGTGTAAGTTCAGTGAGGGGGAAATGGTTGTTTTTTACGGCCCATCCGTCTGGATGCAGCCCTTGGGTGGAACGGCGAACCGCGTTCCAGCACTGGTTGTTAAACACGACCACGAGGATCGGTAAGGTGTAGGCGCGAGAGACAAAATGGCATGTGGTGGGAACACTAAACAGATAACTGCCATCCCCGACCGTTGCAATGATTGTCTTTTCCGGCGAAGCCAGTTTTGCTCCCAACGCCGCGCCCACGCCCCATCCCAATGCAGAGGCCGATGAAGATCCAAAAAAACTTCCTGGCTTTTCCAGGTCCACCTGGGTGGGAAGCAGATCATATTCATTTATAAGGATTGTTTCCGCATCCTTTACCTGATTGATACATGCGGAAACCCATATGGGATCTATAGGTTTGTGGGTTTTGACTGCCTCGGCCTGTCCGCGCCAGACCTGTCTTTGCCGGTGATGTTCTTTGCTCAGTGTTTCAAAACGACGGGCGATTTTTTGTGTTTCCGGAGCCCGGTATTGTTCCATCTCCCTGGTGAGAAGGTGCAGGGTGGTCCCCGGGTCAGCCGACAGGGCAATGTCGGTTGGATACCCACGCAAGGGATAGCGGCTGTACATGGGATCCGGCCGCAATTGAATGACCCGTGTCGTGTCTTTGGGTGTGACCACGGTTGGATACCAGGGGACATCCGGTCAATAACCAGTATAACATCGGCCTCTTTTACGTAGGGGGTGGGGTCAAAACCCATGTGGAGGGGGTGGTTTGTTGGAAAATTCATGTACCAGTTGTTCATTCCCACTACCACCGGGACAGCGAAGGACTCGGCAAATGCAACCAGTGGCTCAACTGCCTTTGGGTTTCGCCCCAGGCCGGCGGTGATGATCAATGGGTGCTCGGCTTTTGAAAAAAGCTCGGCGATCTCGGATATTTGATCGGGGTCCGGATGGATCGTTCCGCCCATCTGTTGTCTTCCTCCCGGGGTGATGGTTATCTCGGAGTGGGTCTCTGCAAACACTTCCCGGGGGAGGGAAAGATACACCGGTCCGCGTGGCTCAGCCATGGCAATGGCCAGTGCCCGGTCTACCACCGACTCCAGCTGAGAGAAATGTTTGAGTTCGTAATCCCATTTGACAAACTCCCGAACCAGGCTTGCCTGGTCAAAGGATTCTTGAGCCCAATGGATTTGTACATCCCTTGAACCTCTCAGCCCCGCTTCGGTTATCGGCGTTCGGCCTGCGCTGAAGATGATGGGGACATTCGCTCGGGCTGCATTCATGATGGGTCCCACCCCATTGGCTGTTCCCACGATGACATGCACCATGACCACCTGCGGTTCTCCGCTGATCATGTAGTAGCCGTGCGCCATGCTTACTGCCGGAAATTCATGGGGCACGGTGATAGGGCAGGGGTATTTCTTCCCTTCTTCGGCAAACTTGGCAAAACAATCCACAAGGGAGGCAAAATCCGTGCCGGCATTGCCAAAGAAATACTTGACGCCTCGATCCCGCAATAGCTCCAGATAACCCTGGGCGGTATTTTCAATGGGTATGGTTTTCCGCATGATTTATCCTCCTTGGTTCTGGTTCTGATGACCTGGATTCTTTATTCGCTTTCAACTTGCAACTAAGCCACAGGATTGCATATATCACACGCCCCGGGCTGTCTGTCAACGGGAAAAATGGAGCTGGAAATGGGAATTGACATTGCAGTCTCGTGTGCCATATAGTGCGACTTCACAAGAATCCTGAGATAAACAAGAACCGGATCTGGCCCAGAATATGTTGCACGATATGCCTTTTTAGGTTAAGTGCTTTTTCTGAAAGGAGAACAAGTCAATGGCCAAGAAGTATCATTTAATCAGCCTCAAGGTTTGACCGTGGGTTCAGCGCGCCGTGATTGTTATGCGTGCAAAAAATGTTGAATTTGAAGTAACCTATTTGGAAAGGGGTGAAACGCCGGGTTGGCTGTTGGAAATCTCACCCCACGGGTTGGTGCCGGTGCTAAAGGTGGGTAATGACGCTCTTTTCGAATCCAACGCCATCGTGGAGTATCTCGATGAAACCATCAAACCCCGGCTGCACCCGGAAGACCCCATCAAACGGGCCCACAACCGGGCCTGGACCGATTTTGTTTCCGAGTGTGCGGGGGCGTTTGGCCGATTTAACTATGCCAAGAGCAAGGAATCCCAAGATGCAGCCGTAAAACCGCTATCCGCAGCAATTGCTAAACTGGAGGAGGCGCTCACAAAGGAGCGTGGTAATGATGGCCCCTATTTCAACGGAGACACTTTATGCCTGGTTGATGCGGCCTATGCGCCTTTCCTGCA
>PVMK01177513.1_pt1 | contig 10373 bp, 7 predicted proteins | sample 1853481 | NCBI WGS metagenome assembly PVMK01 (sample SAMN08533507, study PRJNA380276) | Marine sediment metagenome, whole genome shotgun sequencing project. | reverse complement strand
TGAGGGGGGTTTCGGTGCTATGTTGTACGTGACGCTGACAATGCCAGGGACATTGCTGAGAATCTCGCTGGCGAGCTTTTCAAGGATTTCGAATGAGAGGTGAGTTGGTGTTGCCGTTCGCGCATCCACGCTTTCCCAGCAACGCACCTCAATCTGTTGGCCGAAATCGCGATTACCGTCGCGCATGCCGGTCACGCGGTCTTTATGAAGGATTGCCATATACTGGAATGCATCGGTACCTTTCAGCAACTGCTCGACAATGACCGTTGCTTTGCGCACCGTCTCGATGCGCTCTGGGGTCACCGCGCCTATCAGGCGTGCGGATAGGGCCGGTCCCGGAAAGGGGATGCGCTCGAACAGTTCGGCCGGAAGACCAAGAGCCTTACCAATTATTCTAACCCCGTCCTTGCGAAGCTGAACGAGCGGTTCTATTATGCGGTAGCCAAAAGCTTCTTGCGGATCGATCCCGAGTTGCTCGAACACATTGTGCTGCCGCTTTATCCCTGCAATGGTTTCGTCGACATCGGTCAGGATAGTTCCCTGCAGTAGATACTTTGCTCCACTTTCCTTGACCATACGCCCGAACACGGTCCGGTAAAAGGTCTGGGTAATGGCCTCGCGTTTCTCTTCCGGATCGGCGACTCCATCGAGCGCAGCAAAGAACTCTTGGCGCGCATCGACCACGTCCACTTCGACGCCGAACTTTTGGAAAAGGCCCACGACCTGTTCGGCCTCTCCCTCACGCATAAGGCCGTTTTCAACAAAAACTGTCTGGAGGCTCTTGCCCAGGGCTCGATGCCCAAGCATGGTCACAGTGGATGAATCGACGCCTCCCGAAAGGGCATTGATCGCCAATCCGTCCCCAACGATGTCCTGGATGTCTTTGATCTTCTCAGTGATGAAGTGCTCGGGATTGAGTTCCTGAGCCGTGATCTCCTTAATCATGGGTCAAGCTCCTTTGTAATTAAGGTGTTTCGCAGAAGAGGTCCCCTAGCCGGTGAGTACAAATTCGAAAGGTGGGGTCCTCGGCCAGCAAAGATGGTTATCTTTTATCACAGGCCCAAGGAATTTTCTAAGCGATTTTTTCGAAGGGTGGGTAGGTCAGGTTTACATTGTTACGTGGTCGGTGGTCGGACCGGTGAATTTGATGACACAACGTACGAATTCACGGTATACTTCGAAAAGTTATTCGCTTGCTTTCTCCCTTCTTTCCATTTCAGGGTGCGGGCTCGGCAGGAGTGAAATAACAAAAAGCATTTGCAGGTGGACGAGAGTTGATCAAATGGAAAGAATCGGGAATAAGGAATTTACAGACGAAATAGTTGAAAAAGCAAAGGAATTGGGGGCGTGCCTGGCGGGGATTGCAGATGTTTCAGAGCTCAGACGGTCTCCGTCTCATGTCATTTACAGCAAGCTTGACAGCTTCAGAGGAATAGGGACCAGAGAGCCCAAGGGGATTGCACCGGGCGAGTTCGTATGGCCTCAGGGTGCCCGCTCCATAATTGTGCTTGCTGTTCCACATCCCAGTTACAAGCCGGAATTGGACTGGTGGATGGAGGGCTGCCAAGGCGGGACACCCGGAAACCAAATGTTGATCTCCATAAACCACGGACTGTCAAAGTGGCTTGAAGAAAAGAAAGGCGTTGAGACCAAAAAACTTCCTTATTACATCGAGCAGGGAGGCGTCTTCCTGAAGGACGCCGCTGCGATGGCCGGGTTGGGGTGCATCGGCAAAAACAATCTCTTTCTGACGCCTGATTTCGGCCCAGAGGTCAGGCTTCGAGCTCTTTTTACTTACTTAAAGCTGCCTTCCACTGGCCCCTCTAGAGTTCGATCCCTGCAAAGAGTGCGACATGCCGTGCAGAAAGGTGTGCCCTCAAGACGCTTTCGCAAGCAATAAGTATTCACAGGGTCAAATTGGGCTCGCTGACCTACCGGGCAGGGACGGGGTCTACGATCGCCATCTGTGCAATGCGCAGATGGAATTGGATGTGGCCAAAAGCGAAAGGACTGCTGCTGAAGGAGGCGAAAAGGCAGGCAGGGTGGTCCGCTATTGCCGAAGATGCGAACTGGTGTGTCCGGTTGGCAAGATTGCAATCGATCAACGCAGAGAGAGCTGAGCATTGCTGCCAGCTGTCCTCTGTTTTCTGTCCTCTGATCTCTGACTTCTGACCTCCGACCTCTGTCTTCTGCCCTTCCAAATCCGAAATTCGCAATCCGCAATCCGCAATCTTCCCTCTGCCCCATGCTCTATGCCTTTTCGCCTTGCATTCCCTTCAAAAAAGACTATACTCTCCAAGCCGTTTGCTTGCTGCTTTCAGGAGGGATAGCGTGGAATGAGTAGTCTTGTGAAAAACACCCGGATGCGGAACATCGCCATTATTGCCCACGTGGACCACGGAAAGACCACGCTTGTTGACGCCATGTTCAGACAAAGCGGTCTTATCCGGGCGGGACAGGAAATCGATGACAGGATCATGGACAACCTGGAGCTGGAACGTGAGAGAGGCATCACCATCGCGGCGAAGAACTGTGCGGTTAACTGGAAAGGCACGAAGATAAACATCATCGATACGCCCGGCCATGCCGATTTCGGCGGCGAGGTGGAACGGGCCCTCGCCATGGTTGACGGTGCCTTGCTCCTGGTAGATGCCTCAGAGGGGCCCCTGCCTCAGACCCGCTTCGTGCTCAAAAAGACACTGGAGGCTGGGCTGAAGATCATCGTGGTGATCAACAAAATTGACCGCCAAGATGCCCGCCCTAATGAGGTCCTGAACGAGACATACGATCTCTTCATAGATCTGGACGCCACCGAGGAGCAGCTTGAGTTTCCTCTCCTCTATGCCATAGGGCGTGAGGGCATTACTCAGAAGGGACTGGAGCAGGCGGGCGAGGATCTACAGCCTCTCTTCGACACCATCGTGGAGCAGATACCCCCGCCCTCCTATGACCCCGACGAACCCTTTCAGATGTTGGTGGCCGACCTTGGTTACTCCGACTATCTGGGCAGGCTGGCCATAGGCAGGGTCGTCAACGGTTGGGCGAGAAGCAATGACTCTCTGGTTTGCCTCGACGCGCTGGGCCAGCAGGTTTCCCTCAAGGTCTCAAAACTCCAGGTCTACGAGGGGTTGAAGCTCCAGGAGACGGAGTGTGCGGAGCCCGGTGATATCGTTGTGCTCGCTGGGGTAGCGGAAGTCAAGATAGGCGACACCATTTGCACCCATGACTCGCCGAAGCCCCTGAAGCGGATCAATGTAGAGGAGCCCACCGTCTCCATGCGCTTCACCATCAACACCTCGCCCTTTGCTGGCAAAGAGGGGAAATACGTTCAGGCGAGTAAGGTTGGCGAGCGCCTATTCAAAGAAACGCTGAGAAACGTCGCCATACAGGTGGAGGACGGCGAAGACAGAGAGAGCTTCGTGGTCAAGGGCAGAGGCGAATTCCAGATGGCCATTCTCATCGAAACCATGAGACGGGAGGGCTTCGAATTCTGCGTAGGGCGTCCCGAGGTCATCTACAGGCACCGGAACGGCAAGACATACGAGCCCATGGAGCACCTCTTCGTCGACTGCAATGAGAATTTTCTTGGGATCGTGACAGAGAAGCTCTCCTCCCGTAAGGGACATATGATTAACCTTGTAAACAAGGGCAGCGGCAGGGTGCGCGTTGAATTCAACATCCCGGCCCGAGCCCTCATCGGCTATCGGGAGGAGTTCCTCACCGACACCAAGGGCACGGGTATCATGAACTGCTACTATGCGGGGTATGATCTGTTCAGAGGTGCCTTTCCAACCCGGTACACCGGCTCCATAGTGGCCGACAGGCAGGGAAAGGCTGTTGCCTACGCCCTTTTCAACCTCGAGCCGCGAGGGCAGCTCTTCATCGTCCCGGGCACACCCGTGTACGAAGGCATGATTGTCGGCGAGCACAACCGGGAGCAAGATATCAACGTAAACCCCTGCAAGGAGAAAAAGCTCTCCAATATGCGCGCCGCCGGCAGGGACGAGAATGTCATTCAGACACCACCCAGGATCGTGACGCTGGAGGGGGCGATCCATTTCATAAAGGAAGGCGAGATAATTGAGGTGACGCCCAAATCCCTGCGGTTGCGAAAGGCGGTCCTTTCGGCTAAAAAGCGGCACACTAATGCGGCAGCGGAGAAAAAGGCGGTCGCCTGAGCGAAGGTGCTCGGATCATCTTCAATTCCCTCGTCATCTCCGCAGACTACGAATACCGCTCTTTTTGACCCTCAAAAATGTGAATATAGAGCGATATTTGACCACTTTTTTGATATCATTACAAACAAGATTAACTACTTAGTTTGGCCCGACCCCATTTCCGCTTTCCGAATTCTATAATATTTTTGATGGTGAAAAGATGGAAAAAGTTTTTGATGGTAAAAAGAAGACAAAATTAGGCACTGAAAATAGGCCTGCTGTTGTTAATGTGCAAACCGAAGAAAGACTGAAAGAAGTAGCATCAATATTGGAAGAAAAGGGCTGGAAATATACAATTGGATTGGAACCAGATAAACCAGAGGATATTACCGATTTAGAAATATTATTGAATCCACAAGAACCAAAGATAGCCGAAAAGAAAGTTGGACGCAATGAGCCCTGCTCATGCGGCAGCGGCAAGAAGTATAAGAAATGCTGTGGCAAATAAGGCTATTGGAGGGTTTGTGTCGCGGTAGGAATGGGGGTCGCCCGACCCCAATTTTAAACTATGCTTTTTTCCCCTCGTCTTGCCTGTCTCGCTTTTCTCGCCTGTCTCGCTGGTTCACGCAGTGAGCTCCCTTGCCAACTCACCTAAATTCCCGGAAAGGAGATTGAAAAATGACCTATTATGTGGGAGCGTTGGATCAGGGCACGACAAGCACCCGCTTCATCATTTTTGATCATAGCGGACAAATCGTCGCTATCGACCAGAAAGAGCATGAACAGATTTTTCCGCGGCCGGGTTGGGTGGAGCATAACCCCCTTGAAATCTGGCAGAACACTGGGAACGTTATCCAGGGGGCCCTCGCAAAGGCGAACCTTTCCGGCTCAGATCTGGCCGCTATCGGCATCACCAATCAGCGAGAAACCACCGTGATCTGGGATAAAAATACAGGCAAACCTTACACCAACGCCATTGTCTGGCAGTGTACGCGTACAGATGAAATATGCAAAGAATTAAGCCGGGAGCAGGGACAAAATCGGTTTCGTGACAAAACCGGTCTTCCCATCGCAACCTATTTTTCAGGACCCAAAATCAAATGGATCTTGGATCATATCGCTGAAGCCCGGACCGCCGCGGATAAAGGCGATGCTCTTTTTGGTACTATGGAAACTTGGCTGATCTGGTGGCTCACCGGAGGACCCTCGGGCGGGGCACACGTAACCGACGTTACCAACGCCAGCCGGACTATGCTTATGGATTTAAATACGCTGAATTGGGATGAAGATATCCTGCAAATCCTGGGAATTCCCCATCAGATTCTTCCTAATATCGTACCCTCCAGCGATACTAACAGCTGGGGCGCGACCCGTGGGGACGGGCCCTTGAGCGCGAAGATACCTGTCTGCGGCGCCCTCGGCGATCAACAGGCTGCGTTAGTGGGGCAGACATGCTTTGACATGGGGGAGGCCAAAAACACATACGGTACCGGATGTTTTTTACTGCTGAATACCGGTACGACCCCTGTACCTTCCCGGCAAGGCCTGCTTACCACCTTGGCCTATCAAATCAATGACCAGCGCCCCGTCTACTGCCTGGAAGGAGCCATAGCTGTTACAGGCGCCCTTGTACAGTGGCTAAGGGATAACCTGGGATTGATTTCCAGTGCTCCGGAAATCGAGGATCTTGCCGAAACTGTGGATAATAACGGTGGTGCTTACTTTGTACCCGCATTTTCAGGGCTGTTTGCTCCATACTGGCGTTCAGATGCACGCGGCGTCATTGCCGGACTTACTCGATTTGTGAACAAAGGGCATATCGCCAGGGCAGTTTTGGAAGCCAGCGCCTATCAAACACGGGATATTGTCGAAGCCATGAACAAGGATTCCGGTGTCGAATTAACCAAACTTAAAGTCGATGGCGGTATGGTCGGTAATGAATTGCTGATGCAGATTCAATCCGATATCCTGAATGTACCGGTAATCCGTCCCCAAGTTTCGGAAACCACTGCTTTAGGAGCTGCCTATGCGGCCGGTCTAGCCGTCGGGTTTTGGTCTGACATTGAAGGGCTACGGAAAAATTGGTCCGAAGATAAAACCTTCCACCCCGCCATGGAGTCGACCGTCAGGGAAAAATGCTACAAGGAATGGAAAAAAGCGGTGGACAGGACTTTTAACTGGGTGGAATAATAAAACCATTGGCACAAGATATTGGTAGGAAAGAGCACATAGAAAAGAGCCCCCACCGACCTTATGGCCGATGAGGGACAATGGCAAAATTAAGGTAAGTCTATGCCTACTACGCAGTGAAAAATCCGCAATCCTCAATCTACAATCTTCCCTCTGATCTCAGACTTCTGACCTCCGACCCCTGTCTTCTGTACTCTTGCTGCCCGCTGCTAGCTGTCTGCTGCCTGCTGAATTGTGCCTCCAACCTCAAGCGAAGCGCTCCTCCAACCTCCAACGTCTCTTCGCTGTCCTCTGATCTCTGACTTCCGACCTCCGACCTCTGTCTTCTGTACTCTTGCTGCCTGCTGCAATCTGCTTGCTGCCCGCTGTATTTCCCTATGCTCAATGCCTTGTGCCTTGCGCCCTGTGCCTTATGCCTCCCATCTTCACCGACCTTTAATTGACTTGCTTGCGTCCACTGATTACCATTCAACCGAAAAGGGTGTGGCTCATCAGATGATGCTTATCATCTCAGTCCAAAAACATTCTCGTTCTAAAGAAACGAGGTAAGGATAAAAACATGATCAAGAAAATAACTGATATTTTCGCAGAAAAGATGAAGCTAGGGGACCCTGTATTTTCCTTCGAGGTCTTTCCACCTAAAACATCCAAGGGCATAGAAAACCTGTTTGGCACCATTGAAGAGCTCGCAGAGCTCGAGCCCGACTACATTTCCGTTACATACGGGGCGGGCGGGTCCACTACCAGGTCCACCCTCGATATAGCAAAGAAGATCCAGGACCGGTTCGGGATCACCTGCATGCATCATTTTACCCTCGTGAACCAGACTGTCGAGGAGCTCAGCCGACATATCGAGCTCATGAAAGACGCAGGAGTGAGAAATGTGCTTGCCCTCCGCGGTGATCCGCCCACAGAAATGGGAGAAAAGTTTAAAAAGATCGAGGGAGGTCTAGAGTACTGCTACGAGCTCATAGACCTGCTCAAAGAGGTGGGGGATGATTCTTTTAGCATAGCAGTGGCGGGATTCCCGGAATGCCATATAGATTGCCCCGTGGAGGATCTTGACAGCGCCTATCTCAAAATGAAGGTCGATCACGGTGCGGAGTTTGTTATAACCCAGCTTTTCTTTGATAATCCGTCCTATTCACACTACCTCGAACGCGTGTCGGCTGCTGGCGTGGGGATACCGATAATACCCGGTGTATTGCCTATCATGGACTACCAGAAGCTTCTTCGCTTCTGTGATACTTGCGGTGCTTACATCTGCCGGGAGGTGCACAAGATATTTGCGCCGGTTGCGAACGATATTGAAGAAACAGTCAAGAGAGGTACCAGATACGCTATCGAGCAGTCTGGGGATCTTTTGCGGAGAGGTGCCCCAGGCATTCATTTTTACTGCTTGAACAAAACCGAGCCGATCCGCACAATCTGGCAGCAACTGAAGGATCGGGCCGGCGAGTTTGTGCCGAAACAGGCCGCGATCTAGCATCTGCCTCCTGCCTGCTGCTTTCTTTCGTCTCGCTGGCTCACGCAGTGAGCTCCCTTGCGCCCTGCGCCGTATGCCTTGTGCCTAAAACATTAGCTTGGTCCGACCACGGATCCTACACGGACCCTCATAACTTCTTCATCCTCTATTGGCCTTATCATAAGAGGTCTGGCCTTCAGGCCAGAATCAGCCGAGGGCAAGTACGCTACAGGTTCACTAAGAAAGAAGGAGCCACCTTCAATCCAACTTTTGAGAATATCAGCAATTTCTTTAGCCCTTGTGTACGAAGAAAGTCCTGCAGAGCGAAGTTTCTTACCCTCCACTTCAACAGTACCTGATTTGAGTTGGGCATAATTGACCACACCCAGCTGCATTCCAGGCAAAACACAATCGGGGTAATCTTCACTATAATCTACTACTTGAGTTTGAATTTCACTATCTGAAACCGCGGCACTACGGAGCATCTCTTCGTCTAGAATAGGTATAGGTACACCAATCCCTACTGCTAGAGAGGCACCATATCCTGTGAAAGAGGCTCCTCGGAGCCAACGACAACTCATTTGTTTCAGATCGCCTATTACTGCCAAAGCGCCCGAAGGTATGAGTGGAATTCCTAACTCATTCCGGGGAACCGTCGGGTGATGTTGCGTGCCTCTGTCTACTACATAACCAATACCGCCGCCAAGAAAGATACGGCTCCCTACTCCAATAGTACGATAGAGAGGATCGTTAAGTAGTGGGCTCAATTGACCGGCACTACAATATGTAACATTCCCTAAATTAGGGTGGAGCACACCCATATAGGTATAAACCACTTTATCAGATAAATTCACTGCCGCTGTGTAATTCTGATAGGCATTACGAGTATTAAAAAGCACTGCCTCATTCATATCCTCTAGCCTAATCCAGGTCTTCAACTCGCGACGAGGATAACAGTCGGTGCCGTATGTTTTTGCTATTAGTTTTACATCTTTGCCTGCCACTAAATCTTCAATTAGATGTCCACCACCATAAGAAAATCTTCCAGGATATATTTTATTGCGAGGATCATCATCAGGCAATGCCGTAGCACCAACAAAGAGATCAACAGCAGCAAGACCGGCGTATGCCGGGACATCGTTTAGAGTCGCACTGCCTCCTCCCAATTTAATACGAGGATTGGTGTGACCGATATTGAAGTAGGTTCCTGACGAACACATAGGAGCAAAAGTACCAGTAGTCACCACATCTACTCTAGCAGCTGCCTTTTTAACTCCTTCGCTCTTAACAATGTCAATTATCTCTTCAGCATTATAAACGACAGCCTTCCCACTTTTTATTTTTTCATTGATCTCTTGTATAGTTTTTGCCATACATCACCTCCTAGAAATTCTTAGGGTTTGACCAAAACTCTAATTCTTTGAGCAGGTATTCTTTCCTGCTCAAATCATCAAGAATCAGAATACGGCCGAGCCAGGGCTCTTGTCTACACAAAAAATACCACAGTGTGGTATGAATTGGGCAGCTCAAAAGGCGGGGTATAAGTATAACTATTGCGCAGGTCCCGGGCAACGGCCCCGATGCACGGGTTACAGAAAAAGACGTGACCAAATATCATCAAGAAGGACCGCCCTTCTCAGAAGGAGGTGAATCAAATCCAAATTTATGAGAGCATAACTGATTTAATTGGGAAAACCCCGCTGGTCCAGCTTAGGGATGTCACCCGCGGGCTGGAAGCGGATGTCATTGCTAAACTGGAGTCCTTCAATCCGGGAGGCAGCGTCAAGGACAGGATTGCCGAGAGCATGATAGATGCGGCGGAACGGGAAGGTCTCCCGACCACGGCTCACGTTCGAGCAATGGTTGGGCGGCGCTTTACATTGGACAATTCTTTCAAAATCGCCCTAGCAGTTCCTCCCTGATTCTCACCATGGCCATGGTGTCTTGAGCACAATATGTTAATAGATCCTTCTTGATCTTTTCCTTCTCTTCCGACGTTGTGGCTGGGTCAATCATGCGCAGGTATTGCAGTGAGGCCATCTGCCCTTCCTGGATTTCCAGCTTTTCGTAGGCCATGCTCGACACCACAGCCGGGAGAACTGCCTTGAGTGAGAAGGAGCCGTGAAATTCGGGGTGGTAATAGTGATTCTTGACCACCACGTGCAAATCGTAGAGACGCTCAATGACTGCGAGCAAACGGTCCCGGTAATGGGGCAGGTACTCGGCCAGTCCTTCTAGTACCCCTTTCTCGTAGGTTGTGTACACCACGATCGAACCTTTTTCCCCTAGCGCCTTCAAAAGAGTCTCAGCAAACTCCTCCCGAGGGTCTTTATCCTCCAGGCACAGATACTCCTGGCGCTCGAGGTTTACATTCTCATGCATCATATGATTTGACCATTGAAACGGTACTGTCTGATAGGGCCTGGTGCCTCCATATTTAGGGATTGCCGGACCGATGGTTTCAAAGTCCAGAAAATGGATCGGGTATTCAGACTTCATCAACTCCTCACGTAACCCGGGAGCTATGTACTCTTTCTGATTGACAACGCAGTCCCTTCTCA
>PVMK01121383.1_pt1 | contig 10373 bp, 9 predicted proteins | sample 1853481 | NCBI WGS metagenome assembly PVMK01 (sample SAMN08533507, study PRJNA380276) | Marine sediment metagenome, whole genome shotgun sequencing project. | reverse complement strand
ATGCTTCACCCGATATCCAAGTTGGACCCCCTGCAGACAGAGCGTCCGGACGACGTGGCCTCCACGGCTGTCCAAGCCGACCCGAAAGTGACCGCTGACGAGCCAAAGACCGACGTCAGAATTCTGACGTCGGTCGAAAGCGAATGGAAGCAGACGGTGTATACGCGGCTTCTCAATATCATCGACCTATCGCTGATCGATACGTTGCAGGAGGCGCAAGCCCGCGCCCAGATCAAAGAGATCTGCCACCGCGTGATGTCGGAACAGTCAGCGCCGCTCAACGTCGAACAAAGACAGCACATCGTGCAGCGGATCGAAGACGAAATCCTGGGTCTGGGTCCGCTGGAGCCTTTGCTCCAGGATTCGACCATATCCGACATACTGGTCAACGGACCCCATCAGGTCTATATCGAACGCGACGGCAAGCTCCACGAAAGCGACGTGTGCTTCAACGACGATCGGCATCTCATGAACATCATCGACAGGATCGTATCCCAGGTCGGTCGACGCATCGACGAATCGTCGCCGATGGTGGACGCCCGCCTGAAGGATGGCTCGAGGGTCAACGCGATCATTCCGCCGCTTGCCCTGAACGGGCCGACATTGTCCATCCGACGATTCAACGTTGACCTGCTGACGGTCGAAAAGCTCATCGAATTCGGCTCGCTAACAGAGTCATTCTCGCGTGTTCTGGAAGCGATCGTAGCGTCGCGCCTGAACGTGCTCATCTCCGGCGGAACCGGATCAGGGAAAACCACACTCCTCAATGTCCTTTCCGGATTCATACCCGCTGATGAGCGCGTGGTGACGATCGAGGACTCGGCCGAACTGCAGCTGCGCCAACCACACGTAGTTCGGCTGGAATCAAGACCGGCAAACATCGAGGGGAAAGGCGAGGTGACTACACGCGACCTCGTTCGAAACAGCTTACGAATGCGACCTGAGCGTATCGTCATTGGCGAGGTCCGTGGCGCCGAGGCTCTGGATATGCTGCAGGCAATGAACACCGGCCACGACGGATCCCTGACCACAGTTCACGCGAACTCACCGCGGGATGCACTGGGACGAATCGAAACCATGGTGTCCATGTCGGGAGTGGCTTTCCCCGTGGCCACGCTGCGCGCCCAAATGGCTTCCGCGATTGACGTCGTCATCCAGATCGAGCGTAGCGAGGACGGCCGTCGGCGACTCGTGAGCATGCAGGAAATAGACGGAATGGAAGGTGAGATCATCACCATGTCCGAGCTGTTCTCCTTCGTACGTGAAAAGATGGATGACGAGGGCAACGTTGTCGGCGAACTGCGTCCGACCGGCGTGGTCCCCAAGTTCCATCGAACGCTCGCGACCAAGGGCATCGATCTACCTGTTGAAGTATTTCAGCCGTGAGTGAGCTTCAAACCATGTGGATGACATTCATGCATTGCGTACGTGCTGCGCTGCCCAGAGGCAATTGTCATGTCTGACCAGTTAATGATTTTCGCCGGCCTCGTTTTCGTCGCTGTATTCTTACTTACACAGGGCCTGATCATTCCGGTGTTCGGAGAGAATCGTCAAACACGAAAGCGCCTGAAGGCTCGGCTCAACGAGATCGACAGCGGTACCGACGGCGAAAACATCGCTTCCATCCTGCGAGAAAAATATCTTCGCGAGTTGTCGCCCTGGGAAAGCCGCCTCGAGTCGATTCCCGCGCTCGAGGCTTTCGGTCTTGTGATCGAGCAGGCCGGCCATAAGATACTCGCATACAAGGTCGTGCTCATCGCAGCCGCGTTGGCTGTCGCCGGCGGCTACGCCTGCTGGATCTGGACACGCATGCCGCTCGTCTCGATCGGCGCCGTTCTCGCGTGCGGCGTCGCGCCGTTCCTCAAAATTCGCATGGATCGGACCAAGCGATTCCAGAAGTTCGAGGAACAACTTCCGGAGTGCGTAGACACCATCCGTCGTGCCTTGTTAGCGGGTCACCCTTTCGTCGCTAGTCTGAAGCTCGTCTCCGAAGATTGCGATGAACCCGCCGCGCGGGAATTCGAGCTGACTTTCTCGGACATGAGCTACGGAAACGATGTCAGGCGGGCCATGCTGGGGCTGCTGTCGCGCGTCCCCTCGGTCACCGTGATGGCGTTCGTTACAGCGGTGCTCGTGCAAAAAGAAACCGGCGGAAATCTGGCCGAAATACTCCAACAGATCTCAGTGGTAATTCGAAGCAGATTCAGATTCCACCGCAAGGTCAAGACGATGTCGGCGGAGGGTAGGATGTCGGCGTGGGTACTTGCGCTCGTACCACTTGGATTGTTCGCAATTCTGACCGTCGCAAATCCAGAGTACCTACCCGTGATGCTGGAGGACGAGTTGGGCCAGAAGATGGTCACTTTTGCCGCCGTCTGGAGCATCATCGGAATCTACTTCATACGCCGCATCATCAGAATCGACGTATAGGAGCAACCATCCATGGAAGCCCTCATTGGCTATCTGGGAAACTGGACCGACGATCCAGGGACTTTGCGTATGATCATCATCGGGCTCGCGACCCTGACGGTGTTTGTGTTTGGTCTGGGGGTGTCCTATGTCATCCTCGCGGCCTCGGATCCGATACGTCGCCGCGTGCGGGCAATCAGCGTGCCGGATGGCGAAATCACCAAAGGCCGTCGGCTCGTCAACGTCCAGACGCTGTTCGGCCCCATCGCGCAGTACGTGGTACCCCGCGAAGAGATAGCACGATCCAAAACCACCAGCAGACTCGTGCACGCAAATTTCAGGGACCCTAACGCGTTGCAGACATTCTATGGCGCGAAAGCGATCCTCACGATTTTCCTACCGGTCATTGTGCTGGTCGCAAGCCGCTGGTTTCCGAACACCACGACAAACGCAGTAATGATGTACGCGTTGGTCGCCGCCTATGCAGGGTTTATTGCACCCAGTTACTTCGTCGACCACCACTTCAAGAAACGCCAACGCGCCTTGCGCAACGCGTTTCCCGATGCTTTGGATCTGATGGTTGTTTGCGTCGAAGCGGGCCTTGGCTTGACGCAAGCTATTCAAAGGGTGTCGCAAGAGCTCGGTGTCAGTCACCCGGAACTATCCGCGGAGCTCGGGCTCGTCAACGCCGAGATCGGGGTCGGCATCGACAGCGTCGATGCGCTGAAAAACTTTGCCGAGCGAACGGGACTGCAGGACATCCGTGGACTGGTGAGTCTGCTTGTGCAGACACTTCGTTTCGGAACCAGCGTCGCGGACGCCTTGAGGGTTTACGCAGAGGAGTTCCGCGACAAGCGCATGCAACTCGCAGAGGAAAAGGCCGCGAAGATGGGGACCAAGATGATCTTTCCTCTGGTGTTCTTCATGTTCCCGGGATTTTTCGTCATTGCGATCGGCCCGGCGGTAATCAAGCTCATCGATGCATTCAGCCACCTATAGCGCGAGTTAGTCAATGCGTTACTCGCAAGGAATTCAGACAAGACGCGACGCGATCGAATCCTCGCGCACCCGGACCGGGCCGGCCAGAAAGGCGCTCGGTGTGCTGCTCGCCGCAATCGTCTTGGGTGGTTGCGCGAGCACAACGCCGCAGCGACCGGTCACCGCGCTTGATCTCGCCTTAACCAGGGGCGAAACGGACCCGAACAAGATCATCGCCACGGCTGACGAAAAAATCTCGCGCGGCGAACTACGAGGCGCCCTCATTCTCTACGCCGAGGCCGTGAAGGTGGAAGACGATCCGATCCTCTGGACGACCATCGGCAGGCTGCAGGCAACGCTTGGGAACAGTCGGCAAGCCCATCACGCCTACGAGGAGGCGTTATCCCTCGACCCCGACAACGTTGACGCTCTTGAAGGTGCCGGACTGATCTTACTTGACTCCGATGCAACGATCGAAGCGAAGGAAATGCTCGCGCACGCCGTTGACGTCGACGCATCCCGATGGCGCGCGCACAACGGTCTGGGAATAATCGCTGATTTGGAAAAAGACTACGCTGTCGCGATCGAGCACTACGAAAAAGGGCTCGAAATATCTCCACACTCAGCGATGCTGCTCAATAATCGTGGGTATTCACGTTACCTCTCCGGTGACTTAATCCGTGCCGAGTCGGACTATATCGACGCATTGACAATCGACAAAGCCTACGAGACCGCATGGAAGAATCTTGGGCTGCTCTACGCGCGTACGCGTCGCTACGAAGAAGCCGTGGAGGTTCTGCAAATCTCGGGGGACAAGCCCGTGGCGTTCAACGACGTCGGATACATCGCCCTGCTCAACCAGGACTACCCGGAGGCGGAGGCGCTACTTGACGAAGCACTCAGGTTGTCGCCCCGCCACTTCGAGACGGCCTATCGGAATCGGGAGTTGGTACGGAGTCGAGTCCGGACCAGCGAGTCTGGACTGCGCTGATTTTCTACTGCGCCCGTCGGCACGTATAGCGATACGCGGGGCCTAGCTCCTCTCCGGACTTGGCATCGCTGAAATCATAGTAGTCGAGGGTGTTGTCGGGTTTGAGAACAGCCGAGTAACGCGCTATCCCATCCGGGCGTCGGTCAAAATCCCAGCGTCGGTCTTCCCCTTCATAATAGAAGTTGCTCCAGATCCGACTGCCGTAGAGCTTGACATAGTTGTTCCGGGGCCACTCGACGAGCCACAGATCCTCCTCTGAGTACTCATCAACCTTGCACGCCCAGATCAGCTTGGCGTCGCCATCCGCGGCAGAGACCGCAACCGCCAGACCCATGCTGATGATTGACAATGCAAATTTTCGTGAAGGCTTGATCATGATGCTGATTGTATCTGTACGTCCGCGATAGGATAACGTATTCACTCAACACCCTTGTATCACGCTTGGTTCAGGTTGTTCGATTTCCACCGGTTATTCGATAGAAACTCGATCTGCTCGACATCGGCGTCATGGTAGTCGGCGCGGTCTACTAGCCTGGGCAACCGTCACACACCTGGGTCGTCTTTGTCCTTGCCTGGGTGAGCGTGGGAATCTAACCGCTTCAGTTTCGTTCACGAACTCGCAAACGCGCCGCAATCGGGCTATAACCTGGGACCCGACGGGAGGAAGGGCCATGGAACAACTGACCGGCCAGGACGCATCGTTTCTGTACTCCGAGACACCGAACGCGCCACTGCACGTCGCGACGCTGTCGATCTACGACCAGACCAACGTGCCTGGCGGCTACCTGCACTTCACGGACATCCTCGCGTCCAACGCCGAGCGCATCCATCTCTCGGGAACCATGCGCCGCAAGGTGATTCGCGTGCCCATGGATCTGGACCACCCCTACTGGGTGGAGGACAAGACCTTCGATCTGGAGTACCACATCCGCCATATCGGATTGCCCGAACCCGGCGACTGGCGGCAGCTCTACATCCTGGCGGCGCGGATCATGGCGCGGCCCCTGGACATGTCCAAGCCACCCTGGGAGATGTATTACATCGAGGGCCTGGGGAATCTTGACGGGATGCCCGACAGCTGCTTCGCGGTCATCGCCAAAACCCACCACTGCGCCGTCGACGGCGCCTCGACGGTGGCGCTGGCCGAAATGATGCACGACTTCACGCCGGAGCCCCAGGTCATACCACCCCCGGAAACGCCCTGGCAGGGCGAGGATGATCCCGAACCCCTGGAGTTGATGGCGCGCACCTTCGGCAACAACATCACCAAGCCGCTGCAGATGGCCGAAGCGCTGACCCAATCCATACCGGCCGCGCGAAGGTTCTGGCGAGCGATGGCCGACCGCCCGCCACAGCGCGTCGCCCCTGTCCCGAAAACACGTTTCAATCGTGTCATCACCGGCCACCGCGTAATCGGCTTTCGTAGCTTTCCGCTCGATGAGGTCCGCGCCTGGCGCAAACGCGTCGAGGGTGCGACGGTCAACGATGCGATGGTCGCCGTTTGCGGCGGTGCGTTGCGCCGCTATCTCGACGCCAAGCAGGAACTCCCCACCGACTCGCTGGTCGCCATGGCGCCCATCAATGTCCGCTCGGAGACCGAACAGGGCAGCTTCGGCAACAAAGTTGCCGCCATGCTGATTTCGGTCGGCAGCCACATTGAAGACCCGCTGGAACGGCTGCAACACGTACACGCCAGCTCGACCCAATCCAAGGCGCTCGCCAATGCCATCGGTGCGCGCCAGATGACCGATGCCATGCAGTTCATCCCCGGCTCGCTGATGGTCATGGGTACCCGTTACGCCTCCCAGATGGGCCTGGCCAACCAGCAGAATCCTACCTTCAACGTCACCATTACCAATGTGCCCGGGCCTCAGGTTCCCCTTTACTCAATGGGCGCCGAGCTGAAAACCATGTTCGGCTTTGCCCCGCTTACCGACGGCGTCGGCCTGATGTTTCCCGTCAGCAGCTACAACGGCGAGATCATCGTCTCGTTCACGGCCTGCCGCGAAATGCTGCCCGATCCCGAGTTCATGGAAACCTGCATTCAGGAGGCCTACGACGAGATGCGCACCCTGCTTGAACCAGACGCGTCAGGAGAAGAGCTATGAGCGGACCCCTGTCGGGCTTCCGAATTCTCGATATGTCGCGGGTGCTCTCGGGACCCGTCGCCACCGCACTTCTGGCCGATCAGGGCGCCGATGTCATCAAGGTCGAGCCTCTCGCGGGCGATATCATCCGGGCAATGAGCGGTGCCGAACTGGGTCCCGGCTTCCTGACCGCAAACCGGGGCAAGCGCTCGATCGCGCTGGATCTGAAAAGCGATGCCGGGATTAGCGTGGTCAAGCGGATCGCCCGGGACGCCGACGTGTTCGTCCAGAACTTCCGGCCCGGCGCCATCCAGGGGATGGGACTGGGCCCGGACGTGATCCGCGAGATCAATCCCAAGCTGCTCTATGTGTCGGTCAGCGGCTTCGGCGAGGAAGGCCCCTACGCCCACAAACGGGTTTACGACCCGGTGATCCAGGCCCTGTCGGGCCTGGCGGACATGCAGGCCGCCAACGAAAACGACCGGCCGCGGCTGGTGCGTACCGTGATCCCCGACAAGACGACCGGGTTGACCGTTGCCCAGGCTATTACCGCCGGGTTGCTGGAGCGCGAACGCAGTGGCCAGGGTCAGCACATCAGGGTCGCCATGCTGGATGCGGTGATTTCCTTCCTCTGGCCAGAAGCGCTGGGCGGACTGACGATGGTCGGCAAAGAGGCGAACGTGAAGAGGGGACAGCGTACCCGGGACCTGATTTACGAGACCCAGGACGGCTACATCACCGCCGGCGCGATCAGCGACAAGGAGTGGCAGGGGATGTGTGATGCGCTGGAAAAGCCCGAGTGGCTCGAAGACGAACGGTTCAACACGACATCGGCGCGGGTTCGCAACGCGCCCCTGCGTCTCGAAATGACCGCCGAGGTCCTGAAAACGAATTCGAGCGCCTACTGGCTGGAACGTCTGGATAGTCGCAGCGTACCGTGTGCCCCGGTGCTCAGCCGGCCCCAGGTGATCGAGCAGGAGCAGGTCAAAGTCAACGCGCTGCTGTTCGAGTATGACCACCCCGGCCTCGGCCGGGTACGCCAACCACGCTCAGCCGCACAGTTCGATCGAACCCCGACGAACACCGAGCAGCTGGCGCCGCGACTCGGCGAGCATGGCCGCGAAATCCTCGGCGAGCATGGCTACCCGGAGGAGGACATTGCGGCATTGATCTCGGAGGGCGTGCTCAGGCTTCCCTCCGATTAAAGAACCGTGCCAGCTGTAGTTGCGCAACAGCTACAGCTAGCCGAACACGCTCTGGTAAAGCTCGTCGTTGAACCCGACGAGTATCGTCTTACCCACCTGCGCGGTAGGTGCCCTCAGGTTTCCCGTCGGCCCGAGCATCGCCTCCACGGCATCCTTGGACACCTTGTCCGCGACCGTGAACTCACGGATCTTCTTGCCCTTCGCGACCTTCAGCTTAGTCGCCGACTTCAGCAGTGCGCGCGCATCCGCCGCCTGCAGCTTCCTGCTGGCCGGAACCCGTTCGGTGACTTGAACCTGACTTGCTTCCAAAAACTTGGATGCTCGAGTGCAGCTGGTTCAGCCGTTGCGGTAGTAGTACCAATTGATGCGTTTCGCCATGTGGCCTCCTGGTGTTCTAGTTCCGGTGCAGGCGCACCGGAAGTTCCGAATATGCGCGCAGCAGGTTGGTGTTGATGCGCACGGGCTCCCCCACCACTTCGACCCGGTCGAACCGTTCGAGAATTTCCTCCCAGACGATTCTGAGTTGCATCTCCGCCAGCCGATTGCCCATGCAGCGATGCACTCCAAAGCCGAATGACAGATGGTGACGGGCGTTGGGACGGTCGATGATCAATTCGTCCGGACGCTCAAACTCGTCGGAGTCTCGATTGCCGGAGACGTACCACATCACCACTTTGTCGCCTTTGCGGATCTGCTGACCCTGAATCTCGACGTCTTCCAGCGCCGTCCGGCGCATGTGCGCAACCGGGGTCTGCCAGCGGATGATCTCGGACACCATGTTCGGGATCAGCGACGGACGATCACGTAGTTTCTGGTATTCGTCCGGGAACTGATTCAACGCCAGCACGCCGCCGGTAATCGAATTACGCGTGGTGTCATTGCCACCGACGATCAGCAGCAGGATGTTGCCGAGGTACTCCATCGGCGGCATATCGCGGGTCGCCTCGCCGTGCGCCAGCATCGAGATCAGGTCCGTGCCCGGCTCTTGGTTGATGCGTTCGTTCCAGAGCCCGGTGAACACTTCCAGGCATTCGAGCAGTTCCTGCTTGCGCTGTTCGCGTGACTCCACGACGCCGGTACGCGGACCGCCACTGGCCACGTCGGACCAGCGCGTCAACCGGTGCCGCTCCTCGAAGGGAAAATCGAACAACGTGGCCAGCATCTGCGTGGTGAGTTCGATCGAGACCTTCTCGACCCAGTTGAACGGATCGTCCACGGGCAGCTCGTCCAGAATGCGACCGACGCGGCGTCGAATGGTGCCTTCCAGTCTGGCGAGATTGCGTGGCGCCACCACCGGGCTGACCACTTTGCGCTGCTCGTGATGTTTCGGCCGATCCATGGAGATGAACATCGGCGTCTCGAAATCCTGGATATCGTCGTTGATCGTGACGCTTCGGTCCGAGGAGAACCGCAAGTGATCCGAATCGAGACGTTTGATGTCTTCGAACCGGCTCAACGACCAGTAGGGCCCGAAGTGACTCTCGGCGCAGTAATGCACCGGGGCTTCGGCGCGCAGTCGCTCGAAGTACGGCCACAGCGTATCGCTCGAAAAGAGGTTCGCGTCGCTGACGTCGATGCGCTCGAGTGGCAGTGAGTAGGCCCGGTCCCGGGCGGCGGCGAGTCGTGCGGCGTTGCCAATCGTCATGTCAATCTCCTCCGGGGTCTGCGGCCGCGAGGGCTTCCCCCTCCAGGGTAATCCGATGCATCAGACGACGCTCACCATGATAGTCGTTCAGGGCGTAATGCCAGGTCGCCCGATTGTCCCAGAACGCCACCGAACCCGGCGCCCATTGGAATCGGTAGGTGTGCTCGGGCCGGGTCGCGTGCGCATAGAGGAATCCCAGCAACGGCGCAGACTCTTCGGCAGTCCACCCATCGATGCGCAGCGTAAAGCCCGGATTGACGTACAACGCCGGGCGCCCAGACAACGGATGTCGGACCACCATCGGGTGCACCGCGTCCTGGGTTGCATCGGCCTGATTCCCCAGACGCGTCGCAAGATCAGCCGGGCGCTCGGCGCGCGCTCCAAACACGTGACGTGAACTGTGCACCGCGTTGAGGCTGCACAGCATGGATTTCATCCCCTCGGACAACGAGTCGTAGGCGGCGTACATGCTGGCAAAGATCGTATCCCCGCCGACCTCTGGAACTTCCCGGGCATAGAGAATCGAGCCCATGGCCGGGGCTTCATCGTAGGAATGATCGGTATGCCAGCCACCGCCGATGTTCGCGGCCTGTTCGGGCTCCTTGCGGACCGCGGCGATCTGCGGGAAGCCATCGACAGCGGCGAAGAACCGGTTCACATTGATCCTGCCAAACCGCTCCGCCAGGTTGACGTGGTCCGCTTCTTTAAGGATCTGGTCGCGAAAAAACAGCACCCCATACTCGCCGAGCGCGCGAGTCAGATCGGCAACCATCACGTCGGTCAGCTTCGTCAGATCAACCTCGCAGACCTCCGCTCCCACAGCCGCATTGGCCCGCAGCACGATCTGTTCGTAGCCGACTGCGGCGCTGGACAGGGTCATGCGACCGCCTCCGTTCCGGTAAAGGCGAACTCATCCGGCTTGCACTTCACGCGCTTACCCCCGACTTCGCTATGCGTCTACTATACCTTGGTCATCCGCGTCCGTAATACGTACACAACCAAGGTCCATATGAACTCAGCTGCCGCGCCTCCAATCCGGTCCACTGGGACCGGATTGC
>PVMK01176723.1_pt1 | contig 10375 bp, 10 predicted proteins | sample 1853481 | NCBI WGS metagenome assembly PVMK01 (sample SAMN08533507, study PRJNA380276) | Marine sediment metagenome, whole genome shotgun sequencing project. | reverse complement strand
CACCCGAGATCGCCTCAGATCCTTCTGGCAGCGCAATCTGGTTACCCTCGCGATGCTGAGGCGGAACCTGCCCGATCTGAAGACCCAGATGGGCGAGCACTACGCCGACATCCTCACCAACCTCTACAAGCAGCAGATGCGGGTGATCTGGGAGGAGGCGAAGGCGAAGGCGGATGCGAGGAGGTCCCGCGAGCTGGCAAGGCACAATGAGAGGCCAAATGGACTCGATGAAGAAGCTTTGAAGGCAGAAAAGATCGGTCAACCATCATCGGCGCAAGAGAAGTCACCGGAAGGGCGACGAGACGAGGCACCGGAAGGGCGACGAGACAAGGCACCTGAAGGCAAGTCTAACCAACCAGACGAACGCCAGGCCACCAAGAAGGATCAGGTGGATAGAAGGGAATACGGCAATGGCGGCAGGCCAAATGCACCGACAGCGAATAATGCGGCCGGAAAGAGCGGGCTAAGTGTGGAGAACCGGATGAAAAGGCAGACCAGAAACGGCCAAATCGATAAGACCAACCTGCCAATTAACACGCCGCGAAGAATCCGAAACAAGGAACACCTGCGCTACGTTGCGTCACAACCTTGCATTATCTGCGGCCGGTCGCCCGCTCAGGCCCATCACCTACGGTTTGCCCAACCAAGAGCATTGGGTCGCAAGGTCAGTGACGAGTGGACGGTACCGCTTTGTTTAACTCATCACAGAGCGCTCCACAGCGTTGGCAACGAGAAGCCATGGTGGACAGAGAAGGGGATTGATCCAATTGCGCATGCTGTGCGCCTCTGGTGGGACACGAGGCACGGCGGTATCGAGCACCCAAATCGAATGGCAGAAGCGCGAAGCAGTGATGTGTCTGCGACCTCCTGAGGCTGGGAAACAAATCGGTTCATCGGCGCAGATGGCAAGGCGCATGAAGGACGGCGCGTGCGAAAGGTAGCCGACCACGTCAAAACGGCCTGGTCCGCCAATGAGCGCACAAAGGCAACCGCCCCCGCCAGCCCAAGGATCAAGTGTAGTAATTCAGACTCGATCTGACAGTTGCCGGTTTTGAGGCGGTGTCTGTCTGGTCTTGTTCAGCCTACGAACTTTTCCTTCCAGATACGTTTGCCGTCCACCAGGGTCTGCATGGGCGTTCGGCCTTCACAGACCTTGCCCTGGTGGGTGCGTTCATTGTTGTAGTAATCGATCCATTGGTCCAGATCGATTTGCAGCTGCTCGACGGTCTCATAGATCTTCTTGCGGAAGGTGACCTGATAAAACTCCTGCAAGACGGTCTTGTGGAACCTCTCGCAAATGCCGTTGGTCTGCGGTGATTTGACCTTGGTCTTGGTGTGTTCGATGTCGTTGATGGCCAGGAACAGCTGGTAATCGTGGCGATCGGCGCGGCCGCAATATTCGGTGCCTCGGTCGGTCAAGATGCGCAGCACCGGCAGGTCGTGATCTTCGTGGAAGGGCAGGACCTTGTCATTGAGCATGTCGGCCGCCGTGATCGGGGTCTTGGTGGTGTAGAGCTTGGCCTGGGCGGTCTTGGCGTAGGTGTCGATGTAGGTCTGTTGATAGATCCGGCCAACGCCCTTCAGGGTGCCGACATAGAAGGTGTCCTGAGCACCCAGATAACCGGGATGCGCGGTCTCGATCTCGCCCCAGGCCTCGTCGTCGAGCTTCTTCTTCTCCAGCGCCTGGACTTGAGCTTCGGTGAGAATGATACCCTCTTCGGCAACCTTGGCTTCGAGCGCCTTCAGGCGGGCCTTGAAGTTGGCCAGGTCGTGGCGCATCCAGATCGAGCGGACCCCGCTGGCGGAGACGAAGACGCCCTGCTTGCGCAACTCGTTGGAGACGCGGACCTGGCCGTGGGCCGGATAGTCGACGGCGTATTCGACAACGGCGTTCTCGGTTTCGAGATCGACCCGGTTCTTGAGATTGGGCGCCCGGCGCGGCCGCTCCAGCAGCGCCTCGACGCCGCCATCCTCGACCGCGTCCCTGTAGCGGTAGAATGTATCGCGCGACAGGCCCATGATCTGACAGGCCTTCGAGACATTGCCGAGCTCTTCCGCTAGATTGAGAAGACCGACTTTGTGTTTGATGATCTTTTCATTACTCTGAAGCATGAGGGTTACCTTTCCTTGTGTTTCGATGGTTGGGTTCGCACCGCCATCAAAACCGGTAACCCTCGTCCCTTTCAAGGAACGCTGTCAGATCAGATCGGAACTACTTCAGATCAAGGGTATTAGAGCCTCTATCTCTTCGGCGACGTCTGCCCGGCACGGGGAACTGGCGCCGCGCTCGTCCTGCCCTGAGCCAACGCCCACGCCATGCAGGCCCAATTGCGCGAGATCTCCCGCAACATCGCGCCAGCCACCCACGCCGTCTCGTTGCTCGATCGCGCCGAGTGGCAAACTACAGGCGAGCTCGAGGTGCCGAAACATTTCCTGCTGTCACGTGCCCCCGAGCTGAACCCTATTGAGGACCTCTAGCAGTACCTAAAGGCAGATCTACCTCTCCAACCGCGTCTTCCAAACCTACCAGGAGATCCTCGATGCTGCCTGCGAGGCTTGTAACCGCATCATCGATCCGCCGTGGCGGATCAAGCCCATTGAACTGCGCCAATGGGCCCACAACGGTCGGTCCCCATGACCGCTGGTATCAGTCGCTCGCGGGTTTACGCGTCGCTTCGGCCGCGATCAGGCCGTTCAGGCGTGGATCGTCGAACAGCTTGTTCTCTTGCTTGAAAGGCCGGAAGCCGCAGCGCTGGTATAGCGGTAGCGCCTTGGGGTGATCGAGGGTATTGGTGTTGACCCAGAGCCGCTCCGGCGCGTGACTCCAGGCGGTGTCGACCGCCCAGGTGAGCAGATAGCGGCCCAGCCCCTTGCCGATGAAATCGGGCATCAGGCCGAAGTAGGTCAACTCGATATCCGGCGGATAACGGCGGTCGAGCTCCGCGAACCCAGCCGGCTCGCCACCCACGTTGAGCACGTAAATCTCGATCCGCTCGTCCTGGATGACACGCGCCAGGTCTTGGTCCGACATCGCCCGGCGCTCGAACCACAACCAGGGCTCGCCGACCGTGTCATAGAGATAGCGATAGAAGCGCACCGTGGGTTCGTGTAGGCGGACCAGGGTGCAATTGAGGCCTTGTGGCGCAGACAGGTGCGGGTGGGCCGGCCGTTCGGTCATCTCCAAATAGGTGATGGTGACTGCCAGGCGGCCATCTGCGCGCTCGCGACCGATCTGCGGCGCGTTCCGGTCGGTGAGCCAGCGCTGCATGATGTGGCAGGGATTGGGCTCGTAGCCGATGTGGGCGTAGAAGCTGCGGGTCGCCAGGTTCTGTGGCCGCACCATCAGTTGGACCTTGGCCACCTGGCGGTCGGCGAGCCAGGCCTCGACATGGCGCATCAGCGCGGAGCCATGGCCCTTGCCCCGCGCCTCCGGCAGGACGCTCAGATTGTAGACCCAACCCCGGTGACCGTCATGCCCGGCACAGACCGATCCGATCAGCCCATCCTTGTGCTGGCCGACAAAGATCTCGGCGTCCGCGGAGTCCCGGTAGAGCTTGATATCCTGATCCGGATCGTTCCACGGCATCGCCAGGCCGCAGGCCTCCCACAGCGCCACCAGGGCGTCGCGATCGCCGTCTTCATAGGTGCGAATCTTGAGCTTGTTCTGGCTCGACCTCTTGGCCGTCCGCTTGGCGGGCTTCTTAGTCATGTGATCAGTCCGCCGGGCCGGTCGCGACCGGCATCTCGCTGTCGGGATCGCCCCATTCGGCCCAGGATCCGTCGTAGAGGGAGACGTCCTTGTGGCCGGCGAAATGGAGGCCGAGGGCCAGCACCGCGGCGGTGAGACCGGACCCGCAGGTGGTGATCACGGGGCGTTTCATGTTGATACCGGCCGCCGCGAAACGCTGTTTGAGCTGTTCGCCCGGCAAAAGGGTTTGAGTCTCGCGGTCCAGCAGTTCGGTGAAGGGTAGGTTACGGCTTCCGGGGATGTGGCCGCCGCGTAAGCCCGGGCGCGGTTCGGGATCGGTCCCTTCGAACCGGCCCTGGCTGCGGGCGTCGACAAGCTGTTCGCGGGCGCTCTTCAGATTGGACAGGATCTGCGCCCGGTCGCGCACCATGAGGCTGTTCCTTCGCGCCGTGAAGTGTCGCTCGTTGGGGTGCGCCGGTCCCTCTTCGATGGGGCGTCCTTCGGCCATCCATTTAACCAGGCCGCCGTCGAGCACCGCTACGTCGCGATGCCCGAACAGGCGAAAGGTCCACCAGATCCGCGCCGCGCTGAACAGGCCGCGCTGGTCGTAGGCGATGATCCGGACGCCGTCTCCGAGGCCCAACTTGCGCACCCGGGCCGAAAACTTCTCGGGCGGAGGAATCATGTGCGGCAAGTCGACGCTGGTGTCGGCGATCTCATCGATGTCGAAAAAGACGGCTCCGGGAATGTGATGCGCTTCATATTCGCCATGCGGGTCGAGCCCCTCGTGGGGTAGATAATAGCTGCCGTCGACCACCCGGATATCGGGTGCCGTCAAATGCTCGGCCAGCCAGTCGGTGCTGACCAGCGCATCGCTGTTGAAAGCCGTCATCGGCGAACCGCCCCCCGGTGCCCCTGTTGTTTGCCCTTTGTTGTCCCGCGTTGCAATCTAGTCGTCGAATGCGATCACGACCCGCCGGTTCTGTCGGCCTTTGCTTTCGATCTTGGTCACCTTGACGCGCCCGATCTCGCCGGTGTGCCGCACATGCGTACCGCCGCAAGGCTGCAGGTCCACGCCCGCGATATCCAGCACCCGAACGCTGCCGGTGCCCATCGGCGGTTTCACCGACATGGTGCGCACCAGGCCGGGATTGGACGCCAGGTCCCGATCGCTGATCCAGCGCGCAAGCACCTCGTGGTTCTCTTCGATCAAGCGGTTGAGCGCGGCGGTGACCTGCTCCTTCTCCGGCTTCGTGTCGGGAAGATTGAAATCGAGGCGGCCCTTGCCGTCACTGATCTGGCCGCCGGTGACCTCGCCGGGAATCACCGCGCACAGCAGATGCAGGCAGGTGTGCATGCGCATGAGGCGATAGCGTCGTTCCCAGTCGATCTCGGCCGTTACACGGCTGCCCGGCGCCGGCAGCGCGGCGCCCTCTTGCGCGATGTGCAGCACCTCCTCCCGTTCTTCGCCCTTGCGGGTGTCGACGATCGCAACCTCGCCGCCGCCATCGCTTGCGGCCAGGCGCAACCGGCCCCGGTCGCCGGGCTGGCCGCCGCCCATGGGATAGAACACCGTGCGGTCCAGCCTTATCCCATTTTCGTCGGCGGCCATGACGGTCGCTTCGCAGGACCTCTCATAGGCGTCTTCGCGGAAAATCTGCTCCATGGTGCCGGTCCCTCCGTTAGACCAGCCAGTCGGGGACCGGCAGGCTCTTCTCGCGTAGGAACTCGGGATTGTAGAGCTTGCTGCTGTAGCGGGTGCCGTAGTCGGCCAAGACAGTCACGATTGTGTGACCTGGGCCCATCTGCCGGGCCAGATGCGCCGCGCCGGCCACGTTGATGCCGCTCGAGCTCCCCAGGCAGAGGCCTTCTTCCTTCAGCAGCTGGAAGCAGACGGTGACCGCTTCTTCATCTTGGATCTGAAAGGGCGCGTCGACTTCGAGGCCTACCAGATTGTCGGTGATGCGCCCTTGGCCGATGCCTTCGGTGATCGAGCTGCCCTCGGATTTCAGCTCGCCGGTGGTGAAATAGCTGTACATGGCCGCGCCCATGGGGTCGGCGCAGCCGATGACCACATCCTTTTTGCGCTCGCGCAGCGCCATGGCCACGCCGGCCAAGGTGCCGCCGGTTCCGATGGCACAGATGAAGCCGTCGACCTTGCCGTCGGTCTGCTCCCAGATTTCCGCTCCGGTGGTGTCGTAATGAACCTGGCGGTTGGCCGTGTTGTCCCACTGGTTGGCATAGAGCACGCCATCGGGCTCGATCTCGGCCAACTGATCGGCCAGACGGGCCGCCACATGTATGTAGTTGTTGGGATCCTTGTAGGGCACCGCAGGCACTTCGCGCAGGTCGGCGCCACACAGCCGCAACATGTCCTTCTTTTCCTGTGATTGGGTCTCCGGGATGACGATGACGGTCCGATAGCCGCGCGCCCGGCTGACCAGCGCCAGGCCAATTCCCGTGTTGCCCGCCGTGCCTTCGACGATCACGCCGCCGGGCCGCAGGCGCCCATTTGCCTCGGCGTCCAGTATGATGCCCATGGCAGCCCGGTCCTTCACGGACTGGCCGGGGTTCAGGAACTCCGCCTTGCCATAGATCTCGCAGCCGGTTTCCTCCGAAACCCGGCGCAAGCGGATGAGCAGTGTCCGTCCAATCGATTCAACAAAGCCGTCGCGAACATCCATGTGGGTCTCTACCTTGCCTCGCTTCCCATAGTTCTTGTCAGTTAGTTGTCGTCATTGCGGTCGGCCCACCGAGACTAGCCGCGCCAGGGTCCAGGGATCAAGGTGCGGGTGGTCCCCAGCGCCGCTTCAGGCCGGCTCGGTTGAGTAGCAGCCATTGGAGGGCGATCACCGTATTGGCGTTGGGACAGGGACTCGCCATGACCATGGGCAGAGCCTCGTCCGTCGGCACGACGAAACTGCGGATGTCCTCGCCTTCGTGTGCGAGCCCATGCAGGCCGCCCGCGCCCTCACTGTCGACCCGCCCGCAAAACATGGCCAGGGTCTCGGAGCTGGCGCCGGGCGTCATGAGAAAAGTGCCGATGGGAACCAGGTCCTGGATTTCGCGCCCGGCTTCCTCCACCGCCTCGCGGCGCACCACCTCCACGGGGGTGTCGCCCTTTTCGATGATGCCGGCGACCACCTCGATGAGCCAGGGCTCGACGCCGGCGGCAAAGGCGCCGATGCGGAACTGTTCGATCAGCACGACGCAGTCGCGGCCGGGATCGTAAGGCAGAACCGCCGCGGCATGACCGCGTTCGAACAGTTCGCGGGACATGGGCTCGGTCCAGCCGCCGTCGAACTTGCAGTGGCGCAAGTGGTAGACATCCATCTGGAAGTACCCCTTGTAGGGTGTTTCCTTCTTGAGCACTTCGACACGTTTCCTACCGGCCAGCCCAGTGGTCATGGGCTTCTCCTCAATTCTATACCGCCACAGGTCGCACTAGACCCTTTTTGCGCCGCTCTGTGAAGGGCTCGCTGGGGGAGGCGCAGCGATGGTTTTCTGGCGTGCATCGCCGGTTTGTGCTGGCATGGGACCAGCACATCGAACCATAGCCTGGGGGCATGATGACCGTCACTAGCGAGAAACTCAGCTTTACCGGCGCCGGCGGGCAAGAACTCGCGGCCCGGTTCGACAAGCCCCGGGGGCGCACCCATGCGGTGGCCCTCTTCGCCCACTGCTTCACCTGCACGAAGGACATCTTCGCCGCCTCGCGCATCGCGGCGGGACTGGCATCGCGCGGGATCGCGGTGTTGCGCTTCGACTTCACCGGACTGGGGCATAGTGAGGGCGAGTTCGCCAACACAAACTTCTCGTCGAACGTAGGCGACCTGGTGGCCGCCGCCGACCATCTACGCAGCCACAGCGAGGCGCCGAAGATCGTCATCGGACACAGCCTGGGCGGGGCGGAGGTCCTCGCTGCGGCGGGCCGGATACCAGAAGCCGTGGCGGTGGCCACCATCGGTGCGCCGGCCGATCCGGGGCACGTGCGGCACCTGTTCCAGGCCGCCCGCCCCGAGATCGAGGCCAAAGGCGAGGCCGAGGTGCTGCTCGCCGGCCGGCCCTTCACCATCAAGAAGCAGTTCCTCGAAGATATCGAAGCGACCCGCCTGGAAGAGGCGATCGCCGGCCTTCGCAAGGCTTTGCTGGTGTTTCACGCGCCGCGCGATACGACGGTCGGGATCGAAAACGCCGGGCGGATCTTCGCCGCCGCGAAACACCCGAAGAGCTTCGTTTCTCTGGACGATGCCGATCACCTGCTGACCCGGCACGAGGACGCGACCTATGTGGCCGAGGTGCTGGCGGCCTGGTCGGGCCGCTATTTGGGCTTGACCGAAGAAGCGCCCCTGAAGGCCGCCTCGGGAACCGTCGTGGTCCAGGAGACCGGGGAGGGCAAGTTTACCCAGCGGATTGCCGCCGGAGCCCATCAGCTACGGGCCGACGAGCCGGAATCCGTCGGCGGCGACGACAGCGGACCGGGGCCCTATGATCTGGTGCTGGCTGGGCTTGGCGCCTGCACCTCCATGACTCTGCGTCTCTATGCGGAGCGCAAAGGCTGGCCCCTGTCGCGGGTGACCGTCACCCTGACGCACGACAAGATCCACGCCGAGGACTGCGCGGATTGCGAGACCAAGAGCGGGCGCCTCGACCGCATCGAGCGCCGGCTGTCGATCGAAGGCGAAATCGATGACGAGCAGCGTGCGCGCCTCCTGGACATCGCCATCAAATGCCCGGTGCAACGGACCCTGGAGAGCGAGGTCGTGGTGACGACGCGCCTGGAAAAGCGTGGGAGGTAGAGCGGCCTAGAGGATGTCGAGAACCGCCTCGGGCGGACGGCCGAGGGCGACGCGCCGGCCGGCGACGACGATGGGCCGCTCGATCAAGACCGGGTTCTCGACCATGGCCGCGATCAGGGCCGCGCGGTCGAGGGCGGGATCGTCGAGGCCTAGCTCCTTGTACGCGGCTTCCGTCTTGCGCATGAATTCGCGCGGCTCCAGCCTGAGGCCGCCGAGCAGGCCCGCGAGCGTCGCCGCGTTAGGTGGCGATTTGAGGTACTCGACGATCTCGACCTCGAGGCCACGCTCGTTCAAGAGCGCCAGGGTCTGGCGCGATTTGCTGCAACGCGGATTGAGGTAGATGGTGACGGGCACGGGACTGCCTCCCCTCAATTGGACCGACCCGGAGATATGCAGATTCTCCGAACTGGTCAAGCCGGGCCGCCGTATTCTTTTTGGCGGTGGGAACTCTGCCTGGGGAGATGAAAGACCCTAGCCCGTGTCTCGGTTTGAAACGCATTGTGCTGGATGCGCAATCTGGACCCGAATGTCCAATTTTGGGGTCAAAGCGGTCGTGGTTGGGAAGCGTCGAATTGGTCTGCGTTTAGCCAGGACCGGAAGTTCGCCGGGTACGAAATCCGGCCAGATGAAAGGCTCAAATCGACTCTTCTCGGACAGTCAGTCCATCGCAGCTTGATACCTGGGTAACTCGTCCGTCAAGTGGAGCCAGGAGATCCGTTCACTATAGTGCGTATGCTCGTTCGGCGGGAACTCGTCTGGGTTATCTAGAGTACTGATATGGAACTCAACCCAATCACTACCATTGTGATGCCCCTCCCAAGTGAGCGACGGTAATTGCTCACCTGGGGTCCACCGGTCGGCTCCACGGACGGTATCTTTCGCCAGCTTGATGCCCAGATATTGATTTTTCTTGATCGGAGAGCGCGAATGTGAGTCAAGGTATAGATGACTCAGGCTCCACCGCTCCCCGACCTCGGCCAGCTTTCCGATGCGGATAAAGGTTCCCGGCTCGAGGAAGAGTTTCCCGATGCCGACGAGGAGACCCTGGTGGATACCCTCGAGGGCCTGAGCAACCTACCCGATATGTTAGCGGAAGTCTGCCGCTCAATGTTGGACGACCAGGCCATGGTCTCGGCCCTGAGGGGCCGGATCGGGGATATGCAGGAGCGCTGCGGACGGATCGACGCCCGGGCCCGGAAGAAGCGGGAGCTGGTTTGCTCGGTGATGGAGCGGGCGGACCTGAAGAAGGTGATGGAGCCGGATCTGACGGTCTCCCTGCGCCCGGCCCGGCCGCCCCTGGCGGTGGTCGATGAGGAGCTGGTGCCCGAGGCCTTCTGGAGGCCCCAGGCGCCCAAGCTTGATCGCCAGGGGCTTATTGCGGCTCTGGGCGCCGGTCGGGATGTCCCCGGGGCCATCCTCGGGAATGCGCCCATGACCATCTCCGTGAGGACCAAGTGATGTTTAGCGAACCCCAGGTGAAGGCGCTCTCCAGCAAGCTGAGCGCCAAGTATGTGCGCACCCGTCAACACTCAGGCCTGACCCTCTCCTATATTGAGGGCTGGCATGTCATAGCAGAAGCCAACCGGATCTTCGGCTATGACGCCTGGGACCGTCAGACCATGGCGGTGAAGTGTGTCTGGGAGGGGATGAAGGGGAACCGGAGCGCCTGTTCCTACATTGCCCGGGTCCGTGTGCGGGTGAGGGCCGGGGACGCCGAGATCTGCCGGGAGGGCTGTGGTTCGGGCCATGGGTTGGGGCTAACCCCTGGGGAGGCCCATGAGTCTGCGATCAAGGAGGCGGAGACCGATGCCATGAAAAGAGCCCTCTCCACCTTCGGCAATCCCTTCGGTCTCGCCCTCTATGACAAGGAGCAGCAGAACGTCCGGGG
>PVMK01159712.1_pt1 | contig 10377 bp, 8 predicted proteins | sample 1853481 | NCBI WGS metagenome assembly PVMK01 (sample SAMN08533507, study PRJNA380276) | Marine sediment metagenome, whole genome shotgun sequencing project. | reverse complement strand
GGGGACGTCGCCCTTGTAGCCGGGGGGAAGCACGAGATACTTGCCGCCCTTGCCCTTGTCCGGGCCGATGGCGCCGAGATCTCCGACGTATCGGAACCACGAGTCATCGATCAGCCCGAGCATGCCCGGAGGAATCTCGATGACCGTCGGGCCGTCGATCTCGGTGTCGAGAAACCAATGCACGTAGAGCGTCGAGGTGTTTGCCGTCAGATAGAGGCTCTTCGAATTCAGGAGCTGCGCGGAGATCAAGACCTTGTTCGACTTGTCCGCGCCGATCTCCGCACTGCTTGCCCGCAGCCGGTACACAGAGGCGGCGCCCAGCGTGTTGAGAAACACCTGCGTGCCGCGCATCCGGTCGAGGTTGTCGTAGAGTTTCTTGACGGTTTCGTCGGTGGGGACGCCGTCGAAGAACTTCAATTCGCCGATCGATGTCTTGACCTTGTCGGGGGTGCTGATCGATTGGAGCTCTTCCTTGCTGACTTCGGCAACGGCAAACGGACCCATAAAAAGAACCATTGCGAACGCGATAACCAAGCCAATAATCTTCATTTTTCTCCCTTTACCCTTTTTGCGCTGTGGTCGTCTGTTTTGTTTCTTGTTTGTTTCTTTAATTATGCATTGCACGCAAGAGGCGACTGACGGAACCGGCCGCCTCTTGCGTGGTTTCCTTTAATAACTATTTCACCAGCTCGATCTCACCCGGGCGCCAGGTCTTGTCGAACCACGGCTTCAAGGGCCCGTAGAGGCGGAAGAGCGTGTTCCAGCCCTTACCTGGGACCGTCTGTATCCAGTTGTTCTCCATGCCGGCCGGCGCCTTCGGGCCGAAATAAACATCTACCGATTTATCGGGGTTGACGACGATTCCCTTCTTCAGGCTCCCAGTGCTCGGGAACTGCTGGTCGGTCTGGAGCATGGAGCGCGTCTGGCTGGAGTAGAGGACGAACGACCAGAACTGCTTGGCCGGAATGTTGGGCGGCAGGTGAACCTTGTAGGTCTTGCCGCCGTCGAGCGGATCGCCCTTGGCGTCCACGAATGCGGTTGCATAGGCCGACCCTTTCCCGACCATCTCCATGGCCATCGCCGGGGTGATGCCAGTGGCGTAGAAGAAGAAGTAAGTCCGGGCATCCAGGTTGCGCACACCTTTTTCTTTCAGGAACTCATAGCTGCCGCCAATAAACGGCGTGCCCCACGCGCTGTTCTTGTAGAAGTAGGCCTCGGGAATACGCGATTTGTAGGCGAGGGCGCGGGCCGTGATGTTGCCAACCGCCGCAGCCTCGGTGAGGATCTTCTTCATTCGCGCATCAGGCTTGAACTGCTTGCCCTTTTCGATGCCGATCGAGGCGAGCAGGCCCAGCGTCTCGGGGTCCATCGCCGCATTCGGCTCTTCCTGTACGACCGTGTTGACGTCCTCAAAGTAGGAGAAATCGATCGCGCCAATGGTGTTGAAGTACTTGTCCGACATGTTGACGAAGTTCATCTGCGGCGGATTCGCTGCCTTTGCCAGGGGATAGATGCGCAGGTTCTTCTTGACGCTCGCGACGGCAGCCTCTGGCTTGCCAAACACGCGGAGGAAGAACCAGTGGTTGTACGTCGGGGAATGCAGGACGTGGTAGCCCTCAGGCACCTTGCCCTTGTAGCCGGGAGGAAGCAGCAGGTACTTGCCGCCCTTGCCCTTGTCGGGCCCCGTCTCTCCGACATCCCCGACCCAATGGAACCAGAAGTTGTCAATCGCTCCCAGCCCTTGCGGCGGCACATCAATCACCAGTGGACCTTCCTTGGTGTTCAGCCATATGAAATTGTAGATCGCTGCCGTGTTCGCCGTGAGAAAGAGCGATTTCGAATCCATGTGGGTCGGGAACTGCAATACCGTCTGGTTGTCGGGGCCGAATTCCCGCATGCCCCTGCGCATGGCGGCGAGCGAGGCGCCCGGCATGGCGGTGAGAACCGACTGCACGCCGCGCTGGAAATCGAGATTGTCAAAGACCTTCTCGAGCGTGGCCTTATCCGGGAAGCCGTCTTTGGTCCTCAGCGTTCCGAGGCGGGTCTTGATCTCGGCCGGGGCCGCAATCCCCGCCGGGGTCTCGGTGGCATATTTGGGCTTGTCCGCTGCCTGTGCGACATCGCTCGACGCGAAAAGCGCAACTCCTAGAAACACGAGACTGACAAAGACATTTGTTTTCATGACATAGTTTCCCATCACTGTTCTCCTTATCTTTACGCTAGTGTTGGCGAAGCATGTCGCTAATGCGAGTGGTGAATACTGCTTCGTTGTCGATCCACAGTTATTTATCCTTCCAGTTCATCGTCATTCAGCAGTTCAACCGACAGAAATGGCAGATGCATTTCGTAGAGGCCGTTCAACACACCGATCAGTTCGGTCTGGTCTCGTATCTGTCCGGAGAGCACTGCCACTGGTAACTCCCCATCGGAAACTTGGTTGCTAATGCGAAAGCCGCTGAGGCGTTCAGACCAACTATGATCGAGAAAGCCCTGGACACAGATGCGGTAGTTCGCTGGCAAGTTAAAGCCCAAAACATTACAAAGTTTGTCTGCCACCATGATTTCTCCTCATCATTTGCTGCCAAACAAATGGCCAAGGCAAAACAGTTTAAGCTTTTTTTAATAGACAATGACTTGACCAAAAATGGTTTAAAAAATGTACGACGACGACAGGAGGTACCGTCGCCGTACTTACGGCACCAGAACCGACAAATGTTATTGTGTATGTAGCTTAGGAGAGAAAACAGAAAGTACAATCACCCTAAAAGGGGCGAAAACGGGGGGTAAAAAGGGGGGGGTTAGTTTTGAAGGAAGCCGAGACTCTGAGCCTTAACGATGGCATCACGCCGGTGGGACGCACCGATTTTCCTGTAAAGATTTTTCAGATGGCCCTTAACAGTCTCACTAGAGATGCCAAGCTGATCGGCTATCTCCTTATCACGAAGTCTCTGCTCAAGCAGAAGCAGTATCTCATATTCGCGGTTGGTCAGGGTTTCCCGCCAGTTCCCTGCTTCTTTCACAGAAGGACGCAGAGTTTGCATGCGGAGTTCATTGAGTTCGTTGTTGGAGATCAAGCGTGCTAGCGGTAATAAAGGATCCTTGCAAGTGATCAGGACCAGATGGAGCGTATAGAGTGATCCCTTCAACAGGTGGCTGACCAGGTCATGGACCGTTTTATTATCAATCTGGTGGTAATCATCCAGGGCAAGGATAAAGGGGTGCGGAATCTGTTCGAGGTCATTGGCCATGGATTTTGCGATTTCCGACACCGGCGGCAGGATAGCGGCATCAACCAGCATCCGCATATTCAGGCAAGTATTAGGGTGCAGGGTGTGGATTGCGGCCAGAATGGATTTTAGGAACAATTGCAAATCGTTGTCGTCCTTTTCGAGCGACAGCCAGACACTTGGAGTTTTACAATGTGCCAGCCAATAACTGACCAAGGTCGTTTTGCCTGTTCCGGTCGGCGCCGTGACCAGCGTCAACTTCTTCTGGCGACCACTTTCCAGTTTCTCGATCAATTGAGGAGACGGGGATATTTCCGCAGTCAATAGGGGCCGCTCCAATTTGATGGCCATGGAGTTGTCGCCTTTTCGTCTTTTCATTGGTGACGGCTCTGTCTCTTGCCTCATTTGTTCCAGTAGGACATTAGTAATATCTCCACTGATATAGCCCTTGCCATCCATTAACGCATGGATCGCCTGTACCAGTTCTTCCGGAGAAGAATGTTTCAACAGGTATCCGACAGCCCCGGCTTTAAGCATTTTTTCTACAAACTGCTTGCCGGAATAGCTCGACAGGACGAGGACTTTGGTTTCTGGAGCTTCTTCCAGAATCTGCCGGGTTGCCTCAATACCATTGAGGTTTGGCATATTGACGTCCATGACCACGACGTCTGGTTTAAGCTCTCGTACCCGGTCGAGCGCCTCCTGACCGTCACCCGCCTCGCCAACGACGATCAGATCCTCTTCATCCTCGAGCAAAACACGCAAGCCTTTGCGCAGCATTACATGGTCATCAACCAGCAGGATGTTCGCAGTCTTCAACATGTGTTCGCCTCCCCTGCTGTCAATTTATATGGCGCCGTCATGATGATGGTTGTGCCTTGGTGAAACCGGGAATCGACCGTAAAAGATCCGTCGAGGTCAGCCATCCGCTCCGCGACACTGAATAGGCCGAACCCGCCATCGCTATTGGCTTTTCTCAAGAAGTAGTCAGGATTGAAACCGATTCCATTATCCTTGACCGTGATCTTGATAGCACCACCCTCTTTTTCCAAACATACGACAATCTTGTTAGCCCGTGCGTGTTTAACTATATTGGTTAGCAGCTCACGAACATTGCGGAACAGGACGAGAGATATGAGTTCATCAAGATCAGCATCATTCACATGGTCGATCAGTTCAACATCAATTGCAGACACTTTTTTGATTTTCTCTTCGAGCCACTCACCAATCGCTGCACCCAGGCCGAGATTTCTCAACGTTGGCGAACTGAGTTCGAATACCAGGTGGTTGATGTCGTGGCTCATCTTGAGTAGTTCCTTGGAAATAAGGTCTAGCTGTTCTTTGAGGCGGCCTCATCCGCGGATTTGGCTGCCGCGGCAAGTTGCATGCGAGTCAAAGCCAAAGACTGGCTGATATGGTCATGCAGATCGCCTGCAATGCGCCGCCGTTCCTGTTCCTCGACAACGGTCAACTGGAATGCCAGAGCTTTCAGGCGATTCTGATAATCCAGGAGCTTTGTTTCTGCATTCCTGCGTTCGGTGATATCTTGTATGACCCCATCAACAAAAATGGAATGCCCCTCCGCATCTACCACTTTCGCTGAACTAAGGGATCCCCAGAACAAGGAACCGTCTTTTCGCTTAAATTTAGACACAAAATCAGTAACTTTCCCTTCGGCATCAAATCTGTTTAGAAAGTCACGTCTTGCTTCCTGGTCGCTCCAGAAATCCGGAGTCTCGAGAGATGACAGGTCCACCGCGGCGTCGACGCCTAACATTTTTAATGCTGCTGGATTTAGCGATATAAACTTGCCATCAGCAGAAGTTCTGTAGACGCCAACCGGAATATTTTCCTGAAGTGTTCGAAACCGCTCCTCGCTCTTCTGCAGATTCTCCTGTGAATTTTTGCGCTCGACAATTTCATCCGTTAGAGATTTGTTGGTTGCCGTCAATTCAGATGTGCGCGCACGAACCTCTTTTTTCAGGATCCTGTTCCAGAGAACAAAGAATAGCATTATGGCCGACGTGGCTCCGCCGATCAACAGAGCCCATTTAAGAACGTCGACGAGTGTGATCCCATGTTCGTATTTCACAGGAGACAGGTACCTGTTTTCGATGGCAGATCGTTCCTCTGCTGAAATAGTATCCAGCGCCTTATCAATGATGGAGGTCAATTCAGGCCAGTCTTTACGAACTGCAAAACGAAAGTTCATATTTCCCAGCGGGCTTGGACCTGCTACCTTTAAGTTTGAAAGTCCTCGTTTATGGATCAGGTAAGTCCCAAAAGTTAAATTAGTAACAATAGCATCCGCCTTACCAGTCGCAACCGCTTCCATTGCATCCCCAACGTTATCAAAGAGAGTAAATCGAATATGAGGATATTTATCCTTCAGCATTTTAACAACAATGTTCCCCCGTGACCCTGCTATTGTTTTGCTTGCCAAGTTATCCGTATCTAAAAGAAATTCTCGATCTTCCCTGGTAAATATGACTCTGGGAGAGGAAGTATAACTCTTTGAGGACCAGTTGGCGTAGGGCTCCCTTTCAATGGTAGAGGTAAGATGCGGGAGCCAATCAGGACCATTAAGCTCTTTAAAGGACTCGAAGGCTTCGCCAAATGAACGCGTTTCCTTGATTATTTCTATGTTTATACCTGCTCGTTCGGAAATGAGCCTTATATAATCAATGGAGATTCCTTTTGGCTCACCCTCACGAATAATTAAATAAGGTTCATAATCAGCTGCACGCACCCGAACCGTATGGTTCTGTGCAAGCCAGGCCCGTTCAGCGGGTGTGAGAGATATTTGAGGTTTTTCTTGCTTTTGCGCTGATTCTGAGACATGGGAGGTGTTTTGGTCATGGGTAAAGCCGGCATTTACAAAGAAGGCAGCAAAAAATGCGTGCAGAAAGACGAGGACATAAGCTGTCAGCCGCAGGTTTTTATGCAATCGAATGCTTCGCCGGGAAGGATGACGTTTAATTGGCCTCTTGCTAACAATAGGACGTTGAATGGCGCTACCCTCTCAAGGAGATTGAGTCGTTTCAGAGTGCATTACGCAATTGCGAGCCGCATGGCTCGACGGAAAGAGGCGGAAATGTGGCCCGACAAGACCTGACCCCGATTTTCTCTTATCATTAGTTGGGTTTCCACCTTGTTGGCATACATCCGAAACAACTTTTCCCGCAAAGGGCTAATTTAAAGAATTAATTTGTTTCCAGCTGGTCACAAAACAGTCAAAAATCCGTCCGTAATCTGAATTTTACCATGGTATTTCGTGATGGCAAGCTACTGATATCAGTGGTTTTTGGACACTTGGGTGAACGCTGGAAGCGGTTAATATTTTTTTTGTTTTTGAGTGTTCTGAAATAGTACGGACTGAGATTGAGAGTCACTTATAGTAGGAATGCGAAAATGGGGCCGTATCAGAGGTGGTCCCGGTTGACTGAACAGGCTGGCGGCGGAAATAAGGTGGAAAGCCTTCATGGTTATGCCGCCACAGGGATGGCTGAAAACCGCAGGTCAGCATTGTGCTGGTGACTGAGGTCACTGGTCTTGATTTAATCTTCAGATCATTTCTATCACCCATAGGGTGTATCAAAACGAGGTTAGAATAATCTTAACCAAGGTTCAGTCACGTCAAAGGGTTGGGTCTCTTATTTATCCCACATTGTTTGTAGGGTATGAAATTGCAAAAAGTCATAATTATTACTGACTCTGCAATGTAAGAAAGTCCCCGATCCGAAGATTGAGGGCTTTCGTGTTTTATAAATGGTGAATTATAAGAATGTAGCGCATCTTAATAGCAAGCCTGCTTCGAGAGCTGGGGGTCACTGGTTCAAATCCAGTCATCCAGACCAGTATTTACAAGGAGCGACCTTCCCGGGGTCGCTCTTTTCTTTTGGGCTCCGGTTCATGCCCGGTACTGGAGGTATCCCTAAGTGACAATTTGAGGTGTCAAAGAGTGTAGCGTTGGTGTGCTCCGGGGCGGGTTTTCTTTCCGGGGCACCTCTGGGGCGTTTTCTGTTGGTGTGATGAGATTTTTTTACTATGATGAGGTGCTTTGGAAGCATTGGTGTATCCCATTGAATATCAGAAGTTATGACATTGTACTTAGATCACATAAGACGGGGTGTTAAAATGATCCACCTTGATGACTTAAAAGCATTCGTTCGCAATGATCGAAACACCAGTAAGGATATGATTCTTCCGATCATTACAACCCTGATTTCCGGACTCATCATCATCTTGTCGATCAGCCCGCAATATCTGCGTGAATTAAATCCGTTCACGCTCTTGCTTTTATCCGTCGCCAGCGCCTTGCCCGTATGGGCCGTCAACCAGCTTTTGTGGATGCACTTGGAGAGGAGGGTGACCAGTCAGATCGTTGCCAGAATTGTGCTGGCCTTCGATGTCTCAGCGAAAGAAAAAAAGATATTGTCCTTTGCGCTTTCCCGGTTACTGAAGACCATTGATATCATGCGCTTTATCCCCTCGAAGGATATCGCCAACATGGTCACTATCATCACCATATATCTCGGTGCCGTGATCGTCTATTTCACCGTCCAGTCTCCTGCCAGGCTCTATATCACCATTCTTTCGCTCAGTTTGATCATCTGGTTGGTCTGCTTGTTTGTTCTGCACCGCTACTGTCAGAAAATCGACGTAAAGCCGATCAAAAAGGCCTGGGAACAATTGATAAGCAATGATGAACTCATCGGGCAGATCAACAAGCATTTTGAAACAATAGAAAAACTTGTTCAAGCGCGAACAAGCGTGGAGACTCACGAAAAAGAGACCGATGTACAACCAGGCGAATCACAATCCTCCGAGTCGAAACCTGAGTAACCCTTTTGCCATAGACTCAATCACAAACCCTTACACATGGGCGGGAAACAATGACACGAGAACCTTTAAACTTGGCAACCTCCTTTCAGACGATCATGACCATTGCCGGCATTGTGGTGATCGTTGCTGCAATGATGCATGCCAAGGTCATTCTGGTCCCTTTTATGATGGCACTCCTTATCGTTATTGTCAGCAGAGGCCCCATTTCCTGGTTGCATGGAAAAGGGCTTCCCGAGTGGTTGGCCCTGTTTCTGGTCATGATCATCTTCTGTGCTGCTATCCTTCTGACAGTCATGATTGTTGGCTCATCGGCGCAGGACTTCCTTCATAATATCCCGGGATACCAGACAAAACTTCATCAGCAAGTGGAACAGTTTTATACTGTTCTGGGCAACAAGGGTGTGCATCTTAAAGGGAAAGGGCTGCATCAAATAATAAACCCGGGAGCAGTTATGAAATATGTGGGGCAGCTGTTCAGTGAACTGAGCACATTGCTGGCCAACGGTTTCCTGGTCCTGTTGTTGGCCGTTTTTATGGCGCTTGAAGTGGGGGGCTTTCCCGCAAAGCTAAGGGCCGTTTTCGGCCCCGAGGACACCAAAATTCTTCAGTTCCAGAAATTTAACACAAGTGTTCGAGAATATATGGCGATCAAAACGGTGGTGAGCCTTGCAACTGGCGCTCTCGTCTCTCTCTCTCTCTTCGTAATAGGCGTAGACTACCCGATCATGTGGGGAATGCTCGCCTTTGCACTTAATTTTATTCCTAACATCGGTTCGATCATTGCGGCCGTGCCTGCAGTGCTCCTCGCTATGGTTCAATTGGGGCTTGGCAGTGCCCTGACTGCGGCGGCTTGTTACGTGGTTATTAATGTGGTGGTAGGTAACGTGATCGAGCCCCGCTTTATGGGCAAAGGTCTTGGTCTCTCAACACTGGTTGTACTCCTTTCCCTGCTCTTCTGGGGGTGGGTGTTCGGGCCGATCGGAATGCTTTTGTCTGTTGTGCTCACCATGACACTAAAGATGTTTCTGGAGAGCAGCGAAGAAACTCGATGGCTGGCCTTGCTCCTTGGCCCCAATCCAGTAGAATAAAAAATCGAACGCTCAACTGCTCAGCACTGTCCCGGCCCGGTTACTATTCCCAAACAAGAAATTGTTTCTCATAATCGATTTGATACTTGTGCTTCGTCAAAAAATCCATCCCAAGCAAACCGTCATAGCTCGCCTCTGAGTTTTTGTAGGAAACTATATTTACGGCAAAGTTCTTTTCCTCAACCGGCCTCAGACTGACGGCCCGTTCAAATAGATAATCCCAGCGAATCAGTAATAAACAGCTATAGTGATTACTTGGAGGCCTTAGCACATTGAATTCGGGAGCAGGGGGTCGCTAGCTCGAATTCAGTCATCCCGACCAGTGACGAGTATTATCAGTTGTCTTGAGTTGTAAGAGTGGATTTTGGGTTGCTAAAGATTAGTTCTAGTGGAATGAGTGTCTTACTATTTATCTCTCACATTGTCAGAAGCCTTTCAAATTGACAGAATTGCGACATTCTTACAGACCCTGACATATAGAAAAACGCCCCAGATTTTCCTGAGGCGTTTTTTGTTTACTTCTTTCTGCGAGTGTTCCCGTCGTGGGAACCTTTGATGGATCACGAGACCTCAGCAATCCAAATATTTTTGTTTTTCAGCTTGATGAGATTTCCTCTAAATGGTCAGGTGGCTCAGAGACTAGCATAAAATCTTCCTCCTCTTCTTTTTAGACCTCTTTTGCTATTGAGGTAAATCCACTATAACACAAAAGTAAATTTGAGATTCAATATGTAAAGCCACCAAGGAATAGCACCCTGGTGACCTTTATTCTGCGGATTAAAGTGCTTCCTAAATGTCTCTTGGCATAGGGCCTAAGAACATAGACATTTAAGAACTTAATACCTATCGATATGCACTATGGCAGAGGCATCTCACAACTTCTTATAAGTCCTCTCGGATTGATCCACGACATTAAAATCATATCGACCAACACCCTGCACCAGAAGATACTTTACGGTTTCAGCCGTCAGATTAACAACCCTGTGTACTCGTCCGACCGCCACCCCACAGCGCTTTCCAGGACAAAGCTCAACACGATCTTGTGGACCTTGATACTCAACGGCAAACGTCCCCTCCAGGCCAAGCATCTTATCAACCACCATAGTATGAAAATGCCAGGCGGTCGCCTCTCCGCCATCAAGAACCATGATACGGACACGGACACTTCCACTATCAAGAATGACTTCATCACGAGCATTCATAATTTATCCGGAAGT
>PVMK01143324.1_pt1 | contig 10377 bp, 7 predicted proteins | sample 1853481 | NCBI WGS metagenome assembly PVMK01 (sample SAMN08533507, study PRJNA380276) | Marine sediment metagenome, whole genome shotgun sequencing project. | reverse complement strand
CGAGGCCGAGATCAACGGTGTGGAAGCCGACTTCAACTGGATTCCTGGTGACAACTGGAATATCACCGGTAATGTCGGTTATAACGACGCAGAGCTGTCCGAGGATGCGGTGTTGTTCGCGGGAAGCATAGACGGTGAGAGAATCGTAGAGGACGGGACCCAGCTGCCACTCGTACCGGACTGGAAGGGCAGTCTCTCTGTCCGATACGGTTTTGACCGCCTGCTATTTCAAGGCGAGCCCTTTGTGCGGCTGGTCTACGAATACACCGGCGATTCGGTCAATTCCCTGGCGGGCATCCAGTCGGTCATCGAGGAGCAGGCGGTGCGGGACCAGGACTCGTATAGTATCGTCAACCTGAGAGCCGGGATCACTGCCGATCGGTGGACCGCGATGCTCTTTATCGACAACGTCACCGACGAGTATGCAGAGCAGTTCTACAACGATCGCTGGAACTTCTCCCGCGCCACGGTCAACCGGCCACGGACCTGGGGGCTGAACTTCAGAACGTATTTCGGCGGGGGTAAATAGCCGGGTATCGAAAAGATTTCACCAGCTTCGTTCGGGGTCGACCGACTCTGAACGAAGCGCTCTTTTTGAAGGCCGCTCAACTGTCCCGTTGTTTCTGACGACGGGTTGTGCAAAATAATAGAAATTAACTCCTTGGGGGAAGACGATGAAGGCCCAGCAGGAATCATCAATTACAGCTCGGCGGCGGGCACTCTCTTTTGCGGTTTCTGCAGCCTGTGCCGGACTACCCGGTGCATTTGTTCAGTCTGCCATGGCGCAGTCCGAGACCGATGCCGAAGCCCTGGATCAGCAGGAAGCCGATCAAAGAATGATCGAGGAAGTGATCGTTACGGCGACCAAGCGCTCGGAGAGCTTGCAGGACGTGCCAATGGCCATCACGGCCTTCCCCAACCAGGAAATCGTCGCCCAGGGGTTCAAACAGCTGGATGACTACATAGGACAAATTCCAGGGCTTTCATTTGGCAGACGCGAACCCGGTGGGACCAACATCGTCATGCGCGGCTGCGCGGTTTCCGGCGTCGCTTTCGGCGGTAGCCCGTCGACATCCGTCTATCTCGATGAACAGCCGATAACCTCCTCCGGCTTCAACCCCGATCCGCGCCTCGTCGATATCGAGCGTGTCGAGGCATTGAGCGGACCCCAGGGCACGCTGTTTGGTGATGCCTCGCAGTGCGGCACATTACGCATCCTGACCAACAAGCCCGATACATCCCAGATGGACGGCTGGGTCGACCTCAGCGCCAACGCAATGGAGGAGAGCGACGATCTCGGTTACGAAGGCAATGTGATGTTCAACTACCCGATTATCGAGGACAAGCTGGCGATACGCGTGGTCGGATTCTATGCAGAAGAACAGGGATATGTCGACAATATCCTGGGCGCCAGCCCGGGCGGCACGTTTGATAATGCACAAAATGTTGACGACGACGTCAACTCAACGACCACCCAAGGGGGTCGGATCGGACTGCGCTGGCTGGCAACCGATAGCTGGACGATCGACGCCCAGGGTATCTATCAAAAGACCGATTCGGATGGCTTTGGCGATATTGACCTCAAAGAAGGCGTATATGCGGACAGAAACCTGGGCGACTGGGAGCAGTTGCGATTCGAGCCCGAGGACTGGTCGGATGAGTGGTACCAGATTGCTCTGACCGCGGAGGGCAGCCTTGGATTTGCCGATCTGATGGTGACCGGTTCGTACTTCAACCGCGAAACGTTTTACAACGCGGATGCAACCGCCTATCACTTTGGCTTCCAGGAGCTCGCCGACGCTTATCGCGCCGAAGTCAACCCCGAGGCGACCCGCTATGACTGGGGTGGTGATCCGCGCGCATTCGCAACTGACGACGGACAATCCGACCGCTGGACATTTGAGTCGCGCTTGTCCACGCCGGCCGATTCAGACAGCAAATGGTCGGGGATCGTCGGTGTGTTCTATAACAAGACTGAGGGAGGCCCGAACATCTTCAGGGGTAACGTCGAAGACCAGGTCGATAACTGCAGTCCGCTCTACGCATACAACCCCGGTTGTGATGGCGCTTTCAGTTATACGAGCTATCTCCAGTATTACTATCTTGGAACGTTTTCGCAGGTATCTAACAATGCCTGGCATGGCACCTACGAGAGTGAACTGACGCAAAAGGCGGTGTTCGGAGAAGTGAGCTTCGCCTTCACGGAAAACTTTGCGGTTACTCTTGGCGGGCGGTACTACGACGTTGAAGATGATCAGTCGCTGATCAACACACAGAACGTTAACAGACCGGGTGCCGACCAGCCGGACTGCGGCGACAGAAGCTTGTTTTCCAGGGTCGATAACGGTGACGACGACGTAGTCAACCCCCCGGCCCCGGGCGCGGTCCCACAGGAAGGTCGAAATTGTTTTGCTGACGAAGATGGCGACTCGTCCGAAAACGACTTCGCACCAAAGGTTAACGCGACCTATTTCTTTAATGACGACAAGATGGTCTATGCCACCTATTCGGAAGGATTCCGTCGCGGCGGTACCAATGTCGGCAAACCGAGTACGATCTTTGGCCCGGGAAAAGAGTTCTCGAAATTCGACTCGGATAAGATCAAGAACTACGAGATCGGCACCAAGTCCTCGTGGATGAACAACACGCTCCAGACGAATATCACCGCCTATTTCATGAAGTGGGACGACATCCAGATCGAGGCCAATGATCCGACTCCCGGGCAATTTGCTCTGGGAATCATTAACTTCCCCGAGGCCGAGATCAAAGGTGTCGAAGCTGATTTCAGCTGGGTACCGGGGGACAACTGGGATATCACCGGCAATATCGGTTATAACGACGCCGAGCTGTCCGAGGATGCGGTGTTATTCCCTGGAACAGATCAACAGATAAACGCAGAGAGCGGAACTCAGCTGCCACTCGTACCGGACTGGAAAGGCAGTCTTTCGGTCCGCTATGGTTTCGACCGACTACTGTTCAACGGCGCGCCCTTCGTACGGGCCGTGTATGAGTACACCGGTGACTCGAAAAACTCACTGGCAGGTATACAGTCGGTTATCATTGAAAATGAGGTCCGGGATCAGGATTCCTACAGCATCCTGAATCTGCGAGCCGGGATCGAGTCCGATAGGTGGAGCGCGATGCTCTTCATCGACAATGTCACCGACGAGTATTCAGAGCAGTTCTACAATGATCGCTGGTTCTTATCCCGCGCCTCGGTTAACCGACCAAGGACCTGGGGGCTCAATTTCAGGACCTATTTCGGCGGAGGCGAGTAGCCGGGTATCGAAGAGATTTCACCGGTTGTGTGCGGGGTCGTCGGACTCCGCACAGATCGCCCTTCTTGAAGGGCGCATATCCATCGCTTCGTTTCTGATACATGAACATTGAAAGCCTGATCCGCAATCTTGGACCCGTCGACAACGAGGCTCTGATTGCGGCCGTTCTAGGACAGGATGAGGAAGCCTGGCACGAGGAACTCCATCGCCAGCAGGCCTACGAGGTGCACCGCCAGACCGAGTCCATTGTCCTCATTTTCGCCCATCTCGATAGCTGGCCCGAGATCGAGGTTCGAAAGGAAGTAGGCTGGGATCATCTCGCTGACATCGCCATGCCGCTGATGCATGGCATTATCGGCCAGCACTATCCGCCGGGTGGCACCATCATCCGTGCGATGGCGGCCAAACTGCTGGCCGGCGGCAAGATCCGGCCACACACCGATACCCACCCATCGTTCCATTGCGGTCATCGCATCCATGTTCCCATCACCACGAATCCGCGGGTTCGATTTATGATCGATGGACGCCCTCACCAGCTGGAAGTCGGCCAAGCTTACGAGATCAATAACCAGAAGACCCACAGCGTGATGAACAAGGGAACGGACGACCGCATCACCTTTATCTTCGATTATGTTCCGCCTCAGCAACTGGGTCGTGTATCAGTTCCGCAGGGCGACAACAAAGCGGTGAGCATCGAGCCTCACTAGGTGTCCGTTCGAACAGCAACCCGGCCGGGTATCCGAACGATTACAAACCGCATCAATGCGACGACGACTAAATAAGTTGTGATGGCGGTGACAAATATACCGGCATATTGTCCGGGCATCACCAGCATCGCCGCAACCGCCGGGCCAACAGACGAACCAAGGCCGGTGGCGAAGCCACCGGCAACCACTACGCTGCCGCCAGGATCGAGTTCTGCCTCGACTGCGTGGAAATAGGGCAGTGAGAATGCCCAGCCGATGCTCAGCATGCACATGGCGATGAAATAGCCGGTCTGTTCCGAACTTGTCATCAGCAGGTACAGCGCTACTGACTGATTGCCGGCTCCGAGCATGATGGGTGCAAAATGTCCAAAACGATCACCCAGCCAGACCACGGCGAATGCGCCCGGGATACCGATAAGCGTTGCGATCCCCAGAATCTCTCCGATACGGCTGGCGTCCAGCGCGAACGAGACGCCGATTCTCTCTGCATAAGCAAAATGCGACATGTTGGCGGCTTCAAAGAGACCAATACCAAGAAGACACACAAGCGATGTCCGTCTCAGGATGACGCGCCATTCCAACGGCGCCCGCCAACCGGCGCCCTGTCTTTGATCCCGTCCCGGCAGATGACGGATGACCGTCATGGCAAGGAGATCGAGCACGGCGATCGCCGCGTACAGACCCTCGATGCCGATCTCCGGCAAGACCAGCGGCAATCCGTAAAGACCCACCGCGCTGAGCGCGAACTGGACCGCCATAAACAAACCGTAGGCCCGATCCGGTTCCTTCCAGCCTGCATATGCGCTCATGACACTGGCATAGGCGCACGCCGCGCCCACGCCGGACAGAAATCGCAGCGACAGGAAAACCCAGACAGGAAGCGATGCCGCGGCCATCGATAGCCCGTCGACGACCGCCATCAGGATCAGCCCGGACAGCGCCAGACGACGGAGATCCAGGTGATGGATGGTCAGAGACACGGGGATGGTGGCAAGCGCGGAACCAAGTGCACCGATCGCAACCGCCCAGCCCGCTTCGCTCTCGGTCAAACCTATGTAGTCGACAAAACCGCCGACGATGACTGGCAGAACCAACAGCGGAAACAGGGCGACGGCTCCCAGCAAGGCGAGCAAAGACGTCCGACCGGCCTGTTCGATCTGCAACTACCACCCCCGTCTGACGAAACGCGAACCGAGGCGAGAATAGCATTCCCGAACCCTGGTCCGGACGCCGGTCATGCCTTTCGAACTACAATGTCGTGATACGTGGCTTCAGATGGAGCAAATAGCGCATGCCGAAACTGACCTTTGCTGCCACGCAGATGGCCTGCGACTGGGATACTGCGGGCAACCTCGATCGCGGTGAAGCAGCGGTTCGAGAAGCCGCCGCACGCGGCGCCCAGGTCATTCTGTTGCAGGAGCTATTCGAAACTCCGTATTTCTGCATGGACGAAGACCCAAAGTATTTTGACCTGGCAAGAACTGCCGCAGACAACCCGGTCCTCGAGCGGTTCGCCGCGCTGGCGAAGGAATTGGAAGTGGTGCTGCCAATCAGCTTTTTCGAGCGCAGTGGTCATGCGTAGTTCAACTCTGTGGCAATGATGGATGCGGACGGGAGCTGTCTGGGTTTTTACCGCAAGTCTCACATACCCGATTCTCCCGGCTACTCCGAGAAGTTCTATTTCTCTCCGGGTGATACCGGCTTCAAGGTGTGGGATACGCGCTATGGCTGCCTGGGGGCGGCGATCTGCTGGGATCAGTGGTTCCCGGAGGCCGCCCGGGCGATGGCGTTGATGGGCGCCGAGGCGCTGCTGTATCCAACCGCGATTGGATCCGAGCCCTCGGACGAGACCCTGGATTCGAGCGGCAACTGGCAACGTGTCATGCAAGGTCATGCCGCCGCCAATATCATGCCGGTTATCGCCTCCAACAGGATCGGCCAGGAAGATGGCGAGACCTGCTCCGTGACCTTCTATGGTTCGTCATTTATCGCGGATCATAGCGGCGCCAAAGTGGCGCAAGCCGATCGCGATAGTCAGGCGACCGTCACCGCGAGTTTCGATATGGATGCAGTTCGCAAGGACAGGGTAGCCTGGGGTGTCTATCGCGACCGGCGACCGGATCTGTATGACACCCTGATGAGTCTCGACGGCAACGGCGGCCGTACGCATAGCGAGGAATCGCCTTGAGCCGCACCGCCTTCCAGTCCGCATCGGATGCCGGGTTCAGCATGCCGCCTGAGTGGGAGCCCCATGAGCGTTGCTGGATGGCGTGGCCGTGTTTCGAAGATCTGTGGGGTGTTCATTTTGAACGCGCGCAACGCGGATTCGCCAATGTCGCAAGGACCATCGCACGGTTCGAACCGGTGACCATGCTGGCACCGGAGTCGGCGCTGAGCGGGGCCGCCGACCAGTGCGGCGAATCCGTCGATATTGTGTGCTGCGATCTGGATGACTCGTGGATGCGGGATATCGGTCCAAATTTCGTCAAGCGCGGCGACGAGCTTGCGGCGTCGATCTTTCATTTTAATGCCTGGGGTCGCAAGTACACGCACTATCGCAAGGATGCGGCGGTGGCTCATCGCGTTGCCGAAAGTCTCGGCATAAGAGCATTTTCTTCACCGATCTATATGGAAGGCGGTGGCATCAACGTTGACGGCGACGGCACCATCCTGACGACCGAACAATGCATTCTCAACGAGAACCGCAACCCGGGCCTCAAAAAGCCGGAGGCCGAACGCGTGCTTTGTGATGCGCTGGGTGCGGAGAAGGTGATCTGGCTGCCGGGAGACCCCTGGGACGACGAAACTGATGGTCATGTCGATGGAATCGCCTGCTTTGTGAGGCCTGGCGTGGTCCTTGCCGAGATCGATCCTGACCCTTCCTCGCCCATGTACGAGGCGATCATGGAAAATGCTCGTGCGCTTGAGCGTGCGACAGACGCACGCGGCAGAAAGCTGGAGGTGCGGTTACTTGAGGAGGCGAGTGAGGCCGAGGCAAAGGGCGATCGCTTTTGCCGCTCGTATATCAATTTTTATGTCGCCAACGGCGGCGTCGTCATCCCGTCCTACGGTATCGCCGCCGATGAACAAGCCCGTGAGGTCATTCAGTCCTGTTTCCCCGATCGGGAAATCGCCCAGGTCGATGTCAACGACATCGCCTACGGGGGCGGCGGAATCCATTGTATTACCCAGCAGCAACCAGCCTGAACCTTGCGCAACCATAGAGGGATGGTTCCACAATCACCACGAGGTTTCTACATGGGCGCCGAGAAATTACCAGAGTCGATCAGCGCTTGATTATGAGTTACTTCGGTTATCTTAATTTCGCCAGCCCGGGCGCGGAAGAACCACCAAATGCCAAATGGCGAGATCCGAAAGCATGGGCCTTGGCCTAATGGGACAAAACAAACTTTTTGGGACAAAGAAAAGACCCCCCATTTGGGCATTTTTCCATTGTCGCCTCTTCGAGAGACTTCGCGCGAAGCGTCGCTTCGTTACACCTGCTATGGTCAAAATTAATACAACAGGAGATGACAATGCCAGAGTACATAAAGCGCATGAGTTTCCCTATCTGTTTTCTAGTCCTTTTCGCGTCTATCCCACTGACGGCGGCCGCAGCCGGGAGCGATGTCAAACCGAACATTGTCCTTGTCCTGATGGATAACTTTGGTTACGGCGAGATTGGCGTTTATGGTGGCGGTGTCTTGCGCGGGGCACCAACGCCCAGAATTGACAGCATTGCCGCTGAGGGATTCCAGCTAACCAACTTCAATGTCGAAGCGGAGTGTACGCCGTCGCGTACCTCCCTGATGACTGGTCGCTACGGGATTCGTGCCCGGCAGCGGCCAGACGGTCCTCCCAGGGGTATATGGTGGGGCATCACCCAGTGGGAAATTACACTGGCGGAGATGCTGTCGGATGCCGGTTACGCGACGGGCATGTTCGGAAAATGGCATTTGGGAGATACGAAAGGCCGATACCCCACAGACCAGGGTTTCGATGAGTGGTATGGAATTCCCAATTCCTCGGATCGAGCCTTCTGGCCGGATAGCGATAGCTGGCAGGAAGGGGCCCACCCGGATCTCGAGTTCACCTACGTCCTGTCGTCAAAGCGAGGTGAAACACCTAAGAAACTGGAAATTTACGACCGCGAGAAGCGCAAGACGATCGATCGCGAGATCACCGATCACGCGATCGATTTCATCAAACGCAAGGCCAGTGCGAAGCAGCCCTTTTTCGCCTATCTCCCTTATACGCAAACCCACGAACCGGTCGACGCCCATCCCGACTTTAAAGGTACGACGGGAAACGGAAGTTTTGCTGACGTTCTTGCACAAACGGATGCCTATGTGGGTGAGCTCCTCGATACGATCGATGACCTGGGGCTCAAAGACGACACCATCTTTATTTTTACGTCGGACAATGGTCGCGAAGGCGTAACGAGATCGTTCGGATTCACCGGACCCTGGCGAGGAACCATGTATTCTCCCTATGAAGGCTCCCTACGCGTTCCTTTTCTGATCCGCTATCCGGGGAAAATCCCTGCCAGGCAAGTCTCAAACGACATTGTCCATCTTGTAGATGTGTTTCCCACATTGGCGAATTACGTTGGCGGCGAAATCCCGCAAGATCGAATTATGGATGGTGTTGACCAATCGGATTTTCTGATGCGTAAATCTGAGAAATCCGCTCGAGAGTCCATGGTCATTTACATTGGCAACGAGCTCTTTGGTGTGAAATGGCGCAACTGGAAAATGCTTATTAAGGAGATCGATGAAGACAGCTATGCGGTCCAAAACATGGCCTATCCATCGATCTACAATCTGATCGTAGACCCAAAAGAAGAAGAACCCGAGAACTTCTATCTTGATGACACCTGGGTAGACGCTCCTTTGTGGCAAGTCATAGAGGATCACGTAGCATCGATTGAAGAAGATCCGGGGGCGCCAGATCCGTAGGTAATAAAGAAACAGTTTTCGATGTCTGTTTTTGGTCGTCGGACCGCGGAAATTGTCCGATATGGACAGCGTGACCTACGCCGTTGTTCCTGAACGTTTATTAGACGAGTTACCAATGACTTTTACAGCCTGACCAGGCAGTTGTGTTGTTTCGTGCGCCTATCTACGAACCTCCGACAATAGACAAATTTGGTTCGACCCGAGGGCTGCAGAGCAGCCCGACCCGAAAGAAAAAGGGGTTACTTTCGTAACCCCTTAATTTTTGGCGCGCCCGGAGAGATTGACTCTAATCGCCTTTGGGCGATTATCGGGTCTGCGACCCATCGTCGCGAAGCGACGACGCCCAAAACGCTGACGCGTTTTGTCGAACTCCCGACCCCCTGGTTCGTAGGAGACACCTAAATCCCGATTAATCGCTTTGCTTCAACGTCATAGCAATTTGAATTGTCCCATTGCAGGCAGCTCAGGTGGCCGTTAGCGCTTTGATTTTCAATGTGCGTGGTTTACCTGGTCAGCCCGAGCCCGGCCAGTTTGTCACCAATCTGTGGCAACAGGGGGCCACGGGTCACCGGATCTTCCTGCGCTGGTGGATCAAGGAGAAAACGCGCCTGCTCGTTCAGACCGCCGGTCGGTTCGCCGTTGTGTCCGGTTGCAACGAGTTCGCCGTAGCCCGCAAACACCGTCCGCAGGGTTGCGGCGCTCAGGCCTACGCGCCGTCCGTCACGAGTAGCCGCTCGCGCGAGTGCCGCGCTGTTTGCGGCGCCGTGATGCCCGTGGTTACCCCAGAGCAATATCGGGTGCTCCAGAGAGGCCGCATCGAGCGCCGCCCTGAGGCTGGAGAGCTGTTCTCCATCCCAATCACCAGGCAGATTGCCGGATGAAAAACTCCAGGCATCGACAGTCAGCCATTCACCCGGCGAGAGCGCGTAGTGGGCGATACAGGTTTTCACGCGTTCCGCCAGCTCAGGCAGGCTGATCGGTCCGCTTTCCAGGGTGCAGATGTCGGGATCCACTATGCCAAACAAATGCATATGTACGTCGTGCAGACCCGGCATCAGCATTCGCCCGCCAAGATCCTCGACCCGGGTTTCCGTACCGGCGAGATGCCTCACCTCTTCAGCTGCACCGACGAAAATGATCTGCCCGTCGCGGATGGCGACCGCGTCCGCAACTGAGCGCTCTGCATCAACAGTGTAGACATAGCCATTGACGAAAATCAGGTCGGCTGACAAGGGCTGGTCAGCGTGAGTTTTCGAGTCCTGATCGCAGGCGGCAATGCCAAGGGTAATCAGTGCAAGCAGTGCTGATAGTGCTGTGCGTGCCATCGTTTTTGCGTCACACCTCGTCACAACCTGGCAAAGCCCGCCAGCCGCCACACCCCGATACGGACATGCCGGTGATAGACTCGTAAAACAAACGATATGCCGCAGACGC
>PVMK01118968.1_pt1 | contig 10378 bp, 8 predicted proteins | sample 1853481 | NCBI WGS metagenome assembly PVMK01 (sample SAMN08533507, study PRJNA380276) | Marine sediment metagenome, whole genome shotgun sequencing project. | reverse complement strand
CCAGCGCGATGATCAACGCCGCCAGGGCATTGATGTCTGGCGTCACGCCGAGCCTTATCTTCGAATAGATCACCATCGGCAGCGTGCTGGCACCGGGACCAGACACAAAGCTCGCAATCACCAGATCATCTAACGAAAGTGTAAAGGCGAGCAGCCAGCCTGCAATCATGCCCGGCGCGATCAGTGGCAAGGTGATGTCCCAGGTGACGCGGAACGGGCGAGCACCGAGGTCCATGGCTGCGTCTTCCAATGTCTGATCCATGATCGCGAGTCGCGATTGAACGATCACCGCGACAAACGCCATCGAGAAGGTGATGTGGGCGATGGTGATGGTCAGGGCGCCGCGGCTGACTGGCCAGCCAATGGCGTCCTGGAGGCTCACGAACAGCAGCAACAACGACAGTCCGGTGATCACTTCGGGCATGACCAGCGGCGCGGCAATCATGCCGGTGAATAGCAGGCGGCCCCTGAAACGCCGATACCTGACCAGCGCCAGCGCCGCCAGCGTTCCGAACACGGTGGCGAAGCTCGCGCTGATCACCGCGATGCGCAGGCTCAGCAGAGCGGCGTCAATGATCTGTTCGTTGTCCAGCAGGGCCGCATACCAGCGCAGCGAAAAGCCCGTCCATACCGACAACAGACGCGAGTCGTTGAACGAGTAGACAATCACCAGCACGATCGGGAGGTACAGAAACGCGTAGCCGAAACACAGCGCTGTCAGGATGAAGCGCGAGCGCGACCTCATGGTTCGGTGCGCGCCTGAACGCGCTGCAACGCCATGATCGGCACGACCAGAATCAGCAACAGGATCGTTGCGACCGCCGTCGCCACCGGCCAGTCACGGTTGGTGAAGAACTCGTCAAACAGGGTGCGGCCAATCATCAGTGAGTCGAGGCCACCCAGCAGTGAGGGGATCACGTACTCACCGAGCGCTGGGATGAACACCAGCAGCGATCCCGCGATGATGCCCGGGATCGACAGCGGCAGGGTGATGTCGAGAAATACCTGGGTTGGCCGGCTGCCGAGATCGGCGGCCGCTTCGTGCAGGTCGAGGTCGAGTCGCTCCAGCGCCGCGTACAGCGGCAGGATCATGAACGGCAGGTAGCTGTAAACGATGCCAATGTAGACGGCGGTGTCGGTATAAAGAATCTGCAGCGGCGAGTCGATCACGCCGATACCCAGCAACAGGTTGTTGATCAAGCCGTTGGTGCTGAGCAGGTTCATCCAGGCGTAGACCCGCAGCAGGAACGATGTCCAGAACGGAAGCACTACCAGCAATAACAGAATGTTGCGAGTGGTGTCGGTCGAGCGGGCGATGCCGTACGCCATCGGATAGCCGATCGGCAGGCACAGCAGCGTGGAGACACGCAATCTTCAGTGACTTCAGATAGCTGGTCCAGTACAGGTCGTCGTCGAACAGGTATCGATAGTTGTCGAAGGTGAGGTGGATGCGATCGAGCAGCCCGCCGGCGATGTCCTGCGACCAGTCGAACAATGGCGTGAAGGGGGGCTGCGCCATGATCGGATCGGCGAAGCTGATCTTGAAGACGATGGCAAACGGCGCGAGAAAAAAGATCAGCAGCCAGAGGTAGGGCAGGCCGATGAGGAAACGGCGCCACCAGCGATCCGTTAGTGCGCCGGGAAGCGAAGCGTCCCCCACGCTCACTCGCAGAGCACCACGCTGCCGGCCCGCGCCCAGGACAGATACACCTCGTCGTCCCACTCCAGAACCAGCTCAGCGGAACGGTGCTGGTTCTGGGCGCTGACCTGGATCACCTTGCCGGACTCGGTGGCGACCCGGTAGATCGAGATGTTGCCGAGATAGGCGAGGTCTTCGACCTTGCCTTTGAGGACCGTGCGGTCATCTTCCGCGGGCGCGGTTTTGCTGATGCTGATCTTCTCTGGACGCACGGCCACCCAGATCTGACCCTCGTCGCCGACCCCGTCCACGGGTAAGGCCTTAATGATGCTTCCGGCTTCTGCGGAACGGACGTCCAGCTGCTGCGGGCCACGCGCGACCACCTCACCCTCGAAAATATTGATGGTGCCGAAGAAGTCGGCGACGAAACGGTTCGTCGGATACTCGTAGATCTGCGTAGGCGTGCCGATCTGGACGAATTGGCCCTGGTCCATCACGGCGATGTGCGTGGCCAGGGTCATCGCTTCTTCCTGGTCGTGGGTGACTACCACGAAGGTGATGCCCAACCGATCCTGGATATCCATCAGCTCGAACTGGGTGTGCTCGCGCAGCCTTTTGTCGAGTGCAGCGAGCGGCTCGTCGAGCAACAGCACCTTGGGTCGCTTGATCAACGCGCGGGCCAACGCTACGCGTTGTTGCTGACCGCCAGAGAGCTGATGTGGCTTACGGCCAGCGAACTCCTCGAGCTGTACGAGTTTCAGCATCTCGGCGACGCGATCTTTGAGTTCGGCTTTGGGCGTCCGCTCCTTCTTCAGTCCGTAGGCGACATTGTTCTCAACCGTCATGTGCGGAAACACCGCATAGGACTGGAACATCATGTTCACCGGCCGCTGGTAAGGCGGCAGCGCGGTCACGTCTACACCGTCGATGAACACGCGCCCGTTCGTGGGCGTTTCGAACCCGGCCAGCATTCGTAACAGCGTCGTCTTGCCGCACCCCGATGCGCCCAGAATCGCGAACAGTTCGCCTCGGGCGATGTCCAGGTTGATGTCGTCGACGGCGACAAAATCACCGAAGTGTTTACTCAAGCCTTCGATACGGATGAATTGCGCGTCGTTGCTCATGGCGTCAAATTCCGGTCTTCAATCGGGACCACACCCGAGTGCGCAGACGCTGCTGTTTCGGGGGCAACAGCTCGTTGGCGTGCAAACGCTCCATCAGCTGGGCCGTCGGGTAGATGGCCGGGTCGGAGGTGATGGAGGGATCGACCAGCGCCGTGGCGCTGGCATTGGCGTTCGCGTAATTGGTGAAGTTGGAGATGTCGGCGATCACTTCGGGCCGCATCAGGAAGTTCAACAGCTTGTGTGCATTTTCGGGGTGCGGGGCATCGGACGGTATGTAGGCGACGTCGAACCAGATGTTCGCGCCTTCACTGGGCATGGTGTAGGCGAGGTTGATATCGATGCCCGCTTCTTCGGCCCGGGTGCTCGCGCTCGCGTAGTCGCCGGACCAGCTCATGGCGATGCAGATTTCGCGATTGGGCAGATCGAGGAGCATCTTGCCGCCGCTGAAGTACTTGAGGTACGGCCGCACGCTTTTCAGCAGTCGCTCGACCTGCTTGAGTTCGTCCGGATCGCTGGAACTCGGGTTCAGCCCCAGATAGAGCAGCGCCAGCGGCAGTACGTCCTCCGGTCCGTCCAGGAACGAGACCCCGCAGTCGGCAAACCGGGAAACGATCTCGGGGTCGAAGATCATCGCGCCGCTGTCCACCGGCGCATCCGGCATCCGCTCGCGGATCATGTCAACGTTGTAAGTGAATCCGGTCGTGCCCCACATGTAGGGCACGCCGTAGCGCAACCCCGGGTCGTAGTACTCGAACCGGGCGAGTACCTCGGGATCCAGGTGTTTCCAGTTCGGCAGACGGGTTTTGTCCAACGGCTGGAAGATGCCGACCGGGATCAGCCGCGCGGCATAGGCGGCCGCGTGCATCACCACGTCGTATCCGGTTCCGCCGGCCAGCAGCTTGGCTTCCACCATCGGGGTGTTGTCGTAAATGTCGTAGTTGACCTCGATCCCGTACTCGGCTTCGAAGTCAGCGAGGGTGGTCTCGCCGATATAGTCGGACCAGTTGTAGAAATTTACGATGTTGTCTTCCGCCGCGACGGCGACGGACGTACAAAGCAGGTTCGCCATCAGCAGGCATCGCAGGTTCTTCGAGGTCACGGGCAACGTGGCTCCACGGCTACAACCGATCCTTAATTTGATAGTAAAGCATGCCGAGCGCCACCATCGGTTTTCGGAATCGATAGGCGCCTGGGACAGTGAACGGTTTGATATTCGCAAACAGATCAAATCGTTCGGCGATGCCGGCGACGGCGTCCGCCATGATCCGGCCGGCCAGATGCGTGACGTTGACCCCGTGGCCCGAGTAGCCCTGGCAATAAAAGACGTTGGGGGCGAGCCGGCCAAGCTGCGGCACGCGGTTGAGCGGAACCCCGATGGTACCGCCCCAGGCATAGTCAACCTCGACGTTGGCCAGTTCCGGGTAGATCTTCTGCAATCGCGGCCGCAGGTTCTTTTTGATCACTTGTGGATCGCTGCCAAAATAGTTGCACCGTCCGCCAAACAGCAAGCGCTTGTCGGCGCTGAGTCGAAAATATTCCAACACGAAGTTCGGGTCGCACACGGCAAGGTCGCGGGGGTTGATGGTTCGAACCGTTTCTTCTCCAAGCGGTTTGGTTGCGATGATGAAACTGTTCACCGGGAACATGATTCCGCGCAGCTTTCCTCCCAGCGCGTGATAGGCGTTGCCCGCAAGGACCACGAAGTCAGCCGCTACGGCGCCGTGTTCGGTGACCACTCTGGGCCTCCTGCCGTGTTCGATTTCGAGCACAGGAGACTGTTCGTAAATGGTTGCGCCCACCGATACCGCCGCCCGCGCCTCACCCACGCACATCTTCAATGGATGCAGATGGCCGTTCGCCATGTTCAGCAGCGCGCCGATGTACGCGCTGGTACCAATGGTTTCCCGCGTCTCGTCGCGCGACAGCAACTTGAACTTATAGGGAACCTGCTCTTGCAGAAGCCGGGCGTGGCTGATTTCCAGGTCGCGAACGTGTCGCTTCTTTATCGCAACATCCAGATAGCCGAATTTCAGATCACACTGAATCGCGTACTTCGCGACGCGTTCGCGGATAATCTCGTTTCCGGCCCAACGTAACTCCCGGCAAACCTCCTGCGCATCCTCGCCCAGATACCTGGCGATCGTTTTCTCCCCGCTGATGCCGCCAATGACCTGCCCGCCATTGCGTCCCGAGGCACCCCACCCGACTCTGTTGGCTTCAACGACATGTACGTTATAGCCACGTTCAGCCAGGTGCAGCGCGGTGGATATCCCGGTGAAACCAGCGCCAATGACGCAGACGTCTGCAATCTGCTCGCCGCGCAGTGGCGCGAAGTCGGTTACGTCGTTGACGCTGGCGGCGTAATAGGAACCGGTGTGGCCTTTCGATTGTAGACGCGGTTGCGATTGCATCAGTTACGGAGTTCCCAACACGCGCTGATCAAAAATCAGGCGGTGGTGTGGCGTTGGCCCGGGCGGGCGACCAGAACGGCTTGTCTTTGAGCGAACATCTGGCCACCCGGCTGTATTGGCGCAGCTCCTTTTCGTAATAGATTTCCGCCCAGAGCCCACCTTTCAAGTACTTCGTCTCAATCATCGCCAGGGCGATGTTGGCCTTTACCGTGGGCGACCACATCGCCGAGGTCACGTAGCCAATCTCCCGGGTGCATCGCTTGTTGCTGTAGATATAGGAGCCTTCGGCGGGTCTGTTGCCCTCGATGTCGAGCTTACTCAGCGTGTATTTCGAGCCGTTCTTCCGCTCGTTCAACAACGCGCTTCGACCGGTGAAATGGGGTTTCCTGAAATCGACCAGCCAGCCCAGATTCAGTTCCAGCGGTGTCTGGTCGTGCTCGAAGTGAACGGTTTTCAGCGCTTCATTGAACTCCATGTCCGGCATGATGAAACCGGCCTCGAGTCGGGCCATGTTGGTTGCCGCCTCGCCGTAGGGTTGGATGCCGTAATCTTCTCCCGCCGCATACAGCGCATCCCACAACTCCAGGGCAAGTTCGCGCTTGATCCACAGTTCGTAACCGAGATCGCCGGTGAATCCGGTGCGCGACACCATCAGCGTGTTGCCCAGGAATTCGAAGTGCATGATGTCGAAGCGTCGGGCGGCCTCGAGACGGTCCAATCCCATCCGCCTGAGCGTTGCGTACGACGTGGGTCCCTGCAGTGACAGCCCCGCGAGTGTGTCGCTGACATCCACAACCTGGACGTCGTCGAACCCGAAGGTGCTTTTTTCCAGCCAGGCGGTGCACGGGCTGCCGCAGGTCAGCATGAACCGGTCGCTGGCCAGCCGAAAAATGGTTCCGTCGTCGATCATGCGGCCTTCGTCGGTGCACCACACGCTATACGCAACACGGTTCAGCTTGATCCTGGCCACGTCCCTGGTAACCATCCGGTTCAACATCGCTTCGGCATCGGGACCGGAAATTTCGTATTTCTGCATCGGGCAGATGTCGTAGGTGCCGCAGGTATTGCGGATGCAAAAGTACTCGTATTCGGTTTCGTAGTAATAGTCGGCCAGCTTGTAGCCGTTCCATACCCCCCAGGCATCGCGAAGGTTCAGCGCCTCCTGTCTGGGGTGGAAGGGCGACTCTCTGAGCCGTTCGCCGGCGAAGGGGTCAGGCGTGCTCATGGCTACTCATCATAGAAATCGTCTTCGGGAACCGTATTCGGACGCCTCAGGTCCATGAGTATTTCGCGGGCAGCGTTCGCACCGCAGGCCGCGGAGACGCCACCGCCAGGATGGGTCGACGAACCACACATGTAGAGGTTGCGGACCGGCATCCGGTACTGCGCGTAACCGGGGAACGGTCGGTTGAACAGCAGCTGATCGATCGTCAATTCTCCCTGAAAGATATTGCCTTCGGTCAAGCCGATCTCCTGCTCGATGTCATGCGGCGTACGCACCTCCATGTGCACGATCAGGTCTTTGAACCCGGGGCTGTAGCGTTCAATCTTGTCGACGACGGTCTGACCGAACGCGTCACGCTTTTCAGGCGTCCATGGCCCATCGGCCAGCTCTGGCGGACAGTACTGCACGAAATTCGACATCCAGTGTTTTCCAGGAGGCGCCACGGTCGGATCCCAGGCCGACGGAATGACCGATTCGATGAACGGATCGTCAGACCAGCGCCCGCGCTTCCAGCAATCGTAGGCACGCTCCATGGTTTCAAGAGATCCGGTGAACGCCTGTCCACCGCGGTTGATATAGCGATTCTCCGGAAGACCGGTGAATTTCGGCAAACCCGACAGCGCGATATTGACCTTGCCGGAAGAACCGCGGATCTTGAAGTTGCTGGCCTTCTCGTAGATTCCGTCCGGCAGGTCATTCCTGTCCATGATGCGTGTGAAGGTCCGTTTGGCATCCAGGTTCGACACCACCACGCGCGCATAGATCTCTTCACCATTTTCGAGTACCACGCCGACCGCCTTGCGATTCTTCACCAGCACCTGGTGCACACCCGCATTGGTTCGAATCTCGCCACCGTGCTCCCGCACGGCACCCGCGATGGCGTTTGAAATAGCGCCCATACCGCCACGCGCCAGACCCCACGCGCCGACGCTGCCATCGACATCCCCCATGACGTGATGCAGCAGGATGTACGAGGAGCCGGGCGAGTAGACGCCCAGCGCCGTGCCGATAATTCCAGGGCTGGCCATGGCCGCCTTGATCATGTCGTTTTCGAAATAGTCTTCGAGGTATTCCGCCGCACTCATCGTGAAGAAGCGGACGTACTCGTATATTTCACGTTCACCGAGCGCCCAGAACTGCTTGGCAAGGAACAGCAGCTCGCGGATGTCGCGTGGCTTAAACGAGGTCGGATCGGGCGGCGTTCGAAGCAGTGTTTTGCGGATGAGCAGCGAATAGCGGGTTAAATCCGCGTGAAAGCGATGCATCGCATCGGCATCGTGCGGCGACAGGCGCTTGCGTTCCAGGTAGGCGGCCTGTTCATCGTGATAGGAGATGAGCCGCTCGTCCCCATCGCCAAAGTTGACCGTTCCGAGGTACGGCACCAGCAGCAGGCCGTGTCGAGAAAGGTCCAGGTCGCGGTGCAGTGCCTGACGCATCATGCTGCACACATACGAACAACTCGAATAGACCCAGCCCGGGTGTAACTCCCTGGAAACAGCCGCGCCGCCGATGTAGTCATTCTTCTCGACAACGACAACGTTCAGCCCCGCCTTGGCGAGGTAAGCCGCGTTGGTCAGCCCATTGTGACCCGCACCGATGACGATAGCGTCGTAGTTATTCATCGCAGCACTTCACGCGCAGCGTTGTGACCGGCACCGCCCATGAGGTCTCCGCCCGGATGGCAGCCTGCGCCACAAAGAAAAAGACCGGGTATGGGCGAGCGGTACTGGGCGGCTTCGTAGGTCGGTCGCATCATGAACATCTGATCCACCGCGAACTCGGCGTGATGCCAGTGGCCTCCTGTCACCGAATAGCTCCGTTCCAGATCCAGCGGCGTCAACAACTCCTGGTGAACAATCTGCTCGCGAATACGGGGTGCATATCGCGCGATGGTATCGATGGCCCGCTCGCAGATCAGCTCACGCGCCGCGTCGCTCCACCCACCCTTCAATCGATACGGTACGTACATCACGTGCGCCGACAGCACGTGTTGGCCGGTGGGCGCGAGCGAGGGGTCGTGCAGGCTGGGAACGACGACTTCCATCACCGGTTGCGCAGAGCACTCGCCGTACTTGGCGTCGTCAAACGCAAACTCAATGTCATCCATTTGCGGCGCGATGATCATGCGACCGTCGGGTTGCTTGAGCCCGGCGAACTCGGGAACGCCGTTCAGCGCGAGGTGAAGTTTGGCGACACAACCATCGCAGCGCAGTCGTCGGATTCGATTGGTAAATCCGATCTCGAGATGCTCCACGCCGACCAGATCCAGGAATGTCCTTTTCGGATCGACGGCTGAAATGATGCAGCCTGCCGCTATCTGTTCACCGTCGGCGAGTTCGACGCCGTTTGCGACCAGGCCATCGGCGCTGCTTCCGATCGTTACCTGACTAACCGCCGCGCCGCATCTGATTTCGGCGCCCGCTGCGCCCGCCGCGGCAGACAACGCCTCGATCAAACCGTTGACGCCACCGGCCGGGATGGCATGTGCGCCCTTCGACTCCCCAGCCATGCGATACAGCATCGCCAGCACGGCACCGTTAGGCGAGCGCGGCGCTAATCTCGAGCCGATGAGCCCGTCCCAACTCAAGGTTGCCTTGAGCAGTTCGCTGTCGAAGCGTTCATCCATGAGGTCACGGGCCGGCAGGGTGGCGACCCGCATGAATTCACGCATATCGTCTTTACCCATACCCCGAATGCCGAGGCCGAGACGCGCAAAGGTCATCAGCTCCGAAGCACTGTTGTTGCCGAGTCCCGGCATGGTCTTCAGCCAGAAAGGCTTCAGTACCCCCACAAAGCGGTCCATGAGTCGGCAATAGTCCTGATAGCTTTGCGCGTCCTCGTCACTTACTCCGCGCACCGAACCCTGGTGCACAACCACGTGCTCCTGCTCAGTGCTCAGCCCAAGGGTGGCCAGGCTGGTCGACGGCGTCGCAAAGCCATGTCTGGAGAGATTCAGGTCGGTGGCTATCTTCTGCGAAAAATGACTGACCGAGTGCGCCACGGACGCGTAAAACCCGGGATGGAACTCGCGGCTCGCACCCAGTCCGCCGGGTGCATCGGAGGTTTCGAGTACCAGCACGCGGTGGCCGCTGCGCGCCAGATAGGCGGCACAGACCAGTCCGTTGTGTCCTGCTCCGATAACAATCGAGTCGTAGCGGTCCATACCATCCCCTAACTTAGTCTAGCCCACGCCGAATCCCCGGGCTTTTCCGCGTGTAGGATAGGACTCGCCTATTTGTTCAACCCGAGGGCGGCATGTCGCCACTGAAAGATCCGAAGCTGGAACGGCTGCTCGATCGTCTGCACGAGCAAAGCGATGCACAACTGGCCGAGATCGATTCTTTTTGCGCAGAACGAGAGCAGCACGGCGAGATTGACTGGCGCGTCTTCGACCAGGGAATGCATCAATTCTTTGCCGACAAACTGGTCGCGCTCGATCGAGACAAGGCGGAGTTCTGCTACCAGCTGTGCCGCTCCCTGAACGCCAGCCGTATCGTGGAAGCCGGTACTTCGTTCGGGGTTTCAACAATCTATCTGGCGGCCGCGGTGCGTGATAACCAGGCCGAGGGTGGCGTAGTCATCGCCACCGAAAGCAATGCTCGAAAAGCAGCGGCCGCCCGGGCGAATTTCAGTGAAGCGGAGCTCAGCGAGTTTATCGATCTACGCGAAGGTGATCTCAGAGCGACGCTTGTTGATGTGGGCGGCGCCATAGATTTCATGTTGGTGGACATCTGGGAAGTGGCTAAGCCGGCCCTCGAGCTGGTGTCCCCCCATTTACGTAGCGGCGCCATTGTCGCGTGCGACAACACCACTGTGGATCGCGATGAGTATGGCGACTACTTCGAATTTGTGAACAACCCAAAGAACCATTTCGTCACCATGACGGTTCCGTTTCAGGGTGGCTTCGAGCTCACGGTGCGAGTCTGAAACGAACTACCCGAACAAATTCACACGAAACACTGCGCCTGATCAGCTCTGC
>PVMK01123964.1_pt1 | contig 10379 bp, 7 predicted proteins | sample 1853481 | NCBI WGS metagenome assembly PVMK01 (sample SAMN08533507, study PRJNA380276) | Marine sediment metagenome, whole genome shotgun sequencing project. | reverse complement strand
GAGGGAAATCCCTCTGGACTCCCTTTTATCCTCCGCATGTATAGTATTAGATATTAATAATAGAGGAACTATAAAAAAAGATAAAATAGCTTGACAAAATAGCAAGAACGGTGTAATGTGAATATACGACTTAATGTGGGCATATTGGCGCCTATGGGTTATCCCGGACCCAAAAGGGGCCGGCGGATAGGGGCAGAGACTACGGTGGGACATTCAATTGTGAAAAAGCGCTTGCTGCTAACCTGCTTGGGGTTAGTCCTCATCTGTCTATGTGCTACGTCCGGTCTCATAGTTAATTTAATTGCTACGGCTGCAGGGGACGACTTATCGAATCACGCTGCATCTGTTAACGAAAATTTACCCGGTGACGTTTCCGTAGAGCAACCGGGGAATCCTGGCGAGATCGACTGGTCGCAGGCCTGGACACTGAGTCAGAGTAACTCTAATGTCATAGTTGCCGTCATCGATACCGGTATTGACCCTGACCATGAGGAACTGGCGGGCAGGGTTATAGATGAGGTCAACTTAAACGACAGCCCGGTTGTCGACGACCTTAATGGCCATGGCACGCATATTGCCGGCATAATCGCCGCGGATGCGGACAACGGTATGGGAATTGCTGGAGTGGCCCCCGGCAGTATGTTGTTGAATGTCAAAGCGACCGATGACAGGGGCAGGTGCGATGCGAAGGCAATAGCCAATGGCATCGTATGGGCAGTGGACAAAGGAGCCAGCATTGTGAACATAAGCCTCCGCCTGGATGAGCCGTCGTCGGAACTGGAGGAGGCCGTAGCCTATGCCTGGAGTAAAGGGGCGCTCATAGTCGCCGCCGCTGGCAATGATGGTGGCTCTACACCGCAGTATCCCGCCTACTATCCCGAATGCATTGCTGTGACCGCCACAAAGGAGGATGGATCTCGGGCGCCGCTGGCGAGCTATGGCGACTGGGTGGATATTGCAGCCCTCGGGTACCAGGTCTACTCCACACTGCCGGACAATGAGTATGGCTATAAGACGGGCACTTCTCAGGCTACAGCTCATGTTAGCGGGCTGGCAGCGCTCCTTTATAGCATGGCTATCGATATTGATGGTAACGGTTGGGTAAATGACGAGGTCAGAGCAGCAATCGAAACTAGCTGCCTGCAGGCTGTTGGCAGCGGTATGGGTAACGGTCTGGTAAGACCTGTGGAAGCGGTGGCGGCACTTCAATATGAATCAAGCATGTTTCAACAGGACGTCCATTTAGAGGAAAGCAATGAGTACTTCTTATCGGTCCAGATTGATGGATATGCTGATTGAGGTCGAGCCGTTCTCATGGCCGGTCTTTAATCAGTCGTCGATGCTTTGTAGTGTGGAATTTCCCTTTGAAGGCGGATAGGAGTGCCTTGCCCGCGATTTCTCGGACAGATCACTCATCGGTCCCGAGGGATTAAAAAGAGACCGCTGAAAAAGAAGTGCAGGGTACTTCCCTGCTGGGGGTCTGGGGGTATCCCCCAGATTTAAAAGCCCCCCAAGATTGGTGGATTAGGGGGTTGATTGAGAGTATTTCAGCAGTCTCTAGTAACTTAACATAATAAGGGGGATGAGACGAACATGGACTGGTTATGGATTTCAATTGCTTGTTGCGCTGGGGTCAGTGTCATTCTGTCTACTGGTGCTGTATTCATTGAAGTATTTTTCGAACGCATAGAAAAGTGACCTGTACGTTCTTGATCATTCTTGCTCTCCGCATTGCTCGATGTTGGAGGGGGTTTGCTGGACACCGGCGTTTTACACAGGAAAGCTGCTTCGGATAGCAGGTACTCTGGTTAAGGACTCAATAAGCGTTATTCGCTGGTGGTGCGGCTGGGGATGTAGATTCAGTGACTAAGATTCAGCTTAGATGTGGCTATTGATTAGCCGGTATTATTAACTCCACAACTGCAGTAACCTCTGAGATATCAAAGGGCTTTCGAATAAAAAACATGGGCCCCATCGACATCGCTTCCAGAGCTTGGGGGTCGTCGCCAAATCCGGTAATAACAGCCACTATTGTTTTCTTATTACGCTCCTTGATGGCTCGTAGTACCTCCACACCGCTCAAATGCGGTAGTACCAGGTCAAGAAAGACCAGGTCGAAACGCTGCTTATCCAGCGCCTCCAGTGCGTCCTCGCCATTATCAACGACGGTTACTTTATGTCCATGCTGCAACACTATATCCTTAAGTAGTTCCTGAATATTGGGGTCATCATCGACTACAAGCGTTGTGCCACCCAGGTTTGACTTAACGGACGTAACAAAATCATTAAGGTCCTCGGCCTTGAATCTGCGGTCGCCGCGTGGGCCAACACGGTAGCTTTTTATGAGCCCGAGATCGCTCCAGCGACGCGCTGTATTGCTGTGCACGTGAAGCAGTTCTGCTACCTCTCGAACAGTGAGAAATCTTTCTGTCACCCGGTCCTTTTTATTGTTGCTGTCCTTGCGGTGTTGCTTCTCTTCTTTCATCTTAACTTTCCTATATGTTAGTCAACATTACTTATATTAGCTTATAATTACCTAACATATCTTAACAGATCATAACATATTTTACCATGGTTATTAACGGTTGTCAATAGTAATATGGCTCTACGTCAAATCGAGTGGAGACAGCTACGGGACGGTACAAACCCCGGATTGTTTCGGCACTTAGTGCCTCGCAATAATGGTAAAAATGGGCCGGAAGTGATGCGGCAATAATGCGCTGGACGAGTACAACAATTGTTGCGGGCTCTTCGCTCTCTGTCATTATCAATAGAAGCCTTGAGAGGCCCTGTTGTAATTGCGAGCGGAGCGAAGCAATCACGAAAAGTGGGAAGACGATAGGGAGTGAAGAAATTGGATGCGAGATGAGAACCGCTTAGCCATGCACTACTGCTGAGGGGTCAACGGGGGTTAACTCTAGTACGGAGTGTTAACGTTGGCGGAGAGAAGAAGCAATGGGCCTACGGGAAGGGAAGATGGCGTGGTCTCGCGTCAAGCTCTTTTACCGCCTCATCTCGTAGTTTCTTTAGGCTTGCCCCAAGTTCGTTGCACTCTTCAGGGGAAAGGGTAGACAAGATCTTACTGATGACTCTCATTTCAGTTTGATGTTTGTAAGCCGCCTCGCCCTTTTCTGTTAGCGTGATTCTTACCCAGTTCTTTTTTTCCAGATCCCTGGTTCTTTTCACCAGGCCTTGCTTCTCCATGCGCATTAGTAGCTGGGATATTGTATGAGGCTCCCGAAACAGCCAACGCGATATGTGGGCAGGTATTACTGGCTCTTTAGAATTTTTCACGAAGACCAGAACTGCAGCCTGCATCATGGAGATGCCAACTTGGCCTAATTCACTGTCGGCAACCCTGCCCAGCGCGTTACTGGCTTGACTCAACAGTGCCCATAGTTCCCGTTTTCCATAAGAAGTTGCTTTAGTATTCATCGTTACTCCTTTAGAGAATGCTGAAATAGCCTTGATCAACCCCCTATATCCCCCAGTCTTTGGGGACTTTTAAAGCTGGGGGACACCCCCAGACCCCTGGCAGGAAGTATCCTGCACCTCTTTTTCAGCAGTCTCCTTTAAATAGATGTACATTGTTGCTGAGGACAACAAATCTTTCGGGGTAATATTAACAAATGGAGACTGATTTTACAAACCAGTCAGCCAGCACACTCTTTTGAGAATGCTGAAATACTCTCAATCAACCCCCTAATCCCCCAATCTTGGGGGACTTTTAAATCTGGGGGATACCCCCAGACCCCCAGCAGGGAAGTACCCTGCACTTCTTTTTCAGCGGTCTCTCTTTAATCCGTGGATCGCAAGAGAAGATTGCCTGACTCCTAACGTACCTGTTACTGCTCGCCTTCTAATGTACCTGTCATTGCCCGACTCGATCGGGAAATCCAGAAATTGGCTCAGCATGCTTTTCCTTGTCTATTATTTCAGATCGGGATAAAATGGTTGGGGGTAGTACAATACCTTGACAAGAGCTGAGTAAAGGTCTATTATCCACGCACGAACCTAAAAAATGGCTATGTGTAGTCAATAGGCGTGACGGAAGTTGGCATAGGTGCAGCAATAATATAATATACGAAATGGTAGAAATAAGGAGGAAGCTATGGTAGAGAAGACGATAAGAAAGGGCAGCTCATTTTTCATGGAGGATGTACCCGCTGGAGAGGTGTTCACCCCTGAGGATTTCAGCGAAGAGCACCTCATGATAATCAAAACCATTGAAGATTTCGTGAAGAATGAAATTGTGCCCAATATTGATGCGATAGAGCATAAGGACTGGGATCTCACCCGCAAGCTGATGCTGCAGGCGGGGGAACTGGGATTTCTGGGGGTGGATATCGAGGAGGACTACGGCGGCACAGACATGGACCATATATCCTCCCTGCTTATTATCGAGCACTCGTCGCGGTCCGGCTCCTTTGGCTTAACCTTGAGTTGCCATACCGGGATAGGCTCAATGCCGCTGGTCTTCTTTGGCAACAAGGAACAGAAGGAGAAATATCTCCCTGGTTTGGCCAGTGGCGAAACGATCGGAGCCTACGCACTTACGGAGCCGGGGGCAGGCACAGATGCCCTCTCGATACAGACCACTGCAGTTTTATCGCCTGATGGTAAATACTATAAACTTAATGGTGCCAAGCAGTATATAACCAACAGTGGCTTTGCCGATATTATTTTCACCTATGCCAAGGTTGATGGTGACAAGATGACCGCCTTCATATTGGAGAGGGGCTTCGAGGGGATATCCATCGGCGCGGAGGAGAAGAAGATGGGGTTACGCGGCTCCTCCACGTGCAGCATTTTCCTTGACGGTGCCAAAGTACCGGTGGAGAATGTTCTATTCGAAATAGGAAGAGGGCATATTGTGGCCTTCAATATTCTAAACCTCGGCAGATTCAAGCTGGGTGCGGGATCTGTAGGTGTAGCCAAGCTCGCGGTGGAGAGCAGTGTGGGATATTCCAAGGAAAGGCAACAGTTTGGCAAGCCAATATGCCAGTTTGGGCTGATAAAACACAAGATTGCCGAGATGGCGACAAGGCTCTATATGGCCGAGAGCATGGCGTATCGGACCGGCGGGCTCATTGATACTATTTTTGCTACTGTGGACCGCGAGGCTGAGGACGTCGGCCGGCAGAATGCAAACTGCATATTTGAGTACGTGGTTGAATGCTCTATCAATAAGGTCTACTGCTCGGAGATGCTGGCCTATGTTTCCGATGAGGCGTTGCAGATATACGGGGGCTACGGGTATTGTGAGGAATACCCTGTGGAAAGGATTTACAGGGACAACCGGATATTCAGGATATTTGAAGGGACAAACGAGATAAACAGGCTACTCATCATTGGACAGATGGTGAGGAAGGCATTGAAGAACGAGATACCCCTTCTACCTGAGGCAGAGAAGGTAAAGGGCGAGATTGCATCAATGGAGCCTCTCTCTCCTCGTACAGACGATGGCCTTTTGGGATACCAGCACAGGATCGTGGGGAGGGCAAAGAAGATATTCCTGTTCCTGTGCGGGAGCGCGGTACAGAACTACGGATTGGCCTTAGAGGAGGAACAGGAGATTATTAGCCTGCTATCGGATATTTCCCAGGAGGTCTACGCCATGGAGAGCGGTCTCCTGAGAGCGCTGAAGTCCATCGATTCTGTAGGGGAGCAGCAATCTAAACTGAAGATAGACATGGTGCAGCTCTACGTAAGCGATGCTATGAACAGGGTAACGGGTTATGCCCAGAGATAATCGCTGCAATGGAGACGGGAGAAACGCTTGACAGTCAACTGGCGGCATTGAGGAAGATCGCGCAGTTCACTCCTGCAAACGGCGTGCAGTTGAGGAGGGGTATTGCCGACCGGATCATAGAAGTGGGAAAATATATCAGTTAACAACATAGCTATAATGGTTCAGCATCAAAGGTTAAATCGCTGGTTCCGAAGAGACCGGCGGTAATCGAGTGCTTTATCAAATAGACACCGAATCACCCGGTGAAATGCTGTCAAACAGCTTTGATTAGTACACCGCACAAGTCAAGGAGTTCAGGCAAAAGTTGGGGAGTCTGACCTCAAAATATTGAGACCGCTGAAAAGCGAGGTGCAGGGATACTTCCTGCCGGGGGTCTGGGGTTGTCCCCCAGCTAAAAAAAGTCCCCCCAAGATTGGGGGATATAGGGGGATTGATTGAGACTATTTCAGCAGTCTCATATCGGTAGAGTATTTAAGGGGAGGTTAATCTATGGAAAAGATCTGGTTAAAGAGCTATGATCCCGGCGTGGCCCATACTATGAACTATCCCAACCACACCTTGCAGCAACTGCTGGATGAATCGGTTGAGCGCTATCCCGACAATACCGCCATTATCTTCCCTGGAGCGTTTAACGATGAATCTATGATGAGCTTTAAGGAACTGGATATAGCGTCCAATAAGCTCGCCAACGCTCTTGTGGATATGGGTGTCAAGAAGGGTGACAGGGTAGCCTTGCTCATGCCCAACTGCCCCCAATTTGTTATCAGCTACTACGCTGTACTCAGGGCAGGAGGCATTGTAGTAGCCACCAATCCGCTGTACTCGGTGCGGGAGATGGAGTTTCAATTTAACGACTGCGGTGCGGAGACCGTTATTGTCCTCAGCCTTTTCTACAAGATGGTCATGGGCATAAAGGATCGCACCAGCCTCAAGAATGTGGTGGTGACCAATATTAAAGAGTACCTGCCTGAGCAGAGCAGGAAGGCGTTCATCGCTTTTGTAGAACGCCAGGAGGGGCATTACGTAAGAGTCCCCAAGGTAAAAAATATCTATAAGTTTCAGGATCTGTTACGTCGCTTCAGCTCCAAACCCACGGCAGTGGAGACCAGCCCCGATGATGTGGCTATGTTTCAGTATACGGGGGGAACTACCGGCCTCAGCAAGGCCGCTGTTGCCACACATCGAAATGTAGTTGCCAATGTATATATGATGAGAGCCTGGTCAATGCCAATAGGTCTGAACCAGGGTGAAGAGGTAGTGATGGGGGTGATGCCTCTCTTTCATATATATGGCATGGTTACAGTACTGCATTTCTCCGTGCTTACCGGCTCCGTAATGGTGTTGCTGCCCCGCTTTGAAACCGATAAGGTGCTGAATGCCATAAACCGCTACAAGCCTGCTTTCTTCCCGGGCGTGCCTACAATGTACGTTGCCATTAATAACTTCCCTGAGGTGAAAAAATATGATTTGCGTTCTATAAAGGCATGCGTCAGCGGGGCTGCGCCGCTACCGGTAGAGGTTCAACAGGAGTTTGAGGGGCTCACCGGGGGCAAGCTGGTGGAGGGCTATGGTCTAAGCGAAGCGCCTGTTGTTGTAACATCTAATCCCTTGATCGGATTGCGAAAGATAGGAAGTATCGGGGTGCCTGTACCCGATGTGGAAGCTAGAATAATGGATGCGGAGATCGGCGATAAAGAGATGCCTTTAGGCGAAGTCGGCGAGCTGGTAATCAGTGGCCCACAGGTGATGAAGGGATACTGGAACCGGCCCGAAGAGACGGAGATGGTGTTGCATAACGGCTGGCTCTATACCGGTGATCTGGCCAGAATGGACGAGGATGGGTTCTTTTTTATTGTGGATCGTAAAAAAGATATGATTATTGCTAGCGGTTTCAATGTCTATCCACGCGATATCGAGGAAGTACTCTATGAGCATCCCAAGGTAAAGGAAGCGGTCTGTTACGGTGTCCCCGATCCATACCGCGGGCAGACGGTGAAAGTGGCTATAGTGCTCAAGGAGGGGGAGAGTGCCACCGAGGAGGAGATCATTGAGTTCTGCCGCCCTCGTTTAGCTCGCTATAAGATACCCAAGCTGATAGAGTTCAGGGATTCACTGCCCAAGTCCCTCATCGGCAAGGTGCTGCGCCGGGTACTGATGGAGGAGGAAGAAAAGAAGTCCAAAGCTGGAGCAGCGAAGAAAGGGCAGGCCAAGAAATAAATGGCTATTCTCGTCCTTGACCTGGCCCTCTAGTCTTTGTATAAGGCGGTACGAGCCGGGCTCTCAAATACCCCATAGCGGAGATTGCTGCAAAAAACACGATCTTAGGCTCATTGGAAAGCTTAGCTTAAGCCCAATAGTGCAGCCATCACACCATCATAATGAGACCGCTGAAAACCCCGGTGCAGGATACTTCCTGCAGGGGGTGTGGGGGTGCCCCCCAGCTTCAAAAAGCCCCCCAAGATTTGGGGATATAGGGGGTTGATTGAGAGTATTTCAGCAGTCTCTCTATGATTCCGAACGCCTCCGCCATTCCGAACTTGTTTCGGAATCTCAAGCTTAGTACAACGAAAGCAAGGGATGCTGAAACAAGTTCAGCATGACAAAGTGGAAGAAATCAGCGTACACGGAATAGGCTACAAAATAGCATCTCTTTCTTGCATGCTACGAAGAAAAAACATTTCCGAGGCTAAAATAGTCCAAAGTACATATCGTGTGGTGAAGTGGCATTTCCGCAGCATTTATACGGTGGATACACATTACAGAGGACGAGCAATGACAGGCAATCATACAGTTGAAGATAATAAACCGGAATTATGTCTATTATTCGGTGCAACTGGCTTGTTGGGCAGTTCCCTTCTGGAACAGCTGCTGGCTCGTGGTAAGAGGGTTCGTTTATTTGTTCGACAACGTATTTCTGATAATCGAGTTGAGCAATTCATCGGTGACATCCGTAATGAAGAAGATGTACGTGAAGCGGTTAATGGTGTCGATGTCGTTTTTCAGGCCGTATCGATAATCGATTGGAATCCCAGAAAACCGGATTTGCTATACGATGTTAATGTCAAGGGCAATCATCACGTTATTAAAGCCTGCATTGACTTTGGGGTAAAGAAACTAATCTATACTAGCTCCATCGATGTAGTCTTCGATGGAAATAGCCTTCACTATGCTGACGAGACGACGCCATATCCCGAGAAACACCTCGATTACTACTCCGACTCGAAAACAATTGCTGAGAAAGAAGTCATTGCTGCAAATGGACGTCCGAACGGAAAAGAGGGGCTTCTCACATGTTCATTGCGTGCGGCGGGGATTTATGGTCCCGGTGACAGGGTTCGATTTCCAACTATAATTGAGGCGGCTCGCAAGGGAAATCCTCCGCGTCTGGGCGATGGAACTGCCATTTTTAGCCATGTTTATGTCGAAAATGTTGCTCATGCACATATCTTAGCTGCGGAAAAGCTTGAAAAAGGTTCACCGCTAGAGGGGCAGTGTTATTTCATTACCGATCATGATGCCACCAACTTCTTTGACTTTGTGTATGATGATATTTGCAGGAAACTGGGTTACGAGATGTCAGGGAGAAGGATCCCATATTGGCTGGCTAAAATGGTTGCAGCGGTTTCCGAATGGTGGGTTAAGGTGAAGCGGGGTGACAAGGCACCTTTGCTAACAAACTATACCGTGGCTGCGACTTGTCGTGACTTCTCTTTCACCCATGCCAAGGCAACTCGAGATTTCGGCTACGAACCGATCGTTACAAGGGAAGAGGCAATAAGGAGAACGGTGGATGATTTGAGGGCTCGCGGGTTGGCAAAACAGGAAGGGTAGTAGATTTGTGCTGCGCTTAAGTCTATCTGCAAATGGAGTATTATGGCAAAATATATATTTATAATTCGAAGTCCCCAACAGCTTGAGCGCGACGCATTTAAGTCTCGAATATTGAATGAGCTAGTACCTAGATTGCTTGAGCTCGATCCTGAGAAGCTTAAAATCAGCCTCACCGAAACTAAGCAACCGAGATTCACCATCCTACCGCTGAAGGCAACCGGACTGGCTCTGGTATCGGTCTGGGGCAACCTGGCGGATGCTATTGAGCGCTGGCAGGCGGAGATGGCCAGTATTGGCGGGAGCGTGGCGGGCTATCAGGTCACCGAGTCAACGCCGGTTGCCTATGAAAAGGATTGGGAAGACGGCAATGCCTCGCCGGGGGCTGTGCTATTAACGCTTATGAAGAAGAACGCAAAATTAAGCTACGAGCAATTCATGAATGAGTGGTTTGGCCACCATACCCCGATGGCATTGCGGATCCACCCACTATGGAACTACATACGCAATGTAGTGGAGTCAACTATCACTGAGGACTCTCCCCCTTTTGATGGTATCGTAGAGGAGCATTTCCGCAGCCTTCGAGATATTACTAACCCAGCACGGTTCTTTGGCGGTGCATTTAAGATGTTTCCGCACATGTTAAAAGTGGGCTTACATTCCAATAAATTCCTGGATCTATCGGCTACTGAAAACTATCTATTGACGGAGTTTCATATTCGCAGTTAGCTACCATTTGAGAATGCTGAAATAGTCTTGATCAACCCCCTATACCCCCCAATCTTCGGGGGGCTTTCTA
>PVMK01119299.1_pt1 | contig 10380 bp, 10 predicted proteins | sample 1853481 | NCBI WGS metagenome assembly PVMK01 (sample SAMN08533507, study PRJNA380276) | Marine sediment metagenome, whole genome shotgun sequencing project. | reverse complement strand
CGAGTGGCTCCGATCGAAACTACCGTGCATGGTGTCATCGTATTTCCGCGTTCGACGTGGAATGGAGAGGAAGTGGGCGACTTGCGGTTCGTGTTTGAGGAAGGGATTCTTGTTACGTTGACCGCGGACACCAACCTGGAGGCTGTTGAAACCGAGCTTGCAGCCGCGGGGGCAAAAGCCTTCCGTGAGTTCGGGCTGGGGTTCAACCCCTTACTCGCGGTTCCGGCAGAAGATCCATGGCTCCCGTCTTTTGGTTACGGGGCTGGGGTGGTGCGGTTGTCACTCGGGGATAACACCGAGCTTGGCGGCACGGTCGAGGGCGATTACGTTCGCTGGAATTTCTTCCTGGATGCGACGGTATCAATTGGTGGAGACATCTGGGTAGAGGACGGCCAGCTCATTCAATTCTGAAGTGTGAGGCCGCCAGGATTATGCGGTCCCGGGAATTTGCTTTCACTGCAGAGGTATGGTCCGGGTCTCGGCAATTCTCTTGAGTTCCAGCAAGCCTTTTTCAAAGTCCGACCCAAGAAGCCTGTCTATGAATCGCCCTCGATATCTCTGCAGGACGCCATCCAGCCTGGCCTCAAATGACCACACCACGTGACAGCGCGTATTATCCCGATTGTTATATATCGTAACCGAACTGATACCCTTTCCATTCTTTCCGAGGTCAAGATCCGAGCTTACGATCTTGTACGGAACACTGGTAATGATCTGTTGCGAGCCGCTACTTCCTGAACGGTTTGCATTATTCCATCTCATGGATGCGCCCACTCCATAACTGGGACTGCTGAATGTGTAGGTCGCTTGCGGATCGCTGTCAAACCACGGTGACCATCGGTTAAATAATGCGAGATCGTTATAGTAGTTAAATACGATGTCCGGGCTTGCATTAATTTCTATTCCACGTTCTATTCGAGCTTCTTCCGGAAGGATCATACTGTAGGCCACGAATATCAGACCCAGGATCAGGATCACCTGTATTCCCCGGATGAATTTTATCGATGATTCAAGGTTAATTCGCATTTTTGAGCTCCGGCACAATTTTATCCTTATAATGTTCCGTGTACGAGTTTGAGATTAGCTGGAATTAACTAACAAGCCCATGTTCACAAAAAATATCGAAATACCAACAACCGGGTCGGCGCTGCCGGGGCGCGGTACACCGCCGGAGATAAAAAATAAACACTTTGTGTTGAACGTCCCCATCCAGCCGCCGTTTCCCGACGGGGTCAACAGCGCCATATTCGGGATGGGATGTTTCTGGGGGGCAGAGAAGAGTTTCTGGGAAATGGACGGGATATATACGACGGCAGTGGGGTATTCTGCCGGCACGACGCCAAACCCGACCTACGAAGAGGTGTGTACCGGGAAGACGGGCCACAACGAGGTCGTCCTGGTTGCCTGGTATGCTGAGCAAACCCGGTACATGGAACTGCTGCGGGAGTTTTGGGAGGCACACAACCCGACCCAGGGTATGCGGCAGGGAAACGATATGGGTACCCAGTATCGTTCGGGCATCTATTATCTGGACGATGAGCAGCGGATAGAGGCCGAACAGAGCCTGGCGAGGTATCAGCAGTCACTGGACCACGCAAATTATGGTCGTATCACGACCGAGATACTGCCGGCGGCCGAGTTCTATTACGCCGAAGATTATCACCAGCAGTACCTGGCAAAAAATCCCGGTGGCTATTGCGGCCTGGGCGGCACCGGGGTTTGTCTGGCAAGACCCTGAACCCAGAAATCAGATCAGAGGTTCGTTAAGCGATTTCTGCCCACAGGTCGTGTTCATCGCTCTCGAACACACGGGCCCTGACCAGGTCACCCGGTTGGCAGCTGGTCTCGCCGTTCAGGTAGACATTCCCGTCTATCTCGGGAGCATCAGCACTGCTCCGGCCGATAGCGCCGTCTTCATCGACTTCGTCGATCAATACGTCCAGGGTTCGCCCGACCTTGCCGAGCAGCCTTTGTGTGCTTATACCGGACTGTAGTTCCATAAAACGGGCGAAACGTTCGGCCTTGAGTTCCGGTGCGACCGGGTCGGGCAGGGCATTTGCCGACGCGCCTTCCACCGGCGAGTATTCGAAGCAACCAACGCGATCAAGTTGCGCCGAACCCAGGAATGTCAGCAATTGCTCGAAATCCTCTTCGGTCTCGCCCGGGAATCCGACAATGAACGTACTCCGGATGGTCAGGTCCGGACAAATCCGTCGCCAGTTGTGTATGCGCTCAAGGGTATGGTCGATTGCGCCCGGGCGCTTCATCAGCTTCAGGATCTTCGGACTGCCGTGTTGGAACGGGATATCGAGGTAGGGTAAAATCCTGCCTTCCGCCATCATGGGCACAACCTGGTCAACATGAGGGTAGGGATAGACGTAATGTAACCTGACCCATACGCCCAGGCCGGCCAGGGCACTGCACAGTTCCAGCATCCTGGTCTTGATGGGGCGACCTTGCCAGAAACTGGTCCGGTACTTCAAATCCACGCCGTAGGCACTGGTGTCTTGCGAAATGACGAGTAACTCCCTGACACCGGAGTCGACCAGCCGTTTTGCCTCTTCAAGAACCTCGCCGGCGGGCCGGCTGACCAGGTCACCCCGCATCGACGGTATGATGCAGAAGCTGCAGCGGTGGTTACAGCCTTCTGATATCTTCAGGTAGGCGTAATGACGCGGTGTCAGCTTGATGCCCTGGGGTGGAACGAGATCTGCATACGGATCGTGGGCTATGTCTATCGGGAGGTGTTTGTGCACGGCGCCCACCACCTCTTCGTAGGCATGCGGCCCGGTCACGCTAAGAACCGCCGGGTGGTGGTTCTCAATCTCGCTCGCTTTGGCGCCGAGGCACCCGGTGACAATGACACGGCCATTCTCGTCGAGGGCTTCACCTATCGCTTGCAATGATTCGGCCCTGGCCTCGTCAATGAAGCCACAGGTATTTACGACAACGATTCCCGCATCCTTATAGCTGTTGACGATGGTGTAGCCATCCAGCCTGAGCTGCGTGAGTATGCGCTCGGAGTCTACCAGCGCCTTGGGGCAGCCAAGGCTGACAAAGCCTACGCGGGGTGATTCCATGGGCCGTGCCCCTGGGGGCTATCCGGTTTGTTCAGCTTGTTCCAGCATCGCGCGCGCGCTGGTTAAATTGACGCCTGCGCTCCGGGCGGCCGCGATGGCTTCGTCCGTCGTGACCTGGCCTTCAGCCACCTTGCCCATTGCCCACAGGAAGCTCGTACGCGTACCACTGCGGCAATGCGCCAGTACCCATCCCTCCGCATTGACGATAATCGATGCAAAATCCTCGATGATGTTGTCGGGGAGCGGTTTTCCATTGTGCATGGGTAAATAGTGATAATTCATTCCCATCTGTTCAGCCAATGCCCGTGCAAAGTGTGAGTCCAGCTGGTTTGGCTCTTCTCCATCCGGGCGGTTGTTGATGATGTCGGTTACGCCCTTTTCAGCCGCCACGTGAAAATCGCTGGTCTGCAATTGTCCCGCTACCAGCAGCTTGTCGTCGATCTTGTTCATTTGGGTCACTGGGTTAATAGTCTTCACATCGGAAGAGCACTAGTATGCCAGAGTTATCGTGGTTTTGATCGGAAGATCCCGGCATAAGCGGTTTTCAGCCCGCCCTGCGGCGTGCCAGCCAGCGCAGGAAGGGAATATTGTGTCTCGTCACCCGGGTAACGCTCTCCAGCATTTCCACGTTCCCGGTTATCCACGCGAAATGTTTGGGCAAATCATCACGACCGCAGAACAGGAGGTAATCACCTTCCTGCATTACATCCCCTGGTTCCGGGAGTAACTCTATATTGCCCTGTCTCTCCCGCAACAGGGGCATGCATTTGAGTTGTTCTCCCGTACCCGGGTCGGTGCACAGGTCGTCAATGCTGGGGGCGTTGCCGCTATGAATCTGGTTCACGATGGCGGGACTCTGTTCATCATTTACCCTGAAGCGCCATGTCGCCGGTCTGCGGCCTTCCGTCAATCCCCTTATCCTCTCAACGAGGGTTCTTATCTCGCCCGAAGGCAGATCACGGATCGCACGTTCCAGGAATTCGGTAACCAGGGGCCGGGTGATGCGGGCGAGTATCCAACTGGCGACGAGTTCGCTACGCCGCATCGTCAGGTCAATATCGGCGGCGTTAAACAATTCGATATTTTGCTGGTTATTCAGACGCCCGACGGTGAATAATTCCGGGTTAAGCTGCTTCGCTGTAATAATGATAGACAGGTTGTTCGCGTCGTTGTCCATTGCCGCAACAAGTCCGTTCGCAGATTTAACCCCTGCCTCCACCAGGGTTTTGGCTTCTGTTCCCCTGCCACGGACTGCGTCTTCCGGTGCTCCGCAGGCTTCGGGGTCCGGGTCGACGACGGTAAACTCGATGCCCTCCTCACGCAGGTATTCATTCAATGCCTTTCCGAACCGTCCATAGCCGCACAGTATCCAGCGCCCGTGAGGCGGGTGGATGGCCGTCGGTAAAGGAGAGCCTTTCTGCCCGGTCAGCCATCTCAGCATGACGTACTTGTGTGGGTCTTGCAGGGCCAGCCCAAGATATTCAGCAAAAATATCGAATGGGTTGACGATGAGGTCGGTGCCGAAAGAGGCCATGTTGACAGCGGTATCGTGAAATTCGCTCCTGCAGATAACCTGTAGCGGTGGATCAAGCAGCTTGCAGCTTACGGCAACCTTCAGGTTTGTCTCGTCGCTGTGGACCAGGGAAATGACACCCAGGCATTCCGTGTGCCTGATACCGGCAACAACGAGATTTTCAGGGTCCAGTACATCCGCACGCAAGCTCGGGACGGTGATCTGGAGTTCTGCCAGTTCCAGTGCATTCAGGGCATCCTGGCTGATATCCAGGACGACCACCCCCAGACCGCGTTCGGTGAGCCATCGACACAGTAGTGCCCCCGTATCCCCATAACCGCAGATTACCCAGAATGGAGAACGCTGGGCCTTGACCTGGTGTTTGAATCGCTGGTAGGTGACGGCATGCCTGAAGGCCTGGTCCTGTATCAGGCTGAGAAGCGTCCCGATGGTATATAACCAGGCAAATACAGACGTGTAAATACTGACCAATACCCAGGCCCGTTGTCCATCCGTGAACGTATACGGTATTTCTCCAAACCCTATCGTGGAACCCATGAAACTGACGAAGTAGAAGGCGTGGAAAAAGCCCATGTGCCAGGGTTGGCCCTGGTCGTCTATCCCGGGTATCAGCGTCATGCCCAGTGTCGCCAGGGCGTAGACACAGATCAGGACGATCAACGGTGCACGTATCCGCCTGAGTAACAGGAAGATTATTGCCGGCATGTTCTGTTCTTCTTTCCGGGTGGGCTGGTCCGATTACCCGGATCAGCGCCTGAATAGCGTGGTTTCGAATATCAGCAAGATCACCGACACGATATTTGCGACCAGCGCACCGCCGGACAGCGATACGATGCTGGACATAACGGCGTTGTCCATGCCGGTACCGGAAATAGTTCCGGCGTAGGCCCATATCGACACGGCGGTCAGCAGTTGGAGGTCAGCAACCGGGCTGGAAGCCAGCAATGCTGTACCTAGTTGTGAGCGGTCACCAAACTTGAGGATGGTCGCGATGAGGCTGGCTACCAGTGCGGCGAATAGTTCGTAGGGATGATGATGCGCCGAATCCCCGATATTTCCGACGAAAAAACCGAAGTTCAGGGTCAGTGCGGACAAGATAAAGAACGCAAAAACGACTTTTTCAATATTCATTGCTATTCCTCAGGGCCGAGCGTTCCACTCCGGCTACTCTACCATGTCGAACGGTTGCCCACGCATGGCAAAACCGTATAATGTGCGCCGCCGCTCCGGGCAGTGCGTCCAGGTACGTTCGCCGTGTCCTGTAGTCTCAAATGCGTCGAGTGCTTTATCAATGAAATAAATGAAACTTCAGTGCAGTACCCCGTCCGCTTGCGGAGGGGTAGTGTTAGTCTCAAGCCGGGTGACAATGTGACCATCTCGGGACCGTACGGAGAATTTTTCGCCAGGTATACTGCGGATACGCACGACAATTTCAACTGGTATGTCACCCTTTCCGATCCCTAACCGGAGGATGACTGGGACAGTTTTTCCGGGTTTATACATGAAGTCCTGTACGAGAATTATCTTAAAGACCATCCCGCACCGGAAGACTGCGAGTACTATATGTGCGGGCCTGCACTCATGAACTCGGCGGTAATCAAGATGCTTGAAGACCTAGACATAATGGCCAATACGCAAACCGATTTGTTGGGGCGGCAGTGGGCGATATAAGCGAAACGACTGTAACGTTTCCCGGACTGCCTTTTTTCAAATGGCCGGCGCCTGCGCGGTCAATTTTTATGTTGCTGTTGCTTGCCTCGCTCTGCTGCTGTGGGCCGAATGATGGAGCCAGGCCGGCACGGCACGAGTTCTCCGGATCCGCCCTCGGCACCACTTATCACGTCGTGCTTGTCGTCGCCCACACCGATGATATCGATCTGCGTGAACTGGAACCCCGAGTGGAGGCGGCAATAGATAAGGTGGACAGGGTTATGTCGACCTGGAAGAGCGATTCCGAGTTATCCCTTTTTAACAGGTCGGGGTCGACCGACTGGATTGGTATCAGTGAGTCACTATTCCAGGTGTTGAATCTGGCGCAGGAAGTGGCGTTGCGAACAGGGGGTGCATTTGATATTACGGTCGGTCCCCTGGTGGATTTGTGGGGATTCGGTGCAACGGGGCCGGTTTCCACGATACCGTCAGTCGACGTGCTCCGACGGACGAGAGAGCGGGTGGGGCCGGAGAACCTGGTGTTACGGGACAAACCGATGGCCGCGAGGAAGCGACATCCTGGTACCCGGCTTGATCTGTCAGCGATTGCCAAGGGCTATGCGGTGGACAAGGTCGCGGAGTATCTGAACTCTGCCGGGATTCATAATTTCCTGGTCGAGATCGGTGGCGAGCTGCGGGCATCGGGTGTGAACGATCGTGGTTCTGCCTGGCGTGTTGCGATTGAGATACCCCGGCCGTCCGGGGGCGTCCAGGCGCTGGTGAATTTGCAGGATATGGCCATTGCCACATCGGGTGATTATCGGAATTACATCAGCATAGATGATCAGCAATTTTCGCATTCTATCGATCCACGGACAGGTCGCCCCGTGACACATCAGCTGGCATCCGTAACCGTGCTGGAAAAGGATGCGATGACCGCAGATGCCATGGCCACGGCCCTGGTGATTATGGGCCCTGAAGAGGGATTCGCATACGCCGTCGAGAACGACATGGCGGTTTACATACTGGTCCGAAATGGATCGGAAATGGCGGAGAAGATAACCACGAATTTTTCCCAATATCTGGAAATTATCGACTAAAATAGGAAAGCAGTGCTGCATTGTCGCCGTGTCTGACCGCCGGTGTTCATTAACCCGAATATGAGCCTATATATAATCACATTTTTTTTATTCTGCATCGTCATTGCTGTGATGGCCGTTGGCGTGATCTTCGGTAACCGCGCCATCAAGGGCAGTTGTGGCGGATTGAACGCCATAGATGGATTGCAGGGCAGCTGTGACATTTGTGGCTGGACCGGCGATCCCGGGACGGTTCCCGGTGATGCCTGCCCCGATGGCGAAGGGTTTGCTATTAGTCGGAACCACGAGAGAAATATGCGGGAGAAGAGCCATGGTGGCCGGTAAAAAGCCTGATCAGAAGTCAAGCGGGGCGATAATTTCACCCGAAAACGGGACGATCGCGGAAATCGGCGACAAGGTCAGTGTCTACTATGACGGTTACTGGATTCGTTACTACGCGCCGCCGATCGATTCTCTGCAGGAGAAAAAGGCGCTGGTAGATTCGCTTACACGGCGTGCATTTCATCATACGGAGTCCGGTATTAACACGCCCGGTGAGCGCCTTGAACTGGCCAGGGAATATTACGAGGCGGAGAAGGATCCGGCAAGGAAGCGAGTCAATGCCGGCATGCTGGCGGGGGCCCTGTTTAATCGCGCTACCGATATATTCACGACCATCGTGGAATTGGAAGAGAAGGGTGTCCACATTAGCCAGCAAAACGAATTGATGGGGCAGTGCAGTCTGTGTTTTGAAGAGGCCCTGGAATTGGGAAAATGGTGAGACATAACAGTGGGGAAGAGGGTGTGGATGAATTGTGGGGGGAGCCGTTCAAGGCATTCACCATGCCGATAGAATCTTTTTTTGAGAGCAGATACATCAAAATCGCCCAAACCTTCCGCGATATCGACCGGATAATTGACCGGCTTGCCGAGGTTTTTGAGAAAATCCCGGGCCTGGAGGGCCTGTTACCCTTGTTTCGAAACATACGCAGCGCCGGCATGGAGGAGGTTGAAACCATGCGAACCGATGAAGTTATATTCCATATATGGCCCCGGTTCGTAGCGGCCAAGGAGGCGATCGAATATTTCAGATCCCGGGAGATGATCGAGGCGAGCGGGGAGGCCCTTAGATTTCTGGAAGATGGCTTACGGCTCGCACATACCGGCAAGAATATTATTGGCTACCTGGTTGGGGTTCGGGTCCCCATGCCCAAAACGACGCGGAATTTTTTAAGCAATTGTGACCGCTACCAGCAGACCGGTTCGCTGGATAGCGAGTTCCACTGCGTGCCTCAACCCGGTGTCGAAAGGTGACGGGATGAAACTCCGGCAGCTGGAGTATGTTCGGGAGGTCGTCAACAACGGGCTGAACATAACGGCTGCTGCCGAGAAACTCTATACGTCTCAGCCAGGTGTCAGTAGCCAGATCAAGCGTCTCGAAGAAGAACTTGGCCTGGAGATTTTTGAGCGTAGCGGCAAACATATCAGTGGGTTGACTGCTGCGGGCAAGGCACTTATGGGGCGGGTTGAGAAGGTATTGAACGAGGTCGAGAATATCAAGAGAATTGCGGCCGACCACAGTGATCCGGACGCTGGAAGCCTTTCAATAGCGACCACGCACACGCAGGCGAGATACGTGCTGCCCGAGATTATCAGCAGGTTCAGCGAGTTGCATCCTCATGTTTCACTGCACATCCACCAAGGCACCCCAACCCAGATTGCCGAGATGACCTCTTCCGGGGCAGCCGATATTGGTATTGCGACCGAGGCGCTGGAGTTGTTCCAGGACCTGTGCCTGTTGCCCTGTTACCGGTGGAACCGTTGTGTAATGGTGCCGCGGGGACATCCCCTGGTATCAGAAGATTTGCTGACTTTGGAGGCCATCGCTCGCTATCCCATTATTACCTACGTATTTGGTGTGGCAGACCGCTCTGTTATTAACCGGGCGTTTACAGATCTCGGTCTGGAGATCCGCGTTGTACTGACCGCTGCCGACGCCGAAGTTATCAAGACCTATGTGAGAACCGGGCTCGGTATAGGCATCGTTGCGCGTATGGCATACGATAAGCGACAGGATCGTGATATCCAGGTGCTGGATGCCGGCAACCTGTTTGATGCAAGCGTGACCAGCCTGGCGATTCGAAAAAATGCGGTATTGCGTAGTTATGTATATGATTTTATTGAAAAATTTGCTCCTCACCTGAGCAGGGAGACCGTCGACCGGGTATTGTCGACAAACGACAAGTCCCTGCAGCACAAGCTTTACGACGAACATGTTGCCGAATCGTTAATGCGATGACGATACGGAGTATCGACTGCGACGCTTAAAGCGGAATTTTGAGATACAATATGGGTCGGGTTTGGGGAATCCAGTCCGGGAGGCGCCGTTTATGTTCAGACTAGTCAAATTATCGTCCATGCTATTCCTGCTTTGCGCGCAGGGGATGGCCTCCGCCGCGTTCCTGCTCCCGGGGGGCGATTTTGAGTCCGGAAGCTTTTTCGGCTGGCAGCAGACCGGTGTCAACAGCGGGTATTCCCTCGTGGTCGTAGAAGGAAGCTGCTATTCAGATAATGACACCACCGGAATTACCCTCAACGGAAATTATTCTGCCCTGATTCGCTCAAATTCGCAGGGCGATCCTGCCAGCAGCGCATCGATTACCTCGGAACCATTTTTGGTCGGCTCATCGGTTTCATTCGACGCACTCTCCGAAGTTGCATTTGGACAGTCCAGCGTGAGGCCGGTTACCCTGACGGTCTCCCTGGTGGCAACCGATGGTGTCGAGCTGATGTCTGTTGTCTTAGTTCAGACAAATACCGTTATTCTGAATTCCGGATGCCCGAACCTGCCCAGGAATGGATCATTTCACGGGCACCTGATCGATACACATTTATTCCAGGGTAGCGAGGCACGAATCCGATTTACCCAGCATACAAACCGTAGCGGATACGGACTGTTCACGTTGATCGATGATGTTATTGTCTACGAGGCCGGTGAAGTTCCGATTTTGATCGGCCCAACGGCCGTCGCCGGCAC
>PVMK01121706.1_pt1 | contig 10382 bp, 9 predicted proteins | sample 1853481 | NCBI WGS metagenome assembly PVMK01 (sample SAMN08533507, study PRJNA380276) | Marine sediment metagenome, whole genome shotgun sequencing project. | reverse complement strand
CATGACCCCATCCGGTCGCGCAACACCGCATCGATGTGCGACCAGACCTGTTCCATGGTCCCGGCGGCATCGATAACGGCAAACCGTCCCGGCGCGGCCTGCGCACGCTCCAGGTAGGCAGCGCGCACCCGCTCGAAGAACAGCGTGGATTCCTGCTCGAACCGATCCGCCTGGCTGCGCCTGGCGGCACGTTTCAAACCCAGTTCCACCGGCAGGTCCAGCAACAATGTCAGGTCCGGTTGAAGATCTCCATGCACCAGCATTTCCAGAGATTCTATTTCATCCCGGGGCAGTTCCCGGCCGCCCCCCTGGTAGGCCCAGGTCGCGTCAGTGAAACGATCACACAATACCCAGTCTCCGCGAGCCAACGCTGGCCGGATCAATTCTTCCAGGTGCTGTGCACGGGCAGCGAACATCAATAGCAACTCCGCGCGGCCAGATAGCGAAATATTGTTTCGGTCCAGCAGGATTTCCCGTAACTTTTCAGCCAACTCTGTTCCGCCAGGTTCGCGGGTCCTGATCACCCGGTGACCCGCGTTCTCCAGCCAGTCCGCCACGCGGCCCATCATCGTGGACTTCCCGGCGCCCTCGCCACCCTCTATGGTGATAAACCTGCCCCGCATCAGTTCCTCTCTATTAATTTGTTCACGGCTTTCTGGTGAGCTTCCAGTGTCGCAGAAAAAGTATGCCCACCGTTACCGTCCGCGACGAAATACAATTCGTCGCCAGGCATTGGCCGCGCCGCGGCCATTAACGACGCCTGGCCAGGCATGGCAATTGGCGTCGGCGGTAAACCGTGACGTGTATAGGTGTTGTAGGGTGTGTCCGTTTGCAAGTCGCGCCGCCGGATGTCGCCATCGAACGCATCACCCAGGCCGTAAATCACCGTGGGATCGGTCTGCAAGCGCATCCTTTTTTGCAATCTCCTGGTGAACACGCCGGCGACCCGCCCCCGTTCTTCATCCAGGGACGTTTCTTTTTCAATGATCGAGGCCAGTATCAGTAGTTCGTAGGGAGAATCAATCGGCAAATTCTCAATTCGCAACTCCCAGGCCTGCGCCAGCGCCTGTTGCATAGCGGCATGCGCGCGGACCAGAACGTCATGGTCTGAATCGCCTCGTGTGAAGTGATAGGTCTCGGGTAAAAACCAACCCTCGAGATGATCAATACCAAGGCCGGCCGCTACGCTCGGCCACTGCGCAGGAGCTTTCAGATCGAGCTCATGTTGCAGTATGGCATTAGCGTCCAGGGCAGCAGCGAATTGCAGAAATGTCCAGCCCTCTACCAGGGTCACCCGGTACTGGACCACCTGGCCGCTGGACAGTGTGCCCAGGACTTGCTGTGGCGTGATACCGGCTGCAAGCCGGTACTCTCCGGCCCGGTACACGTGTGGCTCCAGGCGCATCAGCAAGCGCCATTCCCAGCCTGGCCTGGTCAGTCCCAACAGCCCAAGCTGCTGCACGATATCAACCCCGCTGGCACCTCGCTCCAGTTGAAAAACCTGGCCGCTGGCGGGGATATTCAGGGGCATTTGCAGGAAGGCATCGTATCGCTCCCAACCATACCGGACCGAAACGCCCAACAATAACAGGACTGCAGCCAGCAGCAACAGGGCTTTTTTTAACACGTCATTGTTGTTCGAGCCAGCTCTGAACATCCCGGGTCACGGGGCCGATGTCATACTCCCAGTGATCGATCCGGGTCACCGGCAAGACACCGCGCACCGTATTGCATACGAACACTTCGTCGGCCTCGGGCAGCATATCCAGCATCATGCGCCGTTGTTCGCAGCGCTCCCTGAAAGCACTCAGAATGGCGCTCCGCATGACACCGCGAACACCGCAACGGTCCAGCCGCGGGGTCAGCAAGCGCCCGGAACAAATCAGGAAAATATTTGAAGAAACCCCACAGATAACGTGATCTTCACGGTCCAGCAGAATACCCTCCTGAATGGAAGGGTCGTCCCATTCCCTGCGGGCCATCACCTGCTCCAGCCGGTTCAAGTGCTTGATCCCGCCAAGAACGGGTTGCATGCCAAGGCGCAAATCGCAAATGCGTGCCCGGATGCCGAGTGTTACGGGGTCTCCCTCGACCTGCGGCCAGGCATGGGAACTGACGATGCGGTTGCTCCCCGAATGGATTCCGGACTCGTAGCCTCGACCCGAAACCCCACGTGTCAGGATGATCTTCACAATACATTTTGACTGTCCGGCGCTTACTGTATTAAGTTCGCGTAAGAGTACTGCCTGGGGGGTGACGGGCAAACCCAATTGCACACAGCCCGCACTGAGCCGGTCCATGTGACCCTGCCAAAAACGTGGTTGTCCAGCAACAACGGCTATCGTCTCGAATAATCCATCCCCGTACTGTAAGCCACGGTCAGCCGCTGATATCCGGTCTGAGATTTCTCCATCCACCAGGCACTCAAACATGAATTCTCTCCCTGGATCAGTCCCGGAATCGGCTAAAGACCAGTGAGCCGTTAGTGCCGCCGAAACCGAATGAGTTGGATAGAACGATGTCTACGGCCACTTCCCTGGCCTCGTTTGGTATGTAATCAAGATCACAACCTTCGCTGGGATTATCCAGGTTGATCGTTGGCGGCAAAATGTCGTCGCGAATGGACAGTACAGAAAAAATCGCCTCAGCACCGCCCGCCGCTCCGAGCATATGTCCGGTCATCGACTTGGTGGAACTTACCGCCAATTGATACGCATGATCGCCAAAAACCGTTTTAACCGCATCAGACTCGGCACGGTCTCCCAGCATGGTAGAGGTTCCATGCGCATTGATATATTCCACCTGGCCGGGGTTGATACCGGCATCGTGTAGCGCAATCTTCATGCAGCGTGCCGCCCCTTCACCATCTGCCGGAGGAGCAGTCATATGATATGCGTCGCCACTCATTCCAAAACCGATGAGCTCGGCAACAATCTCCGCGCCACGCGCCTTCGCGTGTTCCAGCTCCTCGATAACCATCACGCCGGCACCGTTTGCCAGCACAAAACCATCGCGGTCGCGGTCCCATGGGCGGCTGGCGGCCGCGGGGTCATCATTACGCGTTGTCATCGCCTTGGCGGTGACAAAGCCCGCCATTGATGTGGGGGTAGTAGCGTACTCGGCGCCGCCGGATACCATCACATCAGCATCGCCATATTGGATCATGCGGGCGGCCAGGCCAATATTGTGGGTCGCGGTGCTGCAGGCGGAGACAACCGCTATATTGGGCCCTTTGTATCCGTATTGAATGGACAGGATCCCGCTGATCATGTTGACGATTGCGCCGGGAATGTAAAACGGTGAGATGCGCCGCGGCCCCTTGTCGCGGTAGAGCAGCATGTTCTTCTCAATAGCGGCAATTCCGCCGATTCCTGAGCCAACCGCGAAGCCTACGCGCTCCGGATCGAAACCGTGATCTTCGGCAAGCAGCCCGGCCTGCGACATGGCATCCTTTGCCGCAGCGAGGCCATAGTGCACGAATGTATCAAAGCGCCGGGCCTCTTTAGCTGAAATGTAATCGGTGACTTCGAAATTGCGAATTTCCCCGGCAATGCGGGTTCCCAGCACAGATGCATCGAAGTCCGTAACCGGCCCGATACCACTTTGACCATTACAGACGGCATCCCATGCCGATTCAACGGTATTCCCGACCGGCGAGATCAGGCCGAGGCCGGTAACAACAATACGACGCGATGACACGGTATCACCTCTTCAAAACTCAGGGTTCTAAACCAACGGCGGCCGGCAAAACGCCGGCCGCCTCGTTACGCTACGGAACGCAAAGGATCAGACGTGAGCTTGAACGTAGTCAATTGCCTGCTGAACGCTGGTAATTTTCTCCGCCACCTGAACCGCAATTTGTAGTTCGAATGCTTCCTCCACCGCCATCACCAACTCGACAGTATCCAAGGAGTCTGCGCCAAGGTCATCCACAAATGAAGCACTGGGAGTAACTTCATCTTCCTTGACACCAAGTTGTTCAATAACAATCTTTTTGACGCGATCTTCAACACTGCTCATGGAGATACATTCCTCTTTGGGGGTTTCAGGCTGACAATTTTAGTGAAATTGCGGCTGCGATGCCAGTCTAAATCATGTACATGCCGCCATTGACATGTAAAGTTTGCCCCGTTATGTAGCCGCCCTGCGCCGAAGCGAGGAACAAAACGGTGGCAGCTATGTCCTGTGGTTCACCCAGACGCTGCAGGGGAATACCCTTCAGGAGAACCTCTCGTTGCTTGTCGTCCAGCGCCTGAGTCATATCTGTATCGACAAAACCCGGAGCAACCACGTTCACGGTGATATTGCGGGATCCAATCTCCCGCGCCAGTGATCGTGAGAATCCCATCATACCCGCCTTGGCGGCGGCATAATTTGTCTGACCGGCATTTCCCATCACACCTACCACGGAAGCAATACTGATGATACGCCCATTGCGCGCCTTCATCATACCCCGAAGACAGGCCTTGCTGAGACGGAATACGGAGCGCAAATTGGTATCGATCACCGCGTCCCAATCTTCCTCTTTCATTCTCATCAGAAGTTGATCGCGCGTGATGCCGGCATTATTTATCAGTATGGTGGGCGGGCCAAGCGTGCTGCTGACCTGGCTGACCAGGTTTGCTGCCCCGTCCGGATCATTGACGTCCAGGATTTCCCCCGAGTTTTCAGGAGAAATATCCTGCAAGCGCTGTGCAATCGCTCGAGCGCCTGCTTCGGTCGTCGCAGTGCCGGCCACTTTTGCGCCGGCACTGGCCAGGGTATCCGCGATTTCCGCGCCAATTCCACGGCTTGCGCCGGTGACTATTGCGACCTGGCCCTGCAAATTCAATTCCATCTTCAACTCCAGTTTAACCCTAGTACTTGATCAGCGCCGAACCCCAGGTGAAACCGCCACCAAAAGCTTCCAGCAACAGCAGGTCACCTCGTTTAATCCGGCCGTCGCGGACCGCTTCATCCAGGGCCAGGGGCACCGAAGCTGACGATGTGTTGCCATGCCGGTCGACCGTGACCACGACATGATCCATGTCCATATCCAGCATCCTGGCGGTTGCAGTAATAATCCGCAGGTTGGCCTGGTGGGGAATCAACCAGTCCAGGTCGGATTTCTGCAGGTCGTTGGCGCCCAGGGTTTCATCGACGATGCGGCCCAGTGTTCGAACTGCAACCTTGAACACTTCGTTCCCTTTCATCTCCGTCTCAGGCCTGAAATCATTGGCGGACATGTCACCAAACCCCCTTGACACACCGACATGGGTTCTTAGCAAATCTGCGTGATTGCCGTTGGCATGGATATGGGTCGATAATATACCGGGTTCTTCCGAGGCCTCCAGGACCACGGCCCCGGCCCCGTCACCAAACAGAACCGCGGTATCGCGTTTACTCCAGTTGGTTATTTGAGAGAGTGTCTCCGAACCGCAGACCAGGACTTTGCGGGCATCGCCACAACGAATGAATTTCTCGGCTATGCTCAGTGCATACATAAAACCCGAACAGGCAGCATTCACATCCATCGTGCCGCAATTGGGCAAGCCAAGTTTTTTCTGGATCAGGCAGGACGAACTTGGGAATATCAGGTCGGGCGTGGTCGTGCCCATGATAAACAGGTCAATTTCGGCCGGGTCTACGTCGGCAGCCACCATGGCCTTGCGGCAGGCCTCTTGCGCCAGCGTCGTGGTCGTTTCACCTTCCGAAATGATTCGGCGCTCGCAGATCCCGGTTCTATCCCGAATCCACTGGTCGCTGGTGTCCATGATCTGTTCCAGGTCATGGTTGGTAACCACCCTCTTTGGAAGGTGGCTACCCGTTCCAGTAATTCTTGAGTAGATCACGACCTACTCTTCGTCGAATTCCTCGATTGGAGTATCGATAACTTTCCGGCCTTTGTAGTAGCCTTCCGGCGTTACATTATGGCGGAGATGGGTTTCGCCCGTAGTGGGATCCACTGAAAGCGTTGGCGCTTTGAGCGAATCGTGAGAGCGGCGCATGCCGCGTGTAGACGGGCGTTCTACGACTTTTTTGTACAGCCATGACTATTTCTCCCAAGTCAAATCAATATTTTCAATTTTTGATCAATCCTCGATCAGGATCAATCCTCAATATCTACCTTCATCAGCCCCGCCAGTCCGGCGAAAGGCCTGTGGCTTTGCTCTTTTTCAGGTTCGGATGAAACTCTGACTTCTCCATCCGTAGATAATTCAATTTCCCCGATTTCAGGGTTTTTCGGTACCTGTGGAATGGCCAGAAGCAATTCATCTTCTACTATATCCTGCAGCGCCAGCCGGCGTTCCTCAACCAGTACCGGATCATAACTCTCCGGTATCAATTCCTGTTCGGCAACGTCCTCGATGACGACGAGAATGCTGCGCCGCGCTATCTTTTCACGATAGGGCGCGAGGCTTCGCTGGCAAATCAGCGGCAACTCCACCTCAACTTCAAGCCGGATAATCACCAGGCCCTGCTCGTCGTACGAAAACTTTGCAGTAAACCGGGCATCGTCCCGGACCAGAAGTTGTTCGTCCAAACCATCGCCTGCCGGCGCCAGCATGGGCCCGAGCCGCTTCAAGCGCTTCAACGGCATCGTTCCATGGAACGTCCGCCGCCCGTCCGCTGCCTTCCAGGGATCTACAAAGTCTGGAAATTCACGTGACATAGCTTCACAATACCCAAACGGCTTATTTTACTACAAAAATGCAACAACAGTTACATAATAGAAAACTTATTCTCGCATCTTCCAGCCCTTACCGGAAAATGCTGTTGGAACGCCTGGGGATACCCTTCGATATTTTCTCCCCGGCGATCGATGAATCCGCGCGTCCCGGCGAAAAAGCCGAGGACCTGGTCTCCCGCCTGGCGGAAGAGAAAGCCCGCGCCGCCGCGTTGCGTTTCCCAACTTCCCTGGTCATTGGTTCAGATCAGCTTGCGGTATGCAGGGAAAAAATCGTGGGGAAGCCGGGAAATGCCGTAAATGCCATCGAACAACTTCAGTCATTTTGCGGAGAAACCGTTCATTTTCTCACCGCGGTATCCGTTTTCTGCGGCGAAACGGCATTCCACTACGAGCATACGGTTGTCACTGATGTGTGTTTCCGCGAGTTATCCAATAAAGAAATTTGCCGTTACGTTGAGTTGGACAAGCCGATCGACTGCGCCGGCAGTTTCAAATCCGAAGCCGCAGGCATCAGCCTGCTGCAATCCATGACCTCCGATGACCCAACTGCCATCATCGGCCTCCCGCTGATTACCGTCTCCGAGGCCCTGAGACAAGCTGGCCTTCAAGTGCCTTAGAAAGGTGCCGCCCCGGTTGGCGAAGCCAGAGGGCGGCCAAACAATGCCGTTGAGTGAAGCCGGTTTTTGCCGCAGGCAAAAGAAGGGAAGCGAGACTCCTTGTGTGGCATAATCAGGGGTCACCATACATCACCGTACGGAGCCCGATCATGAGCAATTCCAAATACCGGAACTGGCAACTGGATTACGATCTGGACCAGGTCTGCTGGCTGACTATAGACCGCGCCGGTGAGTCCAATAACAGTCTTTCCCGGGAGGTGATGACGGAACTGGAGGAGATTGTTGCGGGGCTTGAAAAGAATCACCCGAAAGGCCTGGTGCTGCAGTCAGGCAAGCAGAATTCATTCATCGTGGGCGCCGATGTGCGTGAGTTTGACCAGGTCAGCAGCGTGGAAGAAGCGGAAGGCTTCATTCGCGATGTTCACAGCGTGTTCAACCGAATCGAAGCGCTGCCCTTCCCCACCGCCGTTATCATCGACGGCTACTGTCTGGGCGGCGGGCTGGAACTGGCTTTGTGCTTTGACTACCGGATTGCCGCCAACAACGATGGAACCCGGCTGGGCTACCCTGAAGTAAGACTCGGAATCTATCCCGGATTTGGCGGCAGCGCCCGCACCACTCGATTACTGGGCGGTTTCCAGGCCATGCAGATCATGCTCACGGGACGCATGTTGAGAGCACACCAGGCAAAGGGCCTGGGGCTGGTCGATCAACTGGTCGGCCCGCACGGCGGGCTGCGCTGGGCCGCCCGGCGCGCAATCCTCAAGGGACGCAAGAGTCGCGGCCCTGGCCGTCTCGCAAAACTGACGAATTTCGGCCCCGTACGAAAATTCCTGGCCGGGCAAATGCGCAAGCAGACCGCCGCGAAAGCCAATCCGGAACACTATCCCGCCCCGTTCGAATTGATCGATGCCTGGGAAGAATATGGGGATGATCCCGGGAAGATGATGACTGAAGAAGTCACGCGTATTGCGCGCCTGATCAATGGCAGCACTTCACGCGGCCTGCGCCGGGTTTTCTGGTTGATGGAAGGGCTCAAATCCAACGGCAAGGATTCCGGATTCAAGGCGCGCCGCGTGCATGTCATCGGAGCCGGCGTAATGGGCGGCGACATTGCCGCCTGGTGCGTGCTGCAGGGACTGGAGGTAACGCTCCAGGACCGGGAAATGAAGTACATCGAACCAGCCCTGAAACGAGCCAAAAGGCTCTTCACCAAGCGCCTCAAGACAGCGGATCGCATCGCCGGCGCCCAGAGCCGCCTGATGGCGGATGTCAGTGGTGAAGGGGCCGCCCGGGCGGACGTCATCATCGAAGCCATTTTTGAAAACCTCGAGGCCAAGCAGGAACTGTTCAAGGCGCTGGAGGCAACGGTGAAACCCAATGCGATCCTGGCCACCAATACCTCAGCCATACCGCTGAAAGAAATTGCCAGCGTTCTCAAAAAACCGAAACGCCTGATTGGTCTCCATTTTTTCAACCCGGTAGCGAAAATGCCCCTGGTTGAGGTGGTTTACGACAAAAACACCAAACCGGATGTTATTGAGCACGGCGCGGCTTTCTGCAACCAGATTAACCGTTTCCCCCTGCCTGTTCGAAGCAGTCCGGGATTCCTGGTTAACCGGGTGCTGGCGCGCTACATGCTCAAGGCATTCCAGATTCACCGGGAACGTGATGTCCCCAAAGAGGCGCTGGACAAGGCGGCCGAGAAGTTTGGCATGCCGATGGGGCCGGTTGAGTTGGCCGACACCGTTGGGCTGGACGTCGGGCTCGGTGTGATGGGTACGTTGGGTGGAGAAGAGGCCGCGCCGGACGCCGAGGTGCTCAAGTCCTATATTGACCAGGGCAAGCTTGGCAAGAAGAGCGGTGAGGGTTTCTACAAATGGAAGAAAGGGCGCGCCGAAAAAGACAGCGACGCGCTTGAAGGTATTAACCTGGTGAGCCTCGGCGAGGAATTAATGAAGCCATACTTCGATGAGTGCCGCGCCTGCCTGGCGGACGGAATCGTAGATGGTCCGGATGCCGTGGATGCCGGAATGATTTTCGGCACCGGCTTTGCTCCGTTCCGCGGCGGGCCTTTGTACTACCTGGAAAACAGCACTGAAAGTAAGCAGGAGCAGGAAGATGAGTAATCAAATTCGCAGGATTGCAGTCATCGGCGGCAGCCGTATCCCGTTCTGCCGTTCCAATTCCATTTATTCGGAAAAGACCAACCTGGATATGCTCTCTGCGACCATCCAGGGACTGGTCGACCGCTTCGGGCTGGACGGGATGCAACTCGATGAAGTCGTGGCCGGCGCGGTAACAACCCATCCCAAGGACTGGAACCTGGCCCGCGAGGCGCTGCTTTCAACCGGGCTGTCACCGTTGACTCCCGGCATCACGCTGCAGCAGGCCTGCGGCACCAGCCTGCAGTCTGCGTTGATGATCGGCGCCAAGATCGCGTGTGGTCAGATTGAATGCGGGATTGCGGCGGGAACGGACACGACTTCGGATCCACCGATTTCCTTCGGCCGCAAATTTTCACAACGCCTGGTCAAGGCGGGCGCCGCCCGTACCGGCAAACAACGTTTGCGGGCCTTCAAGGGCTTCAGTCCTTCCGAGCTGAAACCCGTCCAGCCGGCCAACGGCGAACCCCGAACCGGCATATCAATGGGCCAGCACTGCGAACGCATGGCCCGTGAATGGCATATTCCGCGCGAAGAACAGGACCGCCTGGCGATGGAGAGCCATCAAAAAGCCGCCAGCGCCTACGACGAAGGCTACTTCGACGATCTCGTTATCCCGTGGGGCGGTGTGTCCCGGGACAATAATATTCGCGTCAGCACGATGGAAAAACTGGCAAGCCTGCGCACGGTATTCTCAAAGGCGTCAGACGCCACCTTGACGGCTGCCAACAGCACCCCGCTAACGGACGGAGCGGCAGCCGTGCTGCTTGGCTCCGAAGAATGGGCCAGGGCGAACAATTTGCCGGTCCAGGCTTACATCACCGCCAGCCGCACCTCGGCAGTTGACTTCGTCAACGACGAGGGCCTGTTGATGGCGCCAACCATAGCGGTTTCTGAAATGCTGCAAAGAACGGGCCTGGCGTTGCAGGA
>PVMK01124883.1_pt1 | contig 10383 bp, 7 predicted proteins | sample 1853481 | NCBI WGS metagenome assembly PVMK01 (sample SAMN08533507, study PRJNA380276) | Marine sediment metagenome, whole genome shotgun sequencing project. | reverse complement strand
CTTTTTTTGTTGTGCGCCAGGCAGGGCTAATAAAAAAAGGCAGAGCCATTTCTGACTCTACCTTTCGGTTATCCCTCTTTGTATAAAGAGCTTATTTCATAAATTTCTTTCTAACTCCTCTGAATATTAATGTTGCTCCGCCTACAATGAAAAATGTAGAACTTATCGGTTCGGAAGCGACTCCCATGAATATTTCGATATCTAAACCATCATAACCAGAACACACTATATAATCTTTTGTATTTATATGAGGATTAGGTTTATATTTAGTATTATCCGTAAGTTGAGTTATGGATGAGTCATCATGGAGAAATATTTCATTATCATTACCGTCCCAAATTGTATTAACTGTTCCTTTATTATATCGTTTAGCAAACATAGCATATATTTGTGACATTAATTACCTTTTTTAAATAGCATATTGTGTCTTATATATGCAATATATAAAATCAGACAAATAATCAATTGGGGATACGAGAGATCTTCATGAATAACACTATACCTATTTCCGCTCATATCGATACATACCGCTCTGCCTCTGCTAAAATTCTTATACTCTACTTTAATGAGGCCAACAGATAATTCAATGTCACTAAACAGAAGAAAATTTAAAAGAAATGACAGCAGTTTTTTTATTGAGTTCAAGCCATTAAAAGGAGTTGCTTCATACTATTTGGGATTAATTGAGAATATTTCAAGCGAAGGATTCGGTATTAAATTCCAGAACTTTGCTCTTGAGCCCGAACAAAGGTTACAGTTCAAATTAAGAAGTCCTCGGACTAATTTAGCAATTTCTTTTCTCGGAGATGTTATATGGCAGGAACAGAAAGATATTAAATACTCAGCAGGGATAAAGTTTTATGATATTAAAAATAAGAGTAAAAAGATACTGTTAAAAGTAATATCTGATAGTTGCAATATACCTGTCAACTCCCTGCTTAAAAGCAATGACACTGGGAATTAATGAGCGACGAAACTAATTTCCAGAGCACCACTAGATACAGAAGCAAATTCAGCGGTTTATATAAAACAGTATTAATACTTGCAACGACTGCTACTGTATTATTCCTACCTATAATGTTAGAGAATTTTGAAGATGGATCCAGCAAACAAATCACTAAATTTATCAAATCAATAGCAATAAATTATACTAATAAAATGAAAGATGTATTTAAAAACAAGAATGGTCAAATACACGACAGAGATATTCAGACAATTAATAATTCAATTCAATTGCAAACTGCTGAGAACAACAACTCAATTGAAGTTTTAGAGGAGAATATTCCACCAACAATTATGGAAAAAGAACTTGAAATAAAGTCGCCGGTGCATATAAACGATTTGAAGGGGGAAAATAAATTTTACATTCAAGTTGCTTCTTTGAAAGACCCTGATGTTGCACATGACATTTTATTAAAATTAAAACAAAGTTATCATGCCGCATACATTGCTCCTCACAATGATTTTTATAAAGTGCGCATACCAGATATTAAGACATCTGAGCAGGGATATCAATTGATAAAAGACATAGAAATGGAATTCAACATAAAGCCCATCCTGGTTAAAAGAGTTCAATGAATAATATTCTATACAACACTCTCGATTCTATCAAAGTACTTGTTATTAAGCACTTTTTTAAGTGGAGGCGCCGGGAATCGAACCCGGATTTACACTAACTAACCGATTAGAGTGATCTACTAGAGCTTGATTTTTTAATGCTATGTATCTCTCGGGTTAGCATTTCGCACTACATAACGTAGCAGAATGGCAACACATATTATAGCAACATCATGAAGGTTTTTTACTTGATAACAATTTAATTTTATTATATAATCTTTTATTATTATATCTGTATCTAATTAACTGGGTTCTTGAAATTAATTAGATGGTGTGTTTTATTCGTCATTCCAGAGGGCTTTGTCGGAAATCCAGCATTCTTTAAAACCAACGGATTCTGGATACCCGCCGGCAGGTATGACAACAATTGCGTTTCCCTAGATAATTTCAAATAAGCCCTTCTATGGCTAAAACGTTTTTATAAGCAATTTAAGGTAGATAGGTTCATACCCTCATATATTTATTTGTGACTGAGAGAGCGGAGCTCTGTCATATAAATAGACAGACGCTAATCCATAAATTTAACGGGTTTGTTTATTTTATCCTGCCGGGGAGAAGAACTTAACCAGACGGATTGATAAACTATATCTATAAAAACTTATTAAATTTTTATTGTTACTACCTGTAATATATTTATAATATTCAGTACGGAGGTTTATCATATGAATTTTAAAAGATTAATAACTGCTGTTTCAACGCTCATTTTAATAACAATCATTAGTGCATGCAGCAGTCCTGTGGTAAAAAATACCTCAATCGTAAGATACCCTGACACTCTGTCACGTCCACTTCCCCAACAGGAGTACAAAATCAATGTTGGAGATGAATTAGACATTAAATTTTATTATAACCGTGAACTTAATGAAAAAATCACTGTTCGCCCTGACGGCCGCATTTCTCTGCAATTAGCACATGAGATCATGACCGCCGGACTCACTCCAGCAGAATTAACTGGTATACTCACAGAGAAATATGCAAAGGAAATCGAAAAGCCCGAAATCACAGTAATAGTTCGTTCCTTCAGTGCTCAGAAGATCTATATTGATGGCGAAGTTAATAATCCCGGCGTATTCGAATTAATCAGACCCTTAACCGTGTTACAATCTATATCACGCGCCGGGGGACTGAAAGATACCGCCCGTCTTCATGAAGTGGTTGTCATTCGCCGGCAGGCTGATAATAACCACCTGATTATCACGGTAAATCTGGAAAAGGCAATCGATGGTACTGATATGGGACAGGATATTTTCATGACACCATATGATATAGTATTTGTACCAAAATCCCCTGTTGCTAACATAAATCAATGGGTAGATCAATATATACGTAAGAATATCCCGATCCCTTTCAGTCTTGGGTATACGGTAAATTAATATTAAGGAAATAAGGAGATTTTCATGGAGCATGAACCCCAGACAAGCAATCTGAGAGAATTCCTTACCGTTATTTTTAAGCACAAATCCAAGATACTTATTATTTTCTTAGCCACAGTCATTACTATTACGGTCGGAACTTTTTTGCTTCCACCTGTTTATGAGGCCAAATCAAGCCTGATGGTTAAATTCGGGAGGGAAAATATGTACCGTCCCGAAGTAGGCGATACAAAACCGTCAATTTCCTTTCAGTCTTTCAAACAGGAAGAAATCATCAGTTCAGAATTACAGATTCTCAAAAGTAGGGATCTGACTATAAACGTAATAAATGCAATTGGCATGGACAGCCTATACCCGGATATTGTCAAAGCTCCTCCAAAGAAAATGACCCCTTTAGATGCTGCAGCATTGAAATTTGAGAAGAATCTCTCGGTAGAACATATTAAAAAGTCAAATGTTATTGAGGTTTCCTTACAGCACAAAGACCCTATAGTTGCTGCCAGGGCAGTAAATAGGTTAGTTGAGTTTTTCAAGGAAAAACATCTTCAGGTGTTAAGTACCCAGAAATCTTCTTTTCTTCAAAAGCAGCTAAACATTTATCAGCAGAAATTAAAGGAATCAGAAGATTATTTAGAAAGCTATAAACAAAAGCATAAGATTTTCTCTCATAATGAGCAAAGGAGTCTTCTCCTTCAACAGAGTATAAATCTGGATACCTCTTTAAAGACTATTCAATACCGTATTCAGGAAATTAAACAATTACTCTCTTCTCCAGAAAGCCTGACTCTTATGCCTTCTAATAATGCCACTTTTTATGCTGAATCAAAACGGTATGAAGTAATTGATAATGCCAAAGCCAAATTGCTATCCCTCCAGTTAAGGGAACAGGAGCTTTTAGGAAAGTACCCTGAAACCAGCAGAGTAATAGCAAATATCCGAAAAGAAATACATCTTGTAGAAACGTTTCTTCAAGAGCAGGAAAAAAGCCTTGCCGAATCTGAGTTGGGATCTCTGGAGGCCAAAGTCGCCACTATTAAGAACCAGCTTGAACAGTTGCATAAGGAATTAAGAACTCTTGATCTAACAAAAAAAGAGCTTGAAATTCTTAAACGACAAATGGCTACTAGCGAAAATAACTATAATATCTATTTAAGTAAATTAGAGGAAGCCCGTATTTCAGAAGATATGGATGTTCAGAAGATGGCAAACATAAGTATCATTCAGAAGGCCTTTGTTCCCGCAGTACCGATAAAGCCCAGAAAGACTCTCAATATTGCTTTAGGACTTATACTCGGCGCCATTTCCGGTCTTGGTTTTGCCTTTTTCTCAGAATATCTTTCAGAGGGTCTGTCTACACCTGAAAGTGCAGAAATAAGTCTTGGCCTGCCGGTTCTTACAACAATACCTTATTATAATGGCGTAAACAAAACAGGATCAACTTATTTAAAATGGGGATTTGGCACCACAGCCGTTTGTTTACTAATAGCTGGGGTTTTCTGGATTTCTCAGTTTAAAGACTCATCGTTATCCCGGGGGGAAGACATGAGCCATTTACAGGCTGTTCAGATAAAGCCGGATGTATCAGAAATTCAAAAAGAAGAACCAGCTTTGGATGAGGAACTATTTGCAGCCAAGGATTTACAGACCGTTTCAACCGAACAGGAGCCAGTTGTCTCAGAAAATGATGGGAGTGCTCAAAAAATTAACGTGAATACAAACATGGATGATCTGAAAAGTGCAAGGGATGACTTTGCAGAAAATGAAGAACTGCTGATTAATGATTCAAAACAGATGATTGATACCAGAAGCATATCTGTAGAAGTTGATGTTGCCAATATCAGGAAAGAACCATTAGTTAAATCAAAAAGAATGGGACTGACATTTAAGAACGAACATTTTGCAGTATTAAATGAATCAATGGACAACAAAAATATGAAATGGTATCAGATTCCCTATAAAGGGGAAAAGGGGTGGATATCAGGCACGCTTGTTGAGGAGACTATAGTAAAGGAAACTGTCGGCAAAGAACAGAATGTTATTGCAATGAAAGCCGCACCTGAGGCGGAAAAACCTACAGTAATTGTTTTAGCCAGTACTAACTTTAATAACGAGCTACTCCAGGTTGAAACACCTGATATTAATGATAGTATCCCATCTGTTTTAACTAAACAGAAGGAGCCTGTTGTCTCAGAAAATGATGGGAGTGCTCAAAAAATTAACGTGAATACAAACATGGATGATCTGAAAAGTGCAAGGGATGACTTTGCAGAAAATGAAGAATTGCAGATTAATGATTCAAAACAGATGATTGATACCAGAAGCATATCTGTAGAAGTTGATGTTGCCAATATCAGGAAAGAACCATCAGTTAAATCAAAAAAAATGGGGCTGACATTTAAGAACAGGCATTTTGTAATATTAAATGAATCAATGGACAATGAAAATATAAAATGGTATCAGATTCCCTACAAAGGGGAAAAGGGATGGATATCCGCAATGCTTGTTAAGGAGACTATATCAAAGGAAACTGGAGACGATGATCAGTATATTACTGCGAGTAAAGAGTCTTCAGTTGCAATAATAGTTACTCCCGTTGTTCCTACTAAAAAAAACCTTCCATTGCAAAAGATGAACAAGATTCCCCGCTGGGCTATAAATGTTTCTTCTACTCCTGAAAAGGATAACGCCATAAACTTACTCGATAAAGTAAATAAAAATGGATATAATGCATATATGACCAGTTTTAACCGTAATAATATATTATGGTACAGGGTAAGGATAGGGTTTTTTCCTACCAAAAATGATGCCCGATTGATTGGACAGGATATTAGAAAAGAATATTCTATTGATGATTACTGGATAGTTAAAGCTTCAAAGGGTGAAATACTAGAACACAAAAGGAAGTGACTAATATTATAAAGCTCCATAGCATAATTAATTATATTTCATAGAAGAACATCTGTGGAGATTTATCGTAAGGAGATAAAATGAGTAAAATTGAAGCGTCATTAAAAAAAGCAACCAGACTCAGGGAAACTATTCCTTTGAAATCTGCGCCCAGGGAATATATTTCCAAGGGATCTTTTTCTACGGGAGGCATTTCAAAAAACTCAGGTTTAGATATAGAAGAGAATATGATCAGCCTCTTTCACTCAATTAACTCTTTTCTTCCTGATTCTCAAAAAAAGGTAATTCAATTCATTGGATCCAGTGAGGAAGAAGGCACATCTACTATAGTCAGGGAGTTTGCTGCTGTCTCAGTAAATAAATTTGGACAGACAGTGCTTCTTATGGATACAAATATAGAAAAGCCCAGTCAGCACCTGTTTTTTAATATTAATCCAATAGTTAGCTGTGAAGATGTTTTCAGAGGCGACAAACCCTCTGATGATGCGCTTAATCAGATTGAGAATTCCGGTCTGTTTTTAACTGCTGTTTCAAATAGTGTCTCTTCCGCAGCCCATATTTTTGAATCTCTCAAAAATAGTAATTTCTGGAAAAAGATGCGGGATTTTGATCTTGTACTTATTGATTCACCGCCAGCGGCCACATCTTTGGACGGCCTGAATATTTCACGTATGGTGGATGGAGTTGTTCTTGTTTTAGAGGCAGAAAAGACACGATGGCCTCTGGCAAAAAGTATGAAAGACAAAATCATAAGAAATGGTGGAAAAGTTCTTGGAATAGTTTTTAATAAACATCGGCACCATATCCCTGAGTTTATCTATAAAAGGCTTTAATTTAATAAATTCGACTAAACAAATTTTAAGAATTTCAGTATTTTTACGTTAACACTACGCCGTTGGCTATTCATTATTAATGAATAATATATAATGGATTTTACAGTTCACTTTTTTTTAATTTACCATAACTGATCATAATACAATCATTCTTATTCTAGTTGCGTCCCAAAGTTTATTCACATAGATTCATTATTGTTTCCTCATGACTCAAACTTCCTCAATCAGAGAAGTCTATGAATGTGTTTTTCTTACAGTTATAACTTTAAATAAATCAATTTCCAAAGGGATCAAACACTAAAAATAACTCGTAATTTAAAGGCGTTCACCATATAGTCCGATACAAGATAAAGCGTATTTTAAAAATTATTACTTATTTAAAGAAGATGAAAAGAAGAAATTTTCTGAAAATATTGGCAATGGGTGTAATTGGATGGGGGATTACCCCTGAAGTAGTGGCAAAGAGCTTGAGGATTCTTCCAAAAACCCCTTCTGAGAATCTTGACGATAATATTACGGATTATCTAAATAAGATGAAATACTTCAATAAACCTCATGATTATGATGTACAAATCGATAGTGCTATATACAAAGTCTTTGAATCTACGGTAATGCGGTTCAGGCGCCTCCAGCAATTAGTGGGACATGGTAACTTTCAAATATTAAGTTTTGACGAGGGTCTCAAAATAGCCCACAATTATTCTCAGGTTGGAGAGTTTTCCAAGGCGGAAATTAGATTTATGGAAATGATCTTCTATACAGAAGCAGAGCGTTACGGCTTTCTTGGTCAAAAGCCCTTGAATAATCTCACAGACCGGATAAAGACAAAGAAAGTCATAAAGGTACCGCATACAGGGAACTATCTGTACAAGGGCCTACCTCTTGAAACATTTAAAAAGATTAAACAGCAAGTAGGAGAACAGGTTGTTTTAACTTCGGGTGTGCGTGGTATTATGAAGCAGTTTTTGTTGTTTTTGAACAAAGCTAAAAAGAGTAATGGCAATCTCTCCCTCGCCTCACGATCACTTGCACCACCAGGCTATTCATTTCACAGTAATGGTGATTTTGACGTGGGGCAAACAGGATTAGGTGCTGCAAATTTCACAACGCGATTTACTAATACAGACGTATATATAAAACTTAGTGAACTTGGCTACCTCAAGCTCCGTTATCCGCAGAAAAACCTCATGGGAGTGCGCTTTGAACCTTGGCACATTAAAGTAAGTATAGATACATAAAAGTGATAATATTAAACTGAATTTTTCACAGAAATAAAAATGACAGGTAATAAAACAAATTTTAGGATTAAATATTTTATCTTTTTATTCTCTATCGTGCTTTTCATAGCGATGTCAGGTAATAATGCAATAAGTTCAATTCCAAAAGAAAATACGAAAATAAATTTATGTGATGCTGTCAATCATAAATTCATACAATTTGGATGGAAAAAAATTATATGTAAACCGGAGCGTTGGACAACATTCCAATATACTTCTAAAGGATATCCTCTTTTATATCAAGAGTTTGGATTTAATAATAGCAATAACAAAAGCCCTGTGAATTTGCTTTTATGTGGTGTACATGGAGATGAACCCTCAGGAATATATATATGCTTTCATTTAGTGAGAGAGATTCTTTTTGACAATCCAGAAGCATTAAAGAATCATAGATTAGTTATAGCTCCCATAGTAAATCCCGAAGGATTTTTTGCAAACACCAGGCATAATGCAAACGGAGTGGATCCTAATAGAAATCTTCCCACGAAAGACTGGGATCAATTAGCACAAAAGGTATGGCTTAATTATAAAAAGGATCCGAGAAAATATCCCGGTGCACAAGGCGGTTCAGAAGCAGAAAGCAGGCTACAAACTTATCTAATCAATAAATACAAGCCAGATAAAATTATTTCAATTCATGCTCCATTGGGTTTTCTTGACTTTGACGGGCCTGGAGATCAGAAGTATCATAATCTTATCCGAGTAGAGCAGCGAGCAAAGTTTTTAGGATTAAACATAGAAGCCAATTCAAAAAATCTTTTAAAACTCGTGGACTTTCGTTTCTTTCCTGGATCAATAGGCAATTATGCTGGTAACGAGAGAAAAATTCCAACTTATACATTAGAACTCCCATCTTCTGATCCATCAATGGCTCATAATTACTGGTCTGCATTGAGATTTGCCCTTCTTAAAGCTTTGAAATTTGAAGTTTATGATGGGAAAGAGAAAAATTCTTTCTTCAGAGTTGAAAACAGATCTCATCACGTTGATTATAAAGAACCTACATCGATCAATTCTATTGAAAACAATAAAGAAACAAAAAAAGCCACTGTAGGAATGATAAGCATGAACATTAAGAAAAGTAAACACGTTTTTATCTTATCGAGTTCGTTGGTATTTATTGTGATTTTTCAACTAATAATTATTCAGAAGAAACGATCAATCAAAAAAAGTATACATTCTGATATTAATACGATTGAGTCAGATGACCTAAGGAGTGTAAAAAAGGTAAATGTACTTCATGATGATAGCAATATACTGCGGTATCTTTCAAAAAAAGAATGTGTAGAACTTATCAATTCCTGTGAACCTCACCTTAAATCTATAGTTATCACAGCACTTAATACCGGGATGAATAAAATTGAATTACTCAATCTTAAATGGGAAGATGTAGACATTAAGCATGGATTTATAATGCTGGACAAGACAAAGAAAAGCGAAAGAGTAATACCAATTAACGATACCCTGAAAAAAACACTCATAAACATTGCAAGGCTCCAAGAGGTCCCCTACGTGTTTTATAACAATACTACAAGTAAACCTTACCGGAATATTTCAAAATCATTCGCAAATGCACTAAAAAGGTCTAAAATAATAAATTTCCATTTTCGCGATTTACGTCATACCTTTGCAGCTCATCTTATTATGGAAGGGATGGATATCAAAAAAGTAATGAAGTTTTTAGGTCATAAGACTTTAAAGACGACCCGCAAGTATTTACATCTTACTAAATCACAAAAGGTTTAGGTTAACTATAAAGCCAAGGACCTGAGTTATTAAGAAGAATTATACCTAAAAGAAGTGTGAGATTTATTAATTCTTATTTCATTTATTAGTTAGTTTTTTTCTGTTGATTTTTTTCTGTTGATTTTTTATTTTGACAAATACTTGAATTTATTGTAGAAAACAACATCCACAGGGGAAAAACAATACTCTTGACAACATCAATGCTAATTATCTTTTATACGCAAAACGTTTAATCTTCTACTTTAATGATTGAGAATCACGTATCTGTTTATAGAGGATAAGTTACAGCAGTTCGACCTTATTCTTATCGATTCTCTACCAACAACTATTTCATCCAATGACTTCTCTTAGACGAAAGTTTTTATTGAAAGCCTTTAAGCTGTCTGACTTGATGATAGTGGCTGTCAGCTTTTTCGTGTCAGCTATGGCAGTTTCCTCTCAGAGTGATACGACCACTTTTAATGAATTCCTTTCCATGCGGATCAAGGTGCACAACTTCATTCTATTTTTGGGGCTGATTCTTATGTGGCATCTCATTTTCTCCCTCTTTGGATTATATGAATCGAAACGCTTTTCTTACAGAACAAGTGAGATTATTGATATAATTATGGCATCTTCTCTGGGTACCCT
>PVMK01117277.1_pt1 | contig 10384 bp, 8 predicted proteins | sample 1853481 | NCBI WGS metagenome assembly PVMK01 (sample SAMN08533507, study PRJNA380276) | Marine sediment metagenome, whole genome shotgun sequencing project. | reverse complement strand
ATATCGGCGGCGATCTGCGTCAATATCTGTGGCTCTGCCGTCACCCAGCGATCCCGGATGGCAAATCCTGACACGATTGACAAGACGAGGTAGCCGGCGGCGGTGGCAGCGAATAGCCCCGGGTAGCGGCCGCCGAAGAATCGCGGGTCACCGCTGGCGAAAAACAGGCCGAGCAGAACCACGGCAACGAACAGGCGGAAGACGTTCAGGGTGCCCAGCACCCGCCACGTCAGATCTGACTCATCGATGCTGTGCGGCAGCGGTAACTCGCTACGCAGTGACCTCGTATCTGTGAGTGCCTGAGCCATTGCTCTCCAACATGATTCCTGGGCGCATCCCTGGTCAGCGCCGATTGTAGTCCATAGGCCAGATCAACCCGAATATTTTGCGTATGCCTCTGCTTTGCTCCAAAATACGCCGGATTTTGCTCAGACCACAAAAACAAATCCAAGAATGAATCTTCACGACTACCAATCGAAAAAACTGTTCACTGAGTACGGTATTCCGGTTCCCAAGGGCATTCCGGCAGAAACAGCCGAAGCCGCGCATGCGGCCGCGATTGAAATAGGCGGCGATCTGTGGGTGGTGAAAGCCCAGGTGCATGCCGGCGGCCGCGGCAAGGCGGGCGGCGTGAAATTGGCGCATTCTGCGGAGGAGGTGCAGCAATATGCCGCTGAAATGCTGGGCACGAAGCTGGTTACGCACCAATCCGGACCGGAGGGCCTGCCGATCAACATCGTCTACGTCGAGGCGGGTTCGGACATCGAGCGGGAGTTATACCTGAGCATGCTGATCGATCGCGAAGTCAGCCAGGTCTCGTTTATCGTATCGGCGGCAGGCGGCATGGATATCGAGCGGGTCGCGGCCGAGACACCCGAGCAGATCTTGACCGTGGCGATCTCGCCGCAGAGCGGCGTGCAGGACCAACAGGTACAGCAACTTTCAGCCGCCTTAGGGCTGGACGACAAGCAGAGTGGTCAGTTTGCGGATCTCGTCGAGCGCCTGTATCGGCTGTTCCTGGAGTGTGACGCAAGCCTGGTCGAGGTAAACCCACTCATCATTACCGGAAGCGGTGATGTGCTCGCGCTGGATGCGAAGATCAACATCGAGGACAACGCCCTGTTCCGCCAGGAGCGGCTGGCAGCGTTGCGCGATCCAAGTCAGGAGGACGAGAAGGAACGGGAAGCAGCGGAACACGATCTGAATTACGTATCGCTGGATGGCGATATCGCGTGCATGGTCAATGGCGCCGGCCTCGCCATGGCCACGATGGATCTGATCAAGTTGCACGGCGGTGAGCCGGCCAACTTTCTGGATGTCGGCGGCGGGGCAACCAGCGAAAGGGTGGCTGCGGCATTCAAATTGATCCTCTCCAACCAAAATGTAACAGCGATCCTGGTCAATATCTTCGGTGGAATCGTGCGCTGCGATCTGATTGCGCAGGGCATCATCAGCGCTGTGAAGGAAGTCGGGGTCCAGGTGCCGGTTGTGGTGCGCCTCGAAGGTACAAACGTGATCAAGGGACGGACGCTGCTTGCTGAAAGCGGCCTCGATATCATTTCAGCCGACGACTTGACGGATGCAGCGCAGAAAGCAGTTGCCTCCGCTGCGCACTGAGTCCTCTGGAAAGCCATTCATGAGCGTACTGATTGACGGAAACACCAAGGTTGTTTGCCAGGGGATTACCGGCAATCAGGGTTCATTTCACACTGAGCAATGCATCGAGTATGGCACTCGGGTGGTGGCCGGCGTTACGCCTGGCCGTGGTGGCGAAGAGCTTCTCGGCGTACCGGTTTACAACACGATGCGCGAAGCGGTCGCCGCATCCGGTGCGGAAGTAAGCATGATATACGTGCCCGCGCGATTTGCTGCCGGCGCCATCCAGGAAGCGGCCGAGTCAGGTGTCGGTCTCATCGTCTGCATAACCGAAGGCATCCCCGTTTTGGACATGGTCAATGTCAAAGCCGCGCTCGACATCAATGGCTGCCGCCTGATTGGGCCCAATTGCCCCGGCATCATTACGCCGGACGAATGCAAAATTGGCATCATGCCCGGGTTTATTCACCAGAAGGGCCGCATTGGTATCGTGTCCCGATCCGGCACACTGACTTACGAAGCCGTTTATCAAACCACGCAGAATGGACTCGGACAAAGCACCTGCATTGGTATCGGCGGCGATCCCGTGCGCGGCATGAATTTTATCGATTGCCTGAGACTGTTCCAGGATGATCCCGATACAGACGGCATCGTAATGGTCGGCGAGATCGGTGGCACCGATGAAGAGGCCGCCGCCGAGTTTATGCAATCCGAGGTGTCGAAGCCGGTCGTCGCTTACATTGCAGGCGTAACTGCACCGCCAGGCAAGCGCATGGGCCACGCCGGCGCCATCATTGCCGGCGGCAAGGGTACCGCCGCTGACAAATTCAAAGCGCTGGATGCTGCCGGCGCCGCTACCGTCAGGTCACCGGACGAGCTTGGCAGCAAGATGCTGGAGCTTCTTGCAAACTGAATTGTGTGCGACTTGTTAATATAGAGTCTGCGCCGAGGCGTTAGGCCTGGCCAGGAAGATTGCGATGCCGCAATGACTGACAAAATTACCATCGCGCTGGCACAGTTTGATTACGTCGTGGGCGACGTGGCCGGGAATACGCAAAAGATTCTCGACCATGCGGTGCACGCGCGTGACGACATGCGGGCTGATCTGGTCGTCTTTCCCGAATTGAGCGTATGCGGTTATCCGCCCGAGGACCTGCTGTTCCATGCGGGTTTGCGGCGGCGGATCGAAAAGGCCCTGGAGACCATTCGCGATTCGGTGCGGGATATTGCCGTGCTGGTCGGGTTTCCGGACTACCAGGACGACGATATTTTTAATGCCTGCGTGGTCTTCAGGGACGGTGAGGTACTCGCGCATTACCGCAAGCACATACTGCCGAACTACAGCGTCTTCGATGAGAAGCGTTATTTTTCGGCGGGCAGGGAAGCATCGGTATTTACGCTCAACGGTGTGCGTGTCGGATCAATATCTGCGAAGACGTATGGGATCGGGCGCCCCCGGCTGCCAGCCGTGCGGCTGGCGCCGAAGTGCTGCTAGCGATTAACGGCTCACCCTACGAACTGGACAGCCAGGCGCAACGGGAGGAGGTCGTGCGGCAGCGAGTGTTGGAAATCGGCATTCCGGCTGTTTATCTGAACATGGTCGGTGGGCAGGACGAACTGGTTTTCGACGGTGGGTCCTTTGCCATGGACAGAAGCGGCGAGGTGGTCTTTCGCGCCGCCGCATTCAGCGACAATCTTTACTGCGTTCAGTTGATGGCAGATGGTGCCGGTGTTGCGCCGCAACCAGCAGAGATTGTGCCACTATTGCCGAAAGAACAGAGCGTGTACGAGGCACTCGTCTGCGGTACTCGCGATTATGTTGGCAAACACAGCTTCCCTGGCGTTGTTCTCGGGCTCTCCGGTGGCGTGGATTCGGCGCTGATTCTCGCGATCGCCTGCGATGCCCTCGGTGCCGAGCGCGTGCGTGCGGTAATGATGCCGTTTCGTTATACGAGCACGATGAGCCAGGAAGATGCGGCGAAGCAGACCACGATACAAAACGTGCGCTATGACGTAGTTCCAATCGAACCGATTTACGAGGCGATATTGCAGCAGCTCGAGCCAATATTCGAAGGACGCGGCATCGATGTTACAGAGGAGAACATACAGGCACGATGCCGAGGTCTTCTGTTGATGGCGATATCGAACAAGACCGGACGCATGTTGCTGACCACCGGCAACAAAAGCGAGATGGCAGTCGGCTATGCGACCTTGTACGGCGACATGGCGGGCGGCTTTGCGCCAATAAAAGATTGCAGCAAGTCACTCGTTTACAAGCTCGCCCGCTACCGGAATACGATCAACGAAGTAATTCCCGAGCGGGTCATTTCGCGACCACCCTCGGCGGAGTTGCGCTCGAATCAGAAAGACAGTGATTCACTGCCGGACTACGACATACTCGATCCGATCCTCGAGGCGTTTATCGAAGAGGATGCATCAGTACGCGAAATCGTGGCGCGGGGATTCGACCGTACACGCTCTGTTCTTTCGGCAATAGTGGCACAATCTCTGCTGGTTGCGGCGCAACACCGGCACCATCTGCCATCAACTGAACGCAGTAAAGATTGTCGCTGAATGCGGCGGCGCGAAAGACCACCTCGCCGCTTCTGTCCATGGCAAAGGACCCACCGTCGAAAACAGAGCGTGTACGAGGCACTCGTCTGCGGTACCCGCGATTATGTTGGCAAGCACGAGCTTCCCTGGCGTTGTTCTCGGGCTCTCCGGTGGCGTGGATTCGGCGCTGATTCTCGCGATCGCCTGCGACGCCCTCGGTGCCGAGCGCGTGCGTGCGGTAATGATGCCGTTTCGTTATACGAGCACGATGAGCCAGGAAGACGCGGCGAAGCAGACCACGATACAAAACGTGCGCTATGACGTAATTCCGATCGAACCGATTTACGAGGCGACATTGCAGCAGCTCGAGCCAATATTCGAAGGACGCGAAATCGATGTTACAGAGGAGAACATACAGGCACGCTGCTGAGGTCTTCTGTTGATGACGACATCGAACCAAACCGGACGCATGTTGCTGACCACCGGCAACAAAAGCGAGATGGCAGTCGGCTATGCGACCTTGTACGGCGACATGGCGGGCGGCTTTGCGCCAATAAAAGATTGCAGCAAGTCACTCGTCTACAAGCTCGCCCACTACCGGAATACGATCAACGAAGTGATTCCCGAGCGGGTCATTTCGCGACCACCTTCGGCGGAGTTGCGCTCGAATCAGAAAGACAGTGATTCACTGCCGGACTACGACATACTCGATCCGATCCTCGAGGCGTTTATTGAAGAGGATGCATCGGTACGCGAAATCGTGGCGCGGGGATTCGACCGTGATGTCGTGATCCGGGTGCTCGAGATGGTGAAACGCAGTGAATACAAGCGGCGGCAGGCGCCACCGGGGATAAGGATCAGCGGGCGAGCGTTTGGGCGGGATTGGAGATATCCGATAACGTCACGTTACACGTTCCCCGAATAACGACTGCAATGGTTCGTAGGAGCCCGGCCCACCGGGCGATTTATTATTGGTTTTGCACCAGCGGATCGTCCGAGAAATTTTTCTGCAGGATGCGCCGCGTATCTTCGGCCAGGTCGTTCATGCCCAGACCTTCATAGGCCTCGATCATGATCTGCAAAGATTCTGCACCACTGTCGGCGCCATTGTAGGTTTCAAGTGCTGTCGTCGCCCTGTTGAGTGCGGCAACATAGGCGTCGCGCTTCAGGTAGAACCGCGCCACCACGTTTTCGTAGGCAGCAAGACGATTTTTCAGATAAATCATGCGCTGCTGTGCGTCGGCTGCGTACGGGCTGGCTGGATAACGTTCGACCAGGCGGCTGAGCAGCGAGAACGCCAGCTCACCATCTCGTGGCGGACGCTTGTCGATGTCTTTTCTGAACACGCGCTCCAGCATTCCCTGCTCGCGTTCGAAATGTGCGAGCGCCTTGATATAGATCGCGTAGTCGATACGTGCATGGGTCGGATTTTCACGAATGAAAGTGTCCGCCGCATCGATGGCCTGTTCAACCCGGTTATCCATATAGTAGGCGTATGCCAGCTCGAGCTGAATTTGGGTGGCGAAGTCGCTGAACGGAAAGCGCGCCTGCAACGCCTCGAAAATGCCGATCGCCTTGCGATAATTTCCGACAGCTACCGCATGCTGCGCTTCCGTATAGGCTTCTTCGATACTGGTCGCGAGATCAAATTCCTCGTTGCCGGCGCAGCCTGCAACGGTCGCCAGCGCCAGCATCGTTGCCAGTGCAAGTACAATTCGGGTCAGTTTGAAACGGTTTGAAGTCATTGTTTGAAGTCTGGATCGACAATCTACATTTTTTCGCGGGCAGGACTTTGCACGAATTCCACCCAATCAACAAGTATACCGTAAACTCCTGATTTTCCGGATTGGCGAACCCTTACGAATCACATGCCCGAAGCCCGGCAAAAAACTGTCCCGGCAGAGCTTTCCGGTCAACGCTTGGACCAGGCGCTGGCCAGGATGTTTCCTGAATACTCCCGCAGCCGGCTAAAAAACTGGCTCCTGCAGGGATTTATCACCGTGGATGAACAGGCGATGCGCCCGCGCGATGCCGTCACGGGTGGCGAGAGCGTGCGCTTACAGCCGCAGCCGGAGACCTCGGTAACAAGCGCGCCCGAGGCACTGGAACTCGACATAATATTTGCAGACGAGGATTGCCTGGTCGTCAATAAACCAGCCGGCCTGGTGGTGCATCCAGGCACCGGAAATCTGCACGGCACGCTGATGAATGGCTTGTTATACCACGTTCCCGAATCGGACCAGTTACCGCGCGCCGGCATTGTTCACCGCCTGGACAAAGACACCAGCGGTCTGTTGCTGGTGGCTAAAACGCTGCAGGCGCACACCGCGTTGGTACGCGCGCTCGCCGCGCGCGAAATTGCGCGGCACTACATCGCAGTATGTGGCGGGGTCCTGACCGGTGGCGGTTCAATCAATGAGCCGATCGGGCGTCATCCGGTCGATCGCCTGAAGATGAGCGTGCAGCGTGATGGCAAAGCGGCGGTCACGCACTACCGCGTTATCCAGCGCTTTGCGGCGCATACCTCTGTAAGAGTACAGCTCGAAACCGGGCGCACCCATCAGATCAGGGTGCATTTCGCCCATCGGCGCCACTCCCTGGTCGGCGATCAGACCTATGGTGGACGACTTGCGATGCCAGCCGGTGCGTCGGACAGGTTGCGCGACACATTGCGGCAATTCCGCCGCCAGGCGCTGCATGCCGAAAAACTGGCTTTCGCGCACCCGCGTAGCGGAGAAAAAATCGACTTGCAGGTTGCACCGCCGGCAGACTTTGCTGATTTATTGAGCGCGCTCGCCGAAGATGCTGAACTAAGAAAATGATGGTATCCGACAACTGGCTGCCAGCAGACTGGCGCGCACCGGAGGGCGTCGTCGCTGGCACCACGCTGCGTAATGGCGGTGTCAGTAGCGGCAATTTCGAGTCATTGAATCTTGGCGCCTACGTTGACGACGACGCGGACGCCGTACGCGAAAACCGCATTCGCTTCAAAGCGTTCTGCAATTTGCCGTCGGAACCGCGATGGCTCAGGCAGGTTCACGGTAGCCACGTGCTGGTCGATCCGGCAGCAGGGGCGGCCGCGGAAGCGGATGCAGCGATCACCCGCCATGCGGGCGTTGTCTGTGTTGTGCAAACCGCCGACTGTTTGCCGGTCATTTTTGCATCCGGCGATGGTGCGGAGGTGGCGGTTGCGCACGCCGGATGGCGCGGACTGCTCGGTGGTGTGCTCGAGGCGACGGTGCGCGCGATGTCGGCAGCTCCCGCAAATTTGCTGGCCTGGCTGGGTCCGGCCATTTCGCAGGCCGCCTTTGAAGTTGGCGGCGAGGTGCGACAGCAATTTCTTGCGCACGATCCGGCAGCGGATGACTGCTTCGCGGAAAATGAACGCGGGCGCTGGCAGGCGGACCTCTATGGACTTGCCAGGATGCGGCTCTCAGGCCTTGGCGTAGGGAAAGTTAGCGGAGGGAAATACTGCACCTTCAGCGAGCCCGAGCGCTTTTTTTCATATCGCAGGGACGGCGCCTGCGGCCGCATGGCAAGTTTCGTTTTCCGACGGTAGCGGGAAAAAAGGGGTCAGACCCCTTTATTTGGTGCGATATCTCTCCATATCCCGGCGAATAGCGAACCAAGGGGTCTGACCCCAATATTCAAAATATGCGACGCGGAAGGTTTCTGTGATGCGAATGGATAAACTGACAAGCAAATTTCAAATGGCGCTGGCCGAGGCGCAATCTCTTGCCGTGGGGCTCGATCACCAGTTCATCGAACCTGCCCACGTCCTGGTCGCACTGCTGGATCAGCAAGGCAGCAGTGTGCGTGGCGTACTCACGAAGTCGGGCGCGAACGTCAATTTGCTGCGATCGCAGCTAGGCGACGCCCTGGATCGCTTGCCACAGGTCGAGGGCGCCGGTGGCGAGGTCCATATCGGCAACGATCTTTCGAAGCTGTTCAATCTCACCGACAAGCTGGCGCAGGAGCGTGACGATCAGTACATATCGAGCGAGCTGTTCGTACTTGCTGCGCTGGATAGGAAATCACCGCTGTTGTCGGTGCTGGAGCAGGCCGGTGCTGTGAAGGGCGCTGTCGCGCAGGCGATCGATGAATTGCGCGGTGGTCAGCAGGTCAATGATCCGAATGCGGAGGATACGCGCCAGGCGCTCGAGAAATACACCATCGATCTGACCGAACTTGCGGAGCAAGGCAAGCTCGATCCGATCATCGGTCGCGACGACGAAATCCGCCGCACGATCCAGATCCTGCAACGACGAACCAAAAACAATCCGGTGCTGATCGGCGAGCCGGGCGTTGGTAAGACCGCAATCATCGAAGGACTGGCGCAACGCATCGTTAACAACGAAATTCCGGAAGGACTGCGCAACAAGCGCATCCTTTCGCTCGACATGGGCGCGCTTATCGCCGGCGCCAAGTTTCGCGGCGAATTCGAAGAACGCCTGAAAGCGGTTTTGCATGATCTCGCGAAGCAGGAAGGTCAGATCATCCTGTTTGTTGATGAATTACATACCATGGTTGGCGCCGGCAAGGCCGAGGGTTCAATGGATGCCGGCAACATGCTCAAACCGGCACTGGCGCGGGGTGAGTTGCATTGTGTCGGGGCAACGACGCTGGATGAGTACCGCAAGTATCTTGAAAAAGACGCGGCACTCGAGCGGCGCTTCCAGAAAGTCCTGATAGAAGAGCCCACCGTCGAAGATACGATAGCGATCCTGCGCGGCCTGAAAGAGCGTTATGAAGTTCATCACGGTGTGGAAATCACTGATCCGGCAATCGTTGCGGCAGCGAATTTGTCCCATCGATACATCAGCGACCGTCAGCTACCGGACAAAGCGATTGATCTGATAGATGAGGCGGCATCGCGAATTCGCATCGAGATAGATTCAAAGCCGGAAGCCATGGATAAGCTGGAGCGCCGCATCATTCAGCTGAAGATCGAGCGCGAGGCACTCAAAAAGGAATCCGATGATGCGTCGCGTAAGCGGCTCGATGATCTTGAAGCGCAGCTGGGCGAACTGGAGAAGGAGTTTGCCGATCTCGAGGAGATCTGGATAGCCGAGAAAGCGGCGATGCAGGGTACGGCACATATTAAGGAAGAACTGGAACGCGTCCGGCTCGAACTCGAGACAGCGAACCGCGCCCACGACCTCACCCGTATGTCGGAATTGCAGTACGGGAAAATTCCGGAGCTCGAAAAACAACTCGAAGATGCACTGCAAGCCGAGACCCGCGAAAACACGCTCCTACGTAACAACGTGACCGAAGAAGAAGTTGCCGAAATCGTGTCGACGTGGACCGGCGTCCCGGTGTCGAAGATGCTTGAGGGCGAAAAAGACAAACTACTGGCGATGGAAACCGTGGTTCAGGAGCGCGTCGTTGGTCAGGATGAGGCCGTTATCGCAGTCGCGAACGCAATCCGCCGTGCGCGGGCGGGGCTCTCGGACCCGCATCGACCGATCGGCTCCTTTCTGTTCCTGGGCCCGACCGGCGTTGGCAAGACGGAGCTGACCAAGGCGCTGGCCAATTTTCTGTTTGATACCGATGACGCCATGGTGCGGCTCGACATGTCGGAATTCATGGAAAAGCACTCGGTGGCCCGCCTGATCGGTGCGCCGCCCGGATATGTTGGCTACGAGGAAGGTGGCTACCTGACTGAGGCAGTGCGGCGACGCCCCTATTCCGTCATCCTGCTGGACGAGATCGAAAAAGCCCATCCGGATGTCTTCAATGTCCTGCTACAGGTGCTCGATGACGGTCGGCTTACGGACGGCCATGGCCGCACGGTCGATTTTCGTAATACTGTGATTATCATGACGTCCAACCTCGGATCGCAGCACATCCAGGAACTGGCGGGCGAGGATAACTACGATGCGATGAAGGCCTCGGTAATGGAAATCGTTGCGCAGCAGTTCCGGCCGGAGTTCATTAACCGGATTGATGATGTGGTCGTATTCCATCCACTGAATCAGAAGCATATTCGTGCCATCGTCGACATCCAGCTCGGCTATCTGCGTGAGCGGCTGGCTGAACGGGATATGACGATCATCCTGTCTGACGCGGCCAGAGAGAAGCTTGCCGAGGCCGGATTCGATCCGGTGTACGGGGCACGGCCGCTCAAACGAGCGATTCAGCAGCAGGTCGAAAACCCGCTGGCGCAGGAGATACTGCAGGGTAAGTTTGGGCCGGGAGACACGATCGAGGTGGGTGTTGCCGAGGATCATCT
>PVMK01162367.1_pt1 | contig 10386 bp, 11 predicted proteins | sample 1853481 | NCBI WGS metagenome assembly PVMK01 (sample SAMN08533507, study PRJNA380276) | Marine sediment metagenome, whole genome shotgun sequencing project. | reverse complement strand
CAAGCGCATTCCACGCCCGCGCCGCCCCGGCCTGCGCCTGGCGCTGGCCAATCTGGTGCGCCCCGGCGCGCCGACCGTGAGTGTGGTCACCTCCTTCGGCCTCGGCTTGACGGTGCTGGTGGCGATCGCGCTGGTCGAGTTCAATCTCGCCGACACCCTGGGCCGGACCCTGCCCGAGCGCGCGCCAGCGCTTTATTTCATCGACATTCAGCCCGATCAGGTGGCGCCGTTCGACGCCTTGGTGCGCGCGACCCCGGGCGTGGGCGCGCTGCGCCGCATTCCCATGCTGCGCGGGCGCATCGTCTCGGTCAACGGCATCCCGCCCGAGCAACTGGAGATCCCGCCGGAGATCGCCTGGGTGTTCCGCGGCGACCGCGGGCTGACCTGGTCGCGCGAGGCCCCGCCCAACGCCGAGATCACCTTGGGCGATTGGTGGCCGCCGGACTACGCGGGGCCGCCGCTGCTGTCGCTCGACGCCCAGGTCGCCCGCGCGCTCGACTTGAAGCTGGGCGACCGGATCGGGGTCAACCTGCTGGGCCGCGAGATCGAGGCCGAGATCGCCAACCTGCGGGCCATCGACTGGACCGGGCTGGACCTCAACTTCGTCATGATGTTCTCCCCCGGCCTGCTGGAAGCCGCGCCGCAGACCCATATCGCGACCGTTGAAATCCCGCTTGGCCCCGGCAAAGACACGCGCGCCGAGGTCGAAGACGCGCTCGAACGCGCGGTCACCGAGCGCTTCACCAACGTCTCGGCGATCCGGGTCCGGGATGCGCTGGCCGCGGTGATCGGCATCATGGGCCACGTGGCGCTCGCCGTGCACGCGGCCGCTGCGGTGGCGCTGTTGGCCGGAATTCTGGTCCTCGGCGGCACCTTGGCCGCCGGACAGCACCGGCGTATCTACGACGCGGTGGTACTCAAGGTGCTGGGCGCGACCCGCGGCCACCTGCTACGCGCCTACCTCATGGAATACGGCCTCCTGGGTTTGGTCACCGCGGGGCTCGCCGCCGGGTTGGGAACGCTCGCCGCCTACGTCGTGGTCACCCAACTCCTGCACCTGGGCTTCACCTTCCAGGCCGCCCCGGTCGCCGCCGTGGCCCTGCCCGGGGTCGCGGTGACTCTGGTCCTAGGCTTCCTCGGGACCTGGCGGGCGCTCGACCAAAAGGCGGCGCCGCTGTTACGAAATCAATAATATTAATATGTTACCGTGCCAAACAGGCGCCAAATTCTCCCGCGAATCTTGCGGAAACTATTGATTCCGGGCGCGATTGGCCCAATATTGGCAGTAGCTCAATTTCCAGCCATCAAAGGGGTTAACTCATGGCTTTCGGTCCCGAACGCAAGGTAATGTCCCAGGCCCAGGCCCAGGCGGCCGCCGTCGATGTCGGCCTGCGCGCCTACATGCTGCGGGTCTACAATTACATGTGTGTGGCCCTCGCGCTGTCCGGCGCGGTGGCGTTCTTCGTCTCGACCAGCCCGGCATTGCAGCAGGCGATCTTCGGCACGCCGCTGATGTGGGTCGTGTTCCTGGCGCCGCTGGGGCTGGTATTCTTCCTCTCCGCGCGCATCAACAAGATGTCCGCCGCCGCGGCCCAGACCACGTTCTGGATCTTCGCGGGGCTGATGGGCATGTCTCTGGCCTCGATCTTCATCGCCTACACGCCGGAGTCCGTGACCCGGGTGTTCTTCATCACCGCCGGCGCCTTCGCCGGGCTGTCGCTGGTCGGCTACACCACCAAGAAGGACCTCTCGGGCATGGGGACCTTCCTGTTCATGGGCGTGATCGGCCTGGTCATCGCCATGGTGGTCAACATGTTCCTCGGCTCCAGCATGCTGCAGCTCGGGATCTCCGCGCTCGGCGTGCTGATCTTCGCCGGCCTGACCGCCTACGACACCCAGAAGATCAAGCTGATGTATTACGAGGCGGACAGCGAGGAGGTCGCCACCAAGAAGTCGATCATGGGCGCGCTCAAGCTCTACCTCGACTTCCTGAACATGTCATCTTCCTGATGCACATCCTGGGCAACCGCAACTAGCGAAAAAGCGGCGTCTTACACAGTCAGGACCAAGGCCCGGGGGGCGTACCTCCCGGGCCTTTTTCTTTGGCGCCGCGCGCTGCCTGTCTAAATACACCGCCCCCCGTCCACCTCCAGCAGCACGCCGGTCAGCAGGGAGGCTTCGTCCGAGGCCAGGTAGAGCGCCGCATTGGCGATGTCTTCGGGGGTCGAGAGGCGGCCCAGCGGGATGGTCGCGAGGAACGGCGCGCGGGCCTCCGGCGTGTCCGGCTTGCCCATGAAGGTGGCGAGCAGCGGCGTGTCGCCGGCGACCGGGCAGATCGCGTTGACCCGGATCTTGTCGGGCGCCAACTCCACCGCCATCGACTTGGTGATGGTGTTCACCGCGCCCTTGGAGCCGTTGTACCAGGTCAGCCCGGCGCGCGGAGATATTGCGGCGGTCGAGGAGACGTTGACGATGCAGCCCGAGCCCTGGTTGCGGAACAACGGCACCACCGCGATCGCCGCCAGATAGATCGATTTCACGTTGACCGCATAGGTGCGGTCGAAGTCTTCCTCGCTGACCTCGATCATCGACTTGCGCAGGTGGCTGGCGCCGGCGTTGTTGACCAGGATGTCGAGGCGGCCGAAGCGCTCGACCGCGGTATCGATCATGGCCTTGACCTGGGCCAGGTCGGTCACGTCGGCGTGGACGTAGGTGGCCGCCCCCTCGGACGCCCCCGCGGGCGCCGCGTCGTTTGCCGAGATCTCCGCCGCCACCGCCTCGCCCGCGGGGTCGTTGAGGTCGGCGAGCACCACCTTGGCGCCTTCCGCCGCGAAGCGCCGCGCGATGCCCTCGCCGAAGCCCGAAGCCGCCCCGGTCACCACCGCCACCTTGTCCTGAAGCCGCATGCCGCCCTCCCTATCGACTATTCTTGCCCTTCGCTGCCTTGTGAAGACAGTAGTACAGAAATCCAACGCGTGAAATTGCCGCGCCCGCTAATCCGCGTAGCGGAGCGGCAGGGCCGTGGTGTTCTTGATCTCCTCGAGCGCGAAGGAGGAGCTGACCTCGGCGAAATCCGCCGCCTTGATCAGGCGCTTGTAGACCGCGTCGTAGCTGGCGATATCGGCGACCACGATGCGCAGCAGGTAATCTATGTCGCCGCTCATGCGGTAGAACTCGACCACCTCCTCCATGCGCGCCACGGCCTTGGAAAACTTCTCCAACCAATCGTAGTTGTGCTGGCTGGTGCGCAGGCGCACGAACACGGTCACCCCGCAGTTGAGCTTGGCCGCGTCGAGCAGCGCCACGCGGCGCAGGATGACCCCGTCCTTCTCCAGTTTCTGGATGCGCCGCCAGCATGGCGTGGTCGACAGGCCGACCCGATCGGCAATCTCGGCCACGGAGAGGGACGCATCCTGCTGCAAGCAGGCAAGGACACTGTGGTCGATCCGATCCATTAGAACCAAATCTCCTATTTTACCTACCAATTAGAATTTCATTCTATGAAATAGCCCTTTATCTAGTGGTTTCGCAAACATTTTCCGGCGAATCGGACATATATTTGTCGCGTTCCTTGACCCGTGGCTCCCCAACCCAGGATTTACCACCATGATGCGTTCGTTGTTCACCGAGCACCCCGCCAGCGTCGACGAGACCTATGCCGAGCACATGGGCGTCGCCTTCGGTTTTTCGCTGCGTATGTGCCTCGGCGGCTTGGCCTGCCTGGTCCACGCCTTCCTGCCGTTTCTGTTCGTCAAGACCGGCAGCGAGACGATCACGGAGCTGCACGAACGCATGGTCACCCATCGCCAGCGCCCCCAGCCCGGCCGCCTGGCGGCCGGCGCCGCTACCGCCGCCGCCGACCACTGAGACCGCCTTCCGGGAGACCGCCGCCCAGTCACCTCAGGGGACCGGGGCGAGATTAGAACGACGACCTATCCCTGGATCACGGCGCAGCCTAGCGCCGGGCGCTCGTGTGCCGCGTCGGCCGAGGCGCGGGAAAGTCAATCCGCCGCCTGAGCGAGAGCCGGCTTCCTAACACGACAAAACCCTCTCGGCGGCGCCTCGAAACGCAGCGCGGCCGCCTCTCGGCAGCCGCGCCACGCATTCGAAACATGAGAGACTTGGCGCAAACGATCCGATTGTGCAGCTCGATCGATCGAACTGCACTATTTTCGGGACGCCAAGCCTTTGACCCTCGCGCGATTTAGTTCCCAAGGTTCGTCACATCGGATGCGACGAACTTTGGGACACTCGCACTAGCAGCCGGCGGCTTTACGCAGGTTCGCCGCCGGACGCATTCTCAGCGACTTGCTCGCCTTGATGCGCATCGGCTCGCCGGTCCTCGGATTGCGACCCATGCGCGCCGAGCGACTGGTGATTCGGAAGGTGCCGACACGCGGAATCGAAACGCTTCCGTTGCCGCGGACCTCTTTCACACCGCTCTCGAGTTCACCCATGACGAGATCGACCATGCGCCGAGCCTCGGCCTTGGTCGTCCTCGCCTTCTTGGCGACCCGTTCGATCAATTCGGACTGTTTCATGATATAGCCCCTCGTAAACGTAAGACACACTACATCTAGTAACATATTCGGAATCCGGCGCAACCAATTTCCGACCGGCCAACCTCGGGTTCTCGCCATCAAAATTGCTTGAATTAATAATGACATAAGGATATTGTTATATTATCTTCCCGATTGGAGAGTGGACATGGATCAACTTCTGCAAGGATTGCGGGCGGCGGGCGAGGCAACCCGGCTTCGCATACTCGGCCTCTGCGCCCATGCGGAGCTGACCGTGACCGAGCTGGTCGAAATCCTCGATCAGAGCCAGCCGCGCGTTTCGCGCCACCTCCGGCTCTTGGTCGAGGGTGGGCTGCTGCGCCGCCACCAGGAAGGCAACTGGGCCTACTACCGGCTCGGCGAGGCGGCGGCGGGCGGCGAACTGGCGCGGCTTCTGGTCGACCTCATGCCGGCCGACGATTCGATCCACGCCCAGGACCTGGCACGCCTGGAAAGCGTCAAAGAAGCCCGGGCGGTCACGGCGGCCGCCTATTTCAAGAAGCACGCGCCCGAGTGGTCGCGGATCAGCGCCGAGCTCTACGACGACCGGCGCATCGACGCCGCGTTGATCGAATCGCTCGGCAAGGCGCCGCTCGGTGATCTGCTCGATATCGGCACCGGGACCGGCCATACCCTCAAGGTGTTGGGTGGCAAGGCCGAGAGCGGTATCGGCATCGACCGCTCCATTGATATGCTCAAGGTCGCGCGCGCCAACATCTGGCGCGCCGGCCTCAAAAACTGCCAGGTGCGCCTCGCCGACATGCTGCGTCTGCCCTACCCCCCGGACAGCTTCGACACGGTGACCCTGCGCATGGTCCTGCACTTCGCCGAAAGTCCTAAAGCGGCGATCGCCGAAGCCGCGCGGGTATTGCGCCCGGGGGGCCGCCTGGTGGTCGTCGATCTGGCGCCCCACGATCGCGACGCGCTGCGCCAGCAACACGCTCACCGTTGGATGGGATTCGAAGACGGCGAGTTGGGCAAGTTTCTCGAACACGGTGGCCTGGTGGCCGAGGCGCCTCAGCGCCTCGACGGCGGCCCGCTCGCGGTTTGCCTGTGGCTAGGCAAGCGTCCGGCCAACGACGCCCGGCACTCCCTGTCGCCGCAGGCGACGGACCAGGCAGCGTGCTGAACCATGACTCTCCGGCTCGACATCTCCTTCGAATTTTTTCCGCCCGCCGCCGGACCGGCGGAGGCCGGCTTTTGGACGGCGCTCGATCGCCTGGCGCCGCTCGAGCCGGGTTTCATCTCGCTGACCTATGGCGCCGGCGGCACCGCGCGCGAACGCAACGACCGCATCCTGCGCGCGCTACTCGTGCATGGACGCGCCTTGCCCGCCGGACACCTGACGTGCGTCGGTGCGTCGCGCGCCGAAACCGACGCGGTCGCCCGCGAAGGGGCGGCGGCCGGACTCCGGCGCGTCGTCGCGCTGCGCGGCGACATGCCCGGGCTCAAGGCACCCTACGCGCCGCACCCGGAAGGCTACCGCAACGCCGCCGAGCTGGTCGCCGGGCTGCGCCGAATCTTCGACTTCGACATCTCCGTCGCCGCCTATCCGGAGTGCCACCCCGACTCGTCCGATCTCGTCAGCGATCTGGACAACCTCAAGCGCAAGTTCGACGCCGGCGCCGACCGGGCGCTGACCCAGTACTTTTTCGACGCCGAGACCTTCCTGCGCTTCCGCGATCGCGCGCGCCGCGCCGGCATCGCCGCACCGTTGGTTCCGGGAATTTTGCCGATCACCGACTACGGCAAGATCAGCGCTTTCTCCGCGCGCTGCGGCACCAGCATCCCGGCCTGGCTGGCGGCACGCTTCGAGGGCCTGGATTCCGACCCCGAGACCCGCGCCCTGGTCGCCGCGACCACCGCCAGCGAGTTGTGCCAGCGGTTGATCGCCGAGGGCATCACCGCGTTTCACTTCTACACCCTCAACAAGGCCCCGCTCAGCCTTGCGGTCTGCCGCATGCTGGGCCTGAGGCCGGCACTCCAGGAGGCCGCTTGATGCGCAACCTCGCCGAGGCGCTCGACCGCCGAGTCTTGCTGTGCGACGGCTCGCTGGCCCGCCAACTTTGCGCCCACGACCTCGACGAGGCGCGCGATTTCTTGGGCGCGCCCGAGGGCATCGAGGCGTTGAGCCTGACCCGGGCGCGGCTGCTGCGCGATCTTCACATCGCCTATTTGGAGGCCGGCGCCGATGTGGTGCGCACCAACACTCTCGCCGCCTCGCCGCTCACCTTGCAGCGCTTCGATCTGGGCGAGAGCGCTTTCTGCATCAACTACTCCGCCGCCGAGATCGCCTGCGAAGCGGTTGATGCGGTGCCCGGCCAGGGCCGCCGCCGCTTCGTGCTCGGCATGGTCCGCGACCAGGGTTGGGACGAGGCGCCCAAGGCGATCGAGGCGGCGGTTTCGGTTCAGGTCGAGGGCCTGCTCGCCGGCGGCGCCGACGGCATCGCGCTCGACATCCTCGCCGGCACCGGGCGCGCCCGGATGTTCCTCAACGGCGCCCAGCGGGCCAAACAACGGCTCGGCGCCCGCGCGCCGGTGTTCCTGCAGCGCGGCCCCGGCGGCGAGTTCTCCGTGGCGATGCAGGCGCTGGCCGACGGCATCATCGACTATCGTCACGGCCCGGCGTCGCAAGCGCAGCGGGCGCGCGGCGATTGGCTCGAGGCCGCGATCCAGGAGGAGGGGATCAACCTGCTTGGCGGCGGCGGCACGCCCGACGACACCGCCCGCCTCGACGCGGCGCTGCGTGCCCAGGCCGAAGACGGCCTCAGGCCAACTACCGCCTGGCGCCGCGACCCGGCCCGCGACGAAACCGAACCTGCCTCCAGCACGCTCTACCCGGAATTGGAACCGGCGCGGGTGGGGTGAGGTCACGCGCTTCGGCAGCAGCACTGGATTTTTCTGGTCGAAAAAATAAAGCGATGCCGCCTCGGTGACTCGAATACTCGGCCCCCGGCGCGCTCACTGTAAATTCGTTCGGTTTGAGCCTCGTCGCCCCATTATTTTTTAGCTCGAAAAAGGAGTAGTCTTAGCGGAATTTGATATTGGTGATCGTGGCGAAGACGCGTGCTGAAAAATTGGTTGAACCTGCCATCAAAAAAACATCCGCTCTGAAAACTGATCGCTCCTCCAAGAACCCGATCGAGGCCAGCAGCCTTGAGGCGCGCAGCTATTCCAGAGGCACCCCTATCTTCGGGCGTTCTTCGGGGCGCCCTGGCGGAGTCGGGATCCGCTTGGATTTCACGGGCGAGCTACTGGGGAAGGGCGGTGCAGGTCCCGAATATTACAAACCCGGCATCCTCGCTGGAAGCGGTCAGGACCATGTGTCCTGTGTCCTCGGCCACGCTTAACGTCCAACCCAGACCGTCGCGGACCCCTTCCATGCCGTCCTCCGCGCCTTGCAGAATCAGCTTGTTGTCGATGCGCTCCATTCGATCGATCGTCGAGGTTGGACCTGCCTCACGTTGCGGAAGCGACCTAATTTCGTTCTTTTCGATGTCGACCAAGAGAAAAGCCGGCGCGCCGATGTCGTCGGGAGCGGTCCGCTCGCAGCCGACTACCCTGCCGCATTCGAATACCTCGTTCGACGAGCAGATGAAGGGGGCCCGCGCCTCGAGTGCCGCCGCCTCGGCGGAAACGGCGATCGCGGCCAAGCCGATCGCAAGCGTGAACAAGCGCGCCCATCCCATCATGTTTTCCCTTCCTACCTAACCGAGTATCCGCGGCCCTCGAGACAGACCGCGAGGGCGCGGTTGTAGTTGTTCCGGTTGTTTTGGTACTGCGCAGCCTGCTGCTGCTCCCACTGCTGCTGGGCCTGGGCCTGGTCTTGCCTCTGTCGGTTGCGGCGCATGCCACCGAAGAGGGCCCCGCTGGCCGCCCCGATGGCCGCGCCCTTGCCGGCGTCTCCCGCGATCGCGCCGCCAACGACGCCAATGGCGGCGCCACGCGCCGCGCCCCCCACCACCGTGGATTGCTGGCCCTGCTGTTGCGGGGGCGGCGTCGTCGCCTGTGGCGTGACCATGGGGTCGAAACCGCTTTGCTGCTTGGCCCACTGGTAGCACTCGAATTCGTCTTTTTGCTGCTGCTCCGAGCTTTGGCCTTGAGCCGGATAGACCACAAGGTCCTGCGCAGGGGCCCGGGCCCCGAGGGCGAGCGAGAGCACGGCCGTAACGGCAAGCAACTTGATGAAGCGCATCATCAGATCTCCCCTGATATTGTCCCGCTAGAGGCGTTTTTCCTAACCGAGGACGTGGCCGCTACCTCTCGAACTTTATCGCGAGGCCTTCTGGCGCCGGCGCCGACAGTTGGAGACCGCCACCCGTGGACCGGGCCCTGATAAAGACGCAGTTCGAATTGTTGGTCTGCAACTCGCCCTTGCCCTTGACCAACGTAAGCTTGGTCGAGGCACCCCAATAAGTACCTTCGAAATCCTCGATATTAGTGAGGTTGTAGACCTCTCCCTCGAAATTTGCCTTGGCGACGCCAGTCTCCAGGAGTTTCGCGCCGGAGACGTCGAAGGTGAGCTGAAATCCGTCATTCAAGGTCAGGACACCCTCCCCCCAACGCACGCCCACCAGGAAACCAATCGTTTTCAGATTAAATTTCAGGGTCGCGGATTGGACCATAGTATCCCGATCGCAAGCTTGGGCTTTTTCTTCGTCACTCTGGGCCAAAGCCATGTTGCCAGAAACGGTGACGGCAATCGCGATGGCGGATGCCATCAAGAGCTTTTTCAACATCAAATTAACCTCCTCGCTGCGGACCCTACCCTGATCCGATGGCGCAATCGACGTTGCAGTTGACACCTACACCACTCACTCGTCATCGGCGCCCCGGTCGCAAATCAACTCGCTAAGGTGGAGATCTCCCTGGCACCAGACTATCACCGGCGGGGACGGCGAGAAACAGCAAAAACCGTCAGTTCCGGAAGGTTTTTTGCCGGCAAAGTGTTCTTGGGCGTTGGCGCTGTTCCCGGCTATATGGATATTGCCCATATGTGCGAGACCCGCAGACGGAATCCCTGGTGGGCGACGAGCAACTGTGTCCGAATCCGGCGGCACCCCGAGCGATCCGGTGGCGACGTCCCAACGCCGTTCCTTCAGGGAGATTTCTGCGCTTCCCGTTTTTCCATCTCGCGGTGGAAGGTCTCGCGCTGCTTTTGTCCCGCCTCATCGAAGAGGAATGACAGGAGGACATAGCGCTTGCCGCCGGTCACGTCGGTGGCCTCGTGCAACAGATTGCACGAGAAAACGACGGCGTCGCCCGTCGCCGGACGATATCTGGCGCCGCCGTATTCGGGAAAACACAACTCCCCGCCCTCATAGTTTTCCGCGTTCAAGTTCAGGGTCATGGCAAAGCGCCGATGCGCGGTTGGCGGCGATGTGTTGTCCCGGTGCGGGCGAAAGTAACCGCCCGGTTCGGGGTCGTAGCACACGATCTTGAATTGCTCGATCCTGGTTATCTGGAACTGAAAGGCGCGGCGAATCTCGGGGATGACGCGGCGGCTCAAGATGCCGCCAATTTTCTTGTGCAGGTCGTCGTCCGTAACGTAATGGTCCCGCCGCCGCTTATCGGCGTGGTTCGGTACGTGCTCGACTTTACCCTTGTCGACGCGGAACACGCTGCTTTCGCTGTTACCGCGCGCCCAAAACTGGGCGATCAGATAGCGGCAGAAATCGGCGTCGAAAACTCCGGGAATGAGCAGCACCGGCGGATGCATGGCGGGATGGGTCGGCGTGGGACTCGGCAGCCGCCGAACCGCGTCTAGGGCCCGGTCCGCGATCGCCGTGTCTCCCGGCTCCAGGTATTGCAGGACCCGCTGATTCGG
>PVMK01163055.1_pt1 | contig 10388 bp, 10 predicted proteins | sample 1853481 | NCBI WGS metagenome assembly PVMK01 (sample SAMN08533507, study PRJNA380276) | Marine sediment metagenome, whole genome shotgun sequencing project. | reverse complement strand
CAGGCACGATTTGTTAATATTATCAGGAACCCTGTACACACTATTCATTCGCGTAAAACAAATATCCCTACTGATAAAAATAAGTCGATAAAAAAAATGTCTCACCAATGGAATGCAATGGTTGATTCCTGCAATAATTATAAACAGAAAAACCCTGACAAGATCTATTTGATCAGGTATGAGGATCTGGTTAATAAAACCGAAGAAACAATGGAGGCATTATGCAGATTTTTGAATGTCCCGTTCAATTCGGAATCCTTAGCCGGTTTTTGGAAAAAAAGCAGGACATTTATTCAGCCCTGGGAGAAATGGAAAGATGACGTTTCATCAAAAGTAATATACAATAACAAATCAGAAAGCAATCTCAAAACTGGTTTTGCAAACACATTGATCATTCAAAGCCTTACAGGCAAAAATATGAAAAAATATAATTACCCCCTGGCGTACCGGAATTCGCAGTTTTTTTTAACCTTATATTTTATCCCTTCCATGTGCTAAATGAAACTGTGGCTACAATAAAAAATATCTGGAAAAAATGAATAAACATGATTCTATATTCTAAACCATGGAAATATATCATTTAACAAAACGAATGTCTCACCATTCCCTTCACTCAGGCTACGACCAGCTCTCAAAGCACATGGACTGCAGAATCATTCAACCAAACAGTGTGTCCCGTTTACTTGACTTTTGTCCGGAAAGAGTGCTCGCTCAGCTGAGAAGAACAGCCGGCTCCTGGTATAACAGTAAAAATCTAAAAGGTGAGCTACAGAACATTCCTGAGTTTATTTTGAAGTCAAACAGAACATATCACTTTCTTTATGGTGATGATCTGTTCCACTATTCAGGTTATTTAAATCCCAGAAAATCAAACAAGCTTATTGCAACTTTCCACCTTCCACCTAAAAAATTTCTTCGAGTCACCCCGACAACACACCACTTAAAAAAACTGGATGCTATTATAGTCGTTGCGCCAAACCAAGCAGACCTTTTTCAAGACATCGCAGGCAGTGACAAAGTTCATCTTATTCCGCATGGTATTGATACAGAATTCGTCGTCCTTTAAAAACATCAAAACCGGGGAAAAAATGCATTTTCGTAGGAACGCATCTACGTGATTTTAAAATGCTTAAAAGTGTGATACAAGAAATAAACAAAAAAGACGCCAGCATATGTTTTGACATCGTAACTTTTAAGAAAAACTGCGCCGGATTTGATGGGTTGAAAAATGTTAACTACCACTATTCAATAACAGAAGAACAACTGATTACCCTTTACAACCAGGCAGACCTTTTGCTTATGCCCGTTATTGACAGTACAGCAAACAACAGCTTACTTGAAGCAATGGCCTGCGGTATTCCGGCTGTAACAACAAAATCAGAAGGACTGAGCCATTACACTGACAGCAAAAGTTCTTTTATAGTTGAAAGAGGCGAGAACATAAAAATGGCTGATGCAGCGCTTGAAATAATAAACAGTCCCGAACTCAAAGAATCCATGTCAACTGCTGCCAGAGAAAAAGCACTTCAGTTCGACTGGAAATCAGTAGCAGAACAGACTCTACAAGTTTACAATAATGCTTGAACGGTCTAATTAAAAAACAAGAGATGTCTTCCAAAACAAAAAAAATACTCCTGTTATGCGGAAACTACTATCTGCCATCGGCGGCACAGAACAGGAATGCAGAAACCTGGCAAAGCAGTTTAAAAAGACGACACAGATGCACTAGTATCTGACCGCTGCTAAAGAATCACTTCGTCATGAACTGATTGACGGTATTCCGGTAAAACGAAAAATCCGAGGATGGCACTTATATGAAGCAACATATATCATTTCAGTATTCGTGCTGCTTTATAGATTTCGCAAAAACTTTGATCACATTATATGTTTTGGGCTTAACCGGTTCACAGTTCCTGCTATTATTTTTTGCAGACTTTTTGGAAAAGAGTTTTCTTCAGGATAGAGTCACCAGCTCCTTGAATCAAACGCTTAAGCTCAAATACGGAGCACCTTATTTATAGAATCTCCAAATTTGCCCATGGCACTATTGTTTTCAGCAAAGAAATACTGGCAAACTTGACAAGATGGGTTTCCCAAAAAACAAGATAACATGGATCCCAAACTCGGTAGACACGGATCTTTTTTCACCCTGCGCTAAAGATAATAATTCACCTGTAACCTTTTGTTTTGTCGGCCGATTGGTAAAAATAAAAGGACTTGAAACCTTTATATGCTTTAGGCGCATTACGTAAAAAAACAAAAAGTTTTAAAGTGGTAATCGTCGGCAGCGGAGATTTAAAAAAAAGCCTTATGAAACAGGCTGAACAGTATGGAATAAGTGATATTATAGATTTTGTCGGAAGCACTGATGATGTTGTATCATATTATCACAAGGCCGATATTTTTTTGTACTCCCTTCATTGTCTGAAGGAATGCCTCTTGCAATGCTTGAAGCAATGTCATGTGGTTTATGCTGCGTGGTATCTTCAGTTGACGGAACTAAAGAACTGGTTGGTGATGAAAAGGCTAACTACGAAAACAAAAATTACAAAATATGCGAAAACGGGGTTTTATTCACCCCCGAAGACAGTGCCTCTCTTGAACAGGCACTTATAAAAGTTATGGAAGACCTTGAATTAAGAAAAAAACTTTCAGAAAATGCCCGCATAAAAGTATTACAAAATAATTCCATAGACAGTGTCGCCAATCAATACATAGACCTTTTAAATAACTGAATTCAACCAATGACACCTCGTGTTTTAATGCTTATCTCTAATTTTTACCCGGTTCTTGGCGGTGCAGAACAGCAGGCATTGAGACTTTCCTGTTCACTTGCATCCAGAGGGATTTCCGTTTCAGTCCTGACCCGGGCAAGACAAGGCTCAAAATCTTTCGAAACAATTGATAAAGTCTCTGTTTACCGTAAAATCAAGGTTTTGGATAAAGGAAAATGGTTTGGAATTACTTATATTCTAAGCTCCTTTTACTTTCTTTTTAAAATGCGGAACACATATGATATTATCCATTGTCATATAGCAGATGGCCTTGGTACAACCGCGGCAATTGCCATTAAACTATTGTTCAATAAAAAAGTGATTATTATGATTGCTTCAAGTGGGCAGGGAAGCGATTTTCACACCCTGAAAAAAAATTTTCTAAATAGGTGCTGCCTGAAACTGACCCATGCCGCTGACAAAATCATTAGTTTATGCAATTTGTCTACGAAAGAACTTTACAATGAAAATTATTTGGCATCCCAAATTGTTCAAATCCCTAACGGCATCAATATAAATAAATTTTATCCAAAAGAATCCTCAAAGATAGAAAATAGAATTATTACTGTTGGACATCTTACAAAAATAAAAGGCACTGATATTCTTTTACAAGCCGTTGCAAACCTTATAAAAAAAGGAGTGTCACATTTTCATTTTGATATAATTGGTGATGGCCACGATAGAACATATTTTGAAAACATAGCAAAAGGCCTTAACATTAACAGCCACATCAGCTTTCATGGAGACAGCAACAATGTTCTTGCTCTGCTCCAGCAGTCCAGAATTTTTGTTCTTCCCTCACGAGCTGAAGGCCATTCAAATGCACTACTGGAAGCAATGTCATGTGGCCTTCCTGTTATCGCATCAAATGTTGGCGGAAATCTGGACCTTATACAGTCAGGCATTAACGGCATTCTTTTCGAGGAAGGTAATCATGAACAGCTAAGTTCCGCAATAGAAACGATTCTAGATGACAAGCAACTTAGGGAAAAGCTGGGGAAAAATGCGAGACAAACAATTGTTGAGGGCTATTCAATGGCCCTAACAACTTCAGAATATATTAATTTTTACAATGAACTGCTAACCTGTAAAAACACTTGACTCTTTTCTTTCTGATAATTTAGGCGAGTTTTTTTACAAAACACACAGTAACCGCAGTAAAATAAGGACCTCAATCGGTCAACAGAAAAGAAATACAAATCGCAATTTTCGCATTAAATCCAATTCTATTCGCTCAAAGGCTTTTCCATTCTCTCATAACAGCTTAGACAACTAAGAGTTAATATGCTAATGATTAAACATGGATAATTCTATCTTATAAGCAGATAACAGGCATTCCCTTTGTGATACTTATCTGGTGATATAACAATTCATGAACTAGAGGGCTTTATTTTCTATGTATCGAAAAGACTGATCACACAACACTCTAAAGGATAATGCTAACTATGATAATATCCTTTATTCCACATAACCTTAAATTATTCTATGCGCTCAAGAATCGCTATCCAGAATTTGGAATTTTCTATTTTACTGGCATCAAATGGTTCCCAGTGATATAACACCTTATCTTCAAATGATTCAACAAGTCCAACGGTTCTAAAACTCCCTCCTTTTTGTTTTTCATTAAACCATTCAATTATCTTTCGGCAGGAATTACGCTGCCAACCCCAAGATGCATAGTTATTTACAAAAACTAGATATTTTGGCTTCTTCTTCTCAATATCATTCAAGAAATCCTCTTGCATCCAGCTTGCGAATTCATGATTTTCAGTTAGTGGATACATATAAAAATAACCAACAGCAGAAGGCCTCTTCGAGTAAAAGTAAATTTGCGGTTCAGAACCTAGAACTGCGATATAATCATCAGAACTTGTATTATTGTTAATAAATTCTGCAATTTTAATAGACTCAGGAAAAGGGTTTGGCCAGTAAGTCAAACGACTCACCTGAAAGGGTGTCATTTTAAACATATAGTCGAATTGTTTATATACTGACTGAAAAAGACAAATCAATAATAACATTATAGGAACTGTATACCTGATTTTGCCGGAGAAAACATCCAACAAATTATCTGACAAAACCCCAATAGATACCCCAGCAAAAAGACTCACACATGGTAAAAGCAATATAAAATAATGCGGACGAAAATAGAAACCCGGACAAATAGATAAAATAGAAAAACCCGCAAACATCATCAGGAATATCTTTTTTTGTCTTGTAATATTTTTTAAAAACGGAACAGCAAAAATACCTGAGGCAATAAGTATCCATAGATACGGCGCTGAACTTACAATTGCGGTGAACCTTGTAATAAATCCCCGCCAAGCTATTTCCAGAGGCATCTGAGATATATATGTCAAGGCATAATCTACAGTCCAAAACCAAAAAGAACTAAACACCCCGGCATAAAATAAAAAGAGCCCAACAAAACCAAAGACCGTCATCCAGCCTGCGCTAAAAACAGTCAATCTCAGCATTAATCCACGCCTCAAGGTCACAGGCTGTCTCGAAAAATATATTACCATATATAACAAAGCAAAAATAATAAAAGCAGCTCCATGCTGTTTCATAATAAAACCTAGCCCCAAAAGAATCCCCGAAACGAAATAACTGCATATTCTCCCTCCAGAAAAACTTTTCAGCATAACAAGCAAACCGGCCGTTGAAAATAGTATTACGAAATGTTCTGCATTTGCAAACACACCCTGAACCGGGTAACTAACTGACAGCAAAGCAAAGCTTGCTGCGGAAGCTACCGCGCCCAAAGGATTTATAAGATGCTTTGCCAGAAAAAAAACCATAACAATAGTAATTGAGTTAATTATAAGAAGGCCAAAATGAATACCTTGATACGTTTGCCCAAAAAGCGCTAATATCAAAGCGTAAGCAGCATAGATGCCCGGCAATTTCATATTGGAAACTTCCTGATATGGAGGGATTCCCTTAAGCACCAATTGTGCAGCATAAGCATATTCTCCCTCATCACGCTCAAGGGGAACATCTAATAACCCCTATCTAACAACTCCAACTAGAATTGTGATAAAGAACAAAGAAGACCAGACAATCTTTTTGTTTAGATTTGGTTTAGGTTTCATATTTACACAATGAAAGACTCTAGGATTTTAAATATTCTCTTAAATGTTTCAATTCCCATAACATTAAAAAGTAAAAAATTAAAGCGGCACTACAGATAGCAGCTGCAGTAAAGTGAGATGTCACTTGAATAATAGACGACAACCTTAAAAGGGGCTCATTTGAAACTAATAACAAAGCTATTGCCGGTAAAAATCTTTTAATTACAATAAGTTTACCAATACTATTATTTTGCGATAAATAATTTTCAGGACGAAAAATATAAATAATAGCAGGAATAACCAAAATAAAATAATGCAACCATACCAGAGAAGAAGAAAGTAAAAATATCAAAGCTCCGGTTGAAACCGTAGCAACATCTTCTAAAAATCCCGCTTTTAAGTCCTTCTCATATACATTATTTTCTTTCATAAGATCAATATTGACAACTTTTCGCCTGCCCCTATAAACAAAATAAGACGTTAAAAGTAAAAGAACAAGAATGAAATACTTTGAAACATTGATATCTGTAAAGTCAAAGATCAATCGAGAAAGAGAGTAGTTTCCCATGCTGACATTAATAATTTCATTTGGGATTATTCTTAAGGCTTCAAACCACTGAACCCAGCATAAAGCAGAACCAAAAAAAAGACTGCTCGTAGTAACAGCTACAATAATTGCAATCGAAATACCCATAAGCTCTAAAACCAGCTTCTCAAACCTTCTGTTTATAATCCATGCTATAACAAGCATTAATACAACAAACACCAGGTTAGGTTTAAACATAACAGCCAAACCAAGCACAAAACCGCCGGATAAATTTGTTAATCTTGAAGGTCTGCTTTGAACACAAAAAAACAAAACTAGCATTGCCAGCTGTATTTGATTAACATTCACTACTCTTATATCAGAAAAAAAAGGCCTGAAAAATATAGTGAAAACCGGGATAAAAACTAATATTGTTTGCACTTTATATCCCAGCAACCGGCACAGGGATATAATGGCATAGATATAAAATACAAGACATAAGACTAGAAAGAATTGAATATCAAAATCATAATTATTTGAAGTAATAAAGTAAAAAACTGTATATAAAAAAGGGGTAGAGTACGTTTCCAGTTCCTTGCGAAAATTAGCCGCTCTAATTTGTTTATCTGATACCTTCAGGTCATTATTAATCTTTTGAGAATAAGAATGTCTTGATTCCTGAAAATAGTAAGAGCCTATCTTCTTTCTGTTTTCATCTACATATATATTATCTCCATCTAATTGATTAACTGCTTTTCCAACCACCCAGAACTGATAAAAATCAATCCCCGGAGTTCGTCCTCCATAGTCAAGAGCTCTTAGGCAGGAAAAAAAAGCCACTATTACTAGAAGAAAAGTAAGAGGATTTTTAAAAAATATTTTCTGATAATTATTTTCCATAAATTGAACGAGGCCTCATTCTATCTGTCCAGTGCCCTATACTCATAAACTCCGAAATATGTGTTCTACATAACCGTAATAAATGATTTATCCATCAAAGAAAGAAGTCTTCGTAAAATAAAATATTCATTGTACGATATATTATTTTGCTAAGAATGATCAGAGAAAACCCTCTGTTCCAGTCTAGACCCTTTTTTATTTAAGGACAGCATAACACGCTTATTCAATATACCCAAGAGACCTCAGTTCTTCTTTGGTTGTGTCATCAATCTCAATTTTATCTAATTGAAACCTTGACTGTATCTCCTCACATTCGGTTTTCCACTGGAGCAATACTTTTTTAAGTTTTTCTCTTGTTTTAACCTCTGTCCCGGACAGGTCATTTGTCTCAGCAGGATCAGCAGCCATATTATAGAGAACTGTTTTATTCTCCGCCGGAAAGAAGAACAGCTTCCAGGTATCATTCCTTACCACATACTGTGTCCCGGAAGTATTGCGGGAGAAGATGGATGCGGGTTGAGCTGGCGATCCATTGATCACTCTTGAGCAGGCTCCTTCCCCTGGCATACGGCGGCTTATCAATCCCTGCGACATCAAGCACCGTCGGCATAATATCAATACTGCTGCACCAGTGTTTTTACGCGATTTGCCGGAAAAACCTTTTTTCGCTTCTTAAATAAGGCAAGAAGCCTTTCTCCCGGATTTCTTTTGATAGAGTTTTCAGCGTTCGGCATCCGTATTATCAATGGAACATGAATTAACTCCTCATAGGCCTGCTCATGGAGGACCTGCCCATGCTCCTGAAATTCTTCACCGTGGTCAGAAGTAATAATGACCAGCGAATCATCCAGCAGACCCATTTGCTTTAAATTCTTTAAAAAAACAGAAATATGAAAATCGGCTGAGGCAATACCCTCATCATAAAGATCCATAATATAATTTCGGTCGTCCTGATCAAGTCTTATCCTGTCCCTGTTTAATTTCAAGAGATATCTTGACGCATACTCGCCTGCTTCACCGCCTTTAAAGTCTCCAACGTACCCTGAGCTGAACATCCGGCTGAATGGCGGGAAACTATCGTAAGGGAGCCGGTTCCAGTCAGAATGAACATCGAAATAATGGATAAAAAGAAAGAAGGGATTCTCCCAGTGTTTTTCAAGCCATTGATAAACAGCGGCATTGGTTTCTGCAGCGTTACGCCCAATTTTTATTTTATCGCCCAGAGGTTTCATCCGTGAATCATGGTAAAAATCATAATACCTGAATCCCCGGTCAAGTTTAAACTTTGGATGTAACCAGCCCGCATTAACAAAGGCTGCAGTATCGTATCCCTTTTTCAAAAGGAGCTGCGCCAGGGTCATTAATTCTGAAGGCAAAGAATCCTTAGAATTGATAACCCCATGCATGTCAGGGTATGCGGAGGTAAAAAGCGATGAATGAGCCGGAAGCGTAGAAGAAGCCTGCGTGTAAGCATGGTCAAAGACAACCCCCTCGCGGGAGAACGCATCCAAACCCGGTGTAGTATCCCTTCCATATCCATAACACCCCATGTGATCAGCACGCAGCGTATCAATAGAAATAATAATGATATTTTTGCTCTTTTCCTGAGAGAATGTAAAAAAGGCATAAGCACTAACCAGTAGCAGCAAAAAAAACAACCCTGTCAACCGTATTCGCATATTAAATGCCTCTTGAAAAAAACATAAAAACTATCTGAAAATTTTTATCCTCCGCCAATATACCCCTTAACCACTAGTCCCGGTTAAGAACAAAGGTCAGCCCCATAAGAGACCAGAAGGTCGGAGAGACAGCAACCACACTAAAAATAAATAGATCATTTATCAAGTACCCAAAAAAAGCTGAAATTATACAGCAAAATAATATTTTTCTGGATCTTTCCCTCTCCCTTTTCATCGTTTTCCATAACCAAACCATAAATACAGCAATGATGGAAAGATATGCACCAAGCCCAAAAAGCCCTCGCCCAATAGCAATATCAAGATAATTATTATGAGCACGATCAATAATAACGATGTCTTTAAACTTCCTCCAATACTCAAGAGTAACTTCATTCAGAACCTTCTCATGTGTATCCGGACCGTAACCAAAAACCGGCTTTTCCAAAATAAGGCCCACGGCATTTTCCCAAAGAAATAATCTTGTGGCAGAGCCCATACCCTTTTCAAAAATCAAATGATGACCTGATTTTATATTTAATCATTGGGAAAAATGAAGAGCTGTCTTTTCCATTATCTTCGGCAAAATACAATCCTGCACAAAAAAAAGTGCAAAAAAGAATCGCGCTAACAGCAAATATCTTTTTTGCTTTATTACCGGCTAACTTTTTACCTGGCATTATAAAAAAAAGAAGAACCATGCCGGCTCCAAAACCAAGCCAGCTGCCACGGGTAAAAGTAAAAATAAGCGCCAGAAAAGAAAGAACAAACCCCGTTGCAAAATAGAATTTTTTTATGTTTGAATCTGAATAGACAAAATAAGCGATATAAAGAGGCAAAACAAGAACCAGAAATTTCCCCAGGAAATTTGGATTACCCATTGTGCTTCCTGCACGGTGCTCAGTCAGTCTAAGTTCGGGAAGAAAATGTTGAGTAGGATTAAAACCTGCATATTGAATAATTGCATATAAAGAGATAAGAAAAGTTGAAAAAAGAAGCAGTTTAAACATTATATGAACTTCTTCTTTTCTATTTACAATATTTGCAAATATAATCACAACGGCGACATATGAAAGCAAAGTAAAAATACCTTCATACCTTATTATATCCCCTTTAATACTCATCTCCGGACAAATAGAAAGAAAATTTGAAACAATAACCGATAAAGTGTAACAGCATAAGGGGACGAACAGGCAGGTCTTTCTAAATTTAAAACTTTTTTTAAATATTATATTTCTTAAAAGCACTGCAAGTAAAATAATTATAATTAGGCAGTAAAGAGAATCAATCTTTGGCTTGTACCAATAGTCAAAAGCTGTGGGATTAATAATTAGCGGAATCCCTGCAAAAATAAAAATGCTTGAGATCCAGATTACACGGTTAAGAAAAAACAATAACTGTGGGCTTTCTTCTTTTTTAATAGGCATTTATCTGTTGT
>PVMK01140587.1_pt1 | contig 10389 bp, 8 predicted proteins | sample 1853481 | NCBI WGS metagenome assembly PVMK01 (sample SAMN08533507, study PRJNA380276) | Marine sediment metagenome, whole genome shotgun sequencing project. | reverse complement strand
TGATATTGCGAACTCCACCTACTACTAAACGATTTTGAGAAGTTCAAGAAATAATTAATTACGATTGAAAGAGTGAATAGCAAAAATGCTCATTTGATCAGAACCAGCCAAGCTGGTGAAGGTCATGGATTCTAATGATCTGCCAATGTCTTTCTCATTATAATTTTAGGTCTCTTTTAATATATGATTCATAATCTTTTGTTACAGGGGTGTATGTTTGACCTATCAATGATGATGAAATTATGAAATCTGCTGTTGCACGATTACATGCTGTGGGAATATTATAAAGAACAGAAATTCGTAATAAGGCTTTCACATCAACATCGTGAGGTTGAGGTTGCATTGGATCCCAGAGGAATATAATTAAATCGACCTTGCCTTCAGCAATCATGGCACCCAGCTGCTGATCACCTCCGAGCGGGCCTGATTTTAATTTTGTGATATGCAAATCAATATCTTCTTTCTCAAGCTTCTTTTTGAGGGCCTGCTCAACCATTTTCCCTGTTGTTCCGGTGCAAATTAATTTATGTTTAATTAGTGATGTATAATTCCATTCTATCCATTCGATAAGATCTTTTTTACGATTGTCATGTGCCACTAACGCTATATTTTTTATTACTTCCATACTACCTCCTTTATATTGATTAACTATCTGCGTTGATATTAGCCGCTTACAGAATCTAAAATCAATAAAAAAATCTTTTTAATGAAGATTTAAACAAATAATCAACGGAATCCAAAGTGAATCAACTTTATTGATAACTTCAACAAAGCGTTAATATGCGGACAGACTCCATTTCATTGATAATACAGATATATAGTGATTTTTCTTTGTTCTTCAATTCTGAACATAATTAGATAATATTTTCAGATTTGGCTCAAATCCCAGAATCAAGCTAATAGACTAAAAAGTGCAATATTGATTTTGATTCTATCGGTGATGGTTTCAGACGGCAATGTGTTGGTGCGCTAGGGGTCTTGTATTTTAAATTTTGAAAACTAATATGTACAAATAATGCAAAGAACAAGACCAGACCCCACATCCACATGCCTTAAGTTCGGTATATGGAGGGACGAAGGTACTAGAATAATCATTTGTGTTCATTTCAATCTACCCTCATTGGTATTTATTATTTTAGTCTTCTTGATGGCTTCAGCTTTCCCTTGCTTACAGACAATATCTTCCTCCTCCAATTCCTTAGCTTTGCAAAGATATTCATCGTTGTGCATACAGTGATCATTTGAACATTTCGAATATTTCATTTCACTTCATTAATACCTCATAAATTGAAAAAATATAATTCCATCATGTTACCTGCAGCATGAATAAAATTAACTACATTTTATAACGCTTATAAATTTCATATCTCACAGGGCAATTACATATTCTTTGATTATTACCAAAAGGTGTGTTGTAAATACACGAGATGTCATAATTAAAATTGATAAATAACATGTTATTGCCAATATTATGCTCAACTGTACACATATCAAACCTATCAGAACACTTAGGGTTTTCTTTATCTTTCAAACAGGAGAAATTAGAATGGCATTTTGTTGCTTGTTTAATAACTTCGTCACTTATTTTAATTTTCAATATCCTATGCCTTTAGTACTGAACAAAAATAATTATTTAAAAAACAGGTATGGATACCGTTCATTTAACAAACGGTTGCATAATAGGCACGTTTCTCTATCTGCCTTAAAATTAATCTTTGAATTATTAAATTAACATGCAGTAGTGGTGTCACTGTGAAGCTGATTCCATACCCTTACTTCCGCGGCATCGGGCTCTACAATGACCATATCATATTTCATAGGGAAGACATCGTTGTTTTTATTCCTTTTTGGGATGGCGCTTGCGAGACCACATTCTTCCGACATGAGTCCATACTTTCCTTTTACGCCGCCCACAATTCCAGGCCTTAACTTTTTGGCATCCTGTAACATAAAACAGGTTCCATCTGGAGTAAATCCGATGACGCAGTTAGGCCCATCAATGCAAAGCGGACGTAAAGACATTTTAAGCAATCTAAGAGCTTCACTGTCGGGCCTTAAATCAATCTCTTCCCTCTTCAGCGGAGTCACAATGTCTTTATAATATTGAAGTGGATAGCCGAGCTGTTTGCATGCATAGTGCAAGATATGACAGAAGACCTCACTGTCACTGTTGTATCCGATATACCCTGGTAATCCCCTGCCTGAAAGGAATTCCCTGATCGGGAGAAAGGCCGTGTTCTCACCGTTTGTCATAGTGCTGTATCCCTGGATAAAGAAAGGATGGCAGGCGTATAGATCGATTGCGTAATTCGTATTCTGCCTTCCCTGTGCAAAGATTATTTTTGCCTTCAACGAAGAATTGTCCAGCCCGAAAAATTCACCGAGCGCAAGGGGATCGCCTACTTCTTTTAATACCAGGATATCAGGATAAAAGGCAAATATGATAATTGATCTGTCCTCTTCACCCATTTTCCTAAGTGATAATCTTATCCTTAAAAGAAGGGATTCTTTTTCTTCAGGAGACCTGTCCTTGTACATGTCAGGATAATCATACACATTGGCAAAATAGTGATCGTGACTGTCGATGCCCTTCATTGGTCTGGTCCTCGGTGTCCATGTGTACTTAAGCTTAAAGCCAAGCCCGTTCATATAGTGATCAAGATCTTTCATCCCGTCTGTTGAACATATGCCTGATAATATCGGATATTCCTGCAACTCTTCGAATTCACCTCCCAGTCCTTTGAGTATGAGCCCCATGCCAGATCCATCATGACCTTCTTTCATCGTTTCAAGGGCAATGATGTTCTCCATTGGTGAGAAATGTTTACGTGATGTTATAGCTGCAAGTCGGCACATGTTTCATTACCTCATGAAATTAAGTAGAGCTTAATTAAAAGTAAGTAATACTGTATTGCCTTAACAAAAAAATATTCAACCCGTTAAAAAGCCCTGAATTCTTGTCGGCAGAATCCGGTTGGTTATCGAAGATATCATAAGCCACACAGATTATCTTTTCAAGAAAAAGTTTGGATAAAATACCTAACTCATTGAAATAATAATATTTTTCATCCTCATGCAAATATATTCTTGACAAAGACGGGAGACTCTTTTAAAGTTATTAATCTTCAAATGCAAAAGGTAACCGTTTGCCGTGCAAAAAATTTCATCGGGAATAGAAAGTTTTGACAGGCTCATTGACTCCTTTTATATAGGGGACAATGTTGTCTGGGAGGTTGATTCCGGTGCACCCTATAAAGTATTCCTTCAGAATTTTATCAGACAAGCATTTGATGATTCCCAGAAAATCATTTATATAAGCTTTAACCGTTCCCCCCAGAGTATCCTGAAATCAGTAAAAGACTTTCTCAACCCCGATCACTTCATCCTTGTTGACTGCTTTACATCAGGAAAGGGCAAGAACGATAAAACCTTCGCCAAGTTTTATGAAACTCCTTCAGATATTAATATTGTCAAAATAGACGATCCCAAAAGTATAGAGCAGTTTACCCAGTCACTTAATGCTATCGAAGATAGCCTTGCTCCGGGCGCCAGATATATCTTCGACAGTCTCACAGGGATGCAGGACCTCTGGAGCGATGAAAACAGTACATATAAATTTTTCACCTATATGTGTCCGAGATTATATGATCTTGATACGGTTGCTTACTGGATACTGGACAAGGAGGCGCACAGTCAGAAGTTCAAGGCCAACCTCAGGCACATTACCCAGGTTGTAATTGAGCTCTATGAAAGAAGAGAAATGCTGTATATGAAAGCGCTCAAACTTGACAGAAGTCATGGCAGGGAAGCATTTAAGCCGCACATATATGAAATTAATGAAGGGAATGTATTTATTTCTCTTCTTAAAAAAGAGCCGTCACTTGAAATCGGAAACAGGCTAAAAGAAATTAGGCTGAGGCTCAGCATGAGTCAGAAAGAGCTCGCAGATAAAATTGATGTATCTCCCAGTTTCATTTCACAGGTGGAAAACAACCAGATCAGCCCTTCCCTGAGTTCATTTGTTCAGATATGTAATGCTCTTGGGATCAGTCCTTCTGAATTGCTTGAAGGCAAGAAGACAAAAAAAACCGGGTGGCTAATGAGAAAGAGAAACGGTTCTTTGCCTCCATTAATAAAGGATGAGGGCCTGAAAATATTCAGTATCACTGAAAACAGGGAATTGTCCGACGGGGCAGCTTTCAATATAACTGTTATAGAGCCCAACACTGAAATTAAAAAACACTTTATGATGCATAAAGGCAGAGAGTTCATATATATACTAAAAGGCAGCGTGTCTGTGGTCATCGAAGGCGAGGAAGAAAAACTCAATGTCGGGGATGCTGTTTATCTAAAGGAAGAAATACCTTCTGCATGGAAGAATGAAATTGGTGATCCTGCAGAACTGCTGGTTGTTTATATGTAAGGGCGGGCGATTTTTTTTGAGCATAGGGTTAAGTAATACTAAAGTCCGCACCAAATATTTTATAAATACTGAAAAGGAGGGGGTTAAGGGGAGTTTTAAAGGTGAAATTATAAACTAATATTTTTTTACTAACAAGCAAAGGAGGAGCGTAATGAGTTTTAGCAAACCTAATTTTAGTGCAGCAACACTTACCACTACCAGGGTAACACCTGCTCCCGTCTCAGGTATTTGTGTGACCTGTATTGACGGGTGTGAGGGACCCTGTGAGATCGGCCGTTCGGCTCTCAAAGGGAGAGAGGTTATCTATCCGGCGCCATTTGGAAAAATAACCGCCGGTTCTGAAAAGGATTATCCAGTTGATTTCTCTCACTTCAATATTCAGGGTACAGCTGTAGGCGCAGTCGGCGTTGAAGCTGATCCCGATATCGCACGCTTTCCGAATGTTGATACTAAAACAACTCTCGGCGCTGACAACAGTATCAAGATGGACTTCCCTGTTTTTACGGGTGCAGTTGGCTCGACTGATATATCGAGGATCAACTGGGAAGAGGTAGCTGTTGGTGCTGCTATATCAGGCGTGCTAGTTGTTGTCGGTGAAAATGTGTGTGGTATGGACCCGCAGGCTGAGATCAAAGATGGAAGGATTGTAAAGTCACCGGAGATGGAACGCCGGATCAATTCCTACAATCAGTGGTACGATGGGAAAGGAGGTGTCATTGTACAGGCCAATGTTGAAGACACCAAACTCGGAGTACCAGAGTATGTTATAGAGAAACTGGGGATTGAAATATTTGAGTTAAAATGGGGACAGGGGGCCAAAGACATTGGCGGTGAGGTCAAGCTGCGTTCCATAGAGAGGGCCATGCAGCTGTATGATAGAGGCTATATCGTTTTGCCTGACCCGACTAATCACGCTGCTCTGAAGGCCTTTGAGGCAGGTGGCATTACCGAGTTTGAGCGTCACTCCCGTCTCGGTATGGTGGCAGAGGAGTCTTTCCATAAATCGGTTGAGTATCTGCGGTCTATAGGGGCCAAAAAGGTCACTCTTAAAACCGGAGCTTATCGCCCTGCTGATCTTGCACGTGCCATAAAATATTCTTCTGATGCAAAGATCGATATGCTTACAATAGACGGGGCAGGCGGCGGGACCGGAATGAGCCCGTGGCGTATGATGAACGAATGGGGCATCCCCACTGTACAGCTTGAATGCCTTATGCATCAGATGTGTGAAAAGCTGGCAAAAAAGGGAGCGTATATTCCGCCGATTGCCATTGCAGGAGGCCTTTCCCTGGAAGACCATATATTCAAGGGGTTGGCTTTGGGAGCGCCTTATGTAAAAGCGATCTGTCTGGGACGTGCACTGTTTACCGCTGCAATGGTAGGCAAGACCCATGGAAAACTGATGGCCGAAAAAATGGAACTCGAGGGAGAGGATGTTTCAGAGGGCTATCTGAAATTATTTGCAGTCGGCAGTGAACTCAAGGAGCGGTTCGGCGCGGACTTTGCAAAACTTCCAGCCGGGGCCATCGGCCTGTATTCCTATATAGACAGGATGAAACAGGGTCTCCAGCAATTAATGGCAGGGGCGAGAAAATTTGCTCTTGAGCATATTGACAGAAACGATCTTATGGCGCTTACAAAGGATGCTGCAGAAGTATCGGGTATTGATTATGTCATGGACGCAGATGCAAAAGAGGTTGATGAGATCTTAGGTTAATTTCGGAAAAATAAAGGAGGTATTTAATTATGAAAAATACGATATGTAAACATAATTGCAAGGACTGTTATGCACTGATTGTCTGTGCAGTGCATGCCATTACAGATCAGCACGGCTCGATCTTTGTTGAGACCGATGACTGTATCGGATGCGGCTGCTGCAGGACCGCCTGCAAGACCTTCAGCATGGACAATGCGCTGCAGGACAAAACTGTTGAGTGGCTGAAGGGCGCAGCGTGAAAATAAAAGGATTCAAGAAATAGTAACAAGTAACGCGTAACGAGTGACGGGAAATTAACACATAAACTCGTTACGTGTCACTCGTTACGCGTTACTATTGTCAACTCGAACCCTTTAATTAAAGGTGATAAAAATGAACGGATGGTTTGGCCGTTGTTTGAGAGTAAACTTGACAGAGGGGAAGCACAGCGTTGAGGAACTGAAACCGGATCTCCTGGAAAAATATCTGGGAGGCCGCGGTCTGGGAGTTAAAGTATATACGGATGAAGTCTCTCCGGAGATAGACCCGCTGTCACCGGATAACAAGCTTATTTTCTCTTCCGGCCCTCTGGTCGGGACAGGCGCCGTTACCGGCGCATCCTGCAATGTTATAACTAAATCAGCATTAAGCGGTACTATCGCATGTGCAAAAATGCGCGGGCATTTCGGTGCTGAAATGAAATTCGCGGGGTTCGACATGATCGTTGTCGAAGGGAAGGCCGAATCGCCTGTCATACTCTCGGTCATGGATGACAGGATAAAACTAATCCCTGCCATTGAGTACTGGGGAAGGACAACTTCAGTGACTGAGGACATGTTCAGGGATAGCCTCAACGATCAATGGACCGCGCGAGAGACCTTTGTGGCCTCTATCGGGCCGGCTGGCGAGCGCCTCCTTCCTGATGCGAACATTGTAAATGACCGCTTTCTCTCTGTGGGAGGAGCAGGAGTGGGCGCGGTAATGGGCTCAAAAAACCTCAAGGCAATTGCCGTGAAAGGACAACATTCGCTGGAGGTGGCTGACGGAAATAAATTCGTCCAGGTCGTCAATAATATGATCAACAAGCTCAACAGCGCACCCCTGACATCGCAATCAATGACCCAGTGGGGCACGGCATTTCTCGTTGGATTGTGTTATCCAAAGAAAATATTACCCAATAACAATTTTCAGCAGGCAACTGTTTCTCTGAAACATCTTGGCACGGACGCCCTTGAGAGCGCCTTTGCCATGAGAAGCCGCGGATGTTTTGCCTGTCCTGTAGCCTGCATAAAAAAGACTGAAATGAAACATCAGGCATATGAGGGAAAGGGTATGGTCCCGACATACCTGTCACTCGGATCTCTTGGCCTTAACTGTGGGGTCAGTGATTTTACAACGATCGGAACAGCGAGCATGCTCTGTGCTGAAATGGGCCTTGACCCGGTTGCAGTCGGGGGCACGCTGGCAACTGCAATGGAACTGGTTGAAAAAAAAGTTACTACAACTGATGAATTAAAAATAGACCTTCAGTTTGGTAATGATAGCGGCATGCTGGAGGCACTGAAGCTTATCTCAACAAAGAAAGGTCATGCAAAGAGACTGGGACAGGGAGCAAAGGCACTGGCCGAATCGTTCGAAAGACCTGATCTTTTTATGGGTGTAAAAGGCATGTCCATGGCGCCATTTGATCCCCGCGCTCTTCAGGGTATGGGTCTTCATTTTGCCACGTGCAATTACGGGCCTCACCATTTGTACGGCTACACATTCATAGATGAGCTTCTCAATGTTAATGAAAAAATGGAACCCTCGGCCATAGAGGGCAAGCCCGCTTTGACAAAGCTCTACCAGGACACTACAGCGGTCATGGATTCTCTGGGGTTGTGCAACTGGCCTCTAATGGGGCTTAAATTCAAAAACTTCGTGCCTCTTGTAAACAGTTGTCTTGGGACAAGCCATACTGCAGATGATCTGCTGTCTATAGGAGAGAGGGTCTGGAATACAGAACGCCTATTCAATATGAAAGCTGGCTTCAACGGCTCAGATGATGTGCTTCCAAAAAGGTTCACCGAAGAACCTCTTACAGGTGGAGACGAAGAAGGGCAGATCAGCAGGGTCAGTGAGATGCTTCCGGAATATTACAGCCTCAGAGGGTGGAGCGGACAGGGCGGGCCTTTACCTGAAACGCTAAAGGCCCTTGGATTGGAGGATTCATAATGCCAAGAATAAAGGTTGACCATGCAAAATGTACCGGATGCAGACATTGTGAAATAGCCTGCTCTTTAAACCATGTGGCTAATACAGCAAATCCTCGCCGTGCCAGGATAAGGGTGATGAAAGATGAAAATCGTTATTACCCTGTGCTCTCGGGACCATTTGTAGACGCGGCCTGCACATCAAAACAGTTTATTGAAATTGATGGCATAAATACGATATGTGCGCCTTCTGCAGGGCTTCATGTCCGGAGAAGCCTTTCTTTATAGAGGCAGAGACCGGGATACCGTTGAAGTGTGATTTCTGCGGAATTCCGCCAAGCCCGTCATGTGTGAGGTGGTGTAATACAGGGGCTTTGGAATTGGTGGAAGACTAAATAATAAAAGACGAATGACGATTGACGATCAAGGAATGACGAGTGACGAACTTTTTATTACTTCGTAAATCGTAATTCGTCATTCGCTACTCGTCATTCGTCTTTTTGTTAACGCTATGACAAACAGCAATATAAATGAAACAATCGGTGCCGTTATGGTCGTTGGCGGAGGTATCGCCGGAATCCAGGCATCAATGGACCTTGCTGATCACGGGTTCTATGTCTATCTGGTTGAAAAGTCTTCTGCCATCGGCGGGCTCATGGCTGGCCTGGACAAGACCTTTCCGACCAATGACTGCTCAATATGAATACTGGCGCCAAAGCTGGTGGAGGCCGGTCGGTCTCCAAATATTGAGATAATTACAAACGCCGAGGTCCAGGAGGTAACGGGTGCTGCCGGGAATTTCAACGTGAAGGTGCAGACGCGCCCGCGTTATGTGGACAATGCAAAATGCACCGGGTGCGGATTCTGCTCGCCCTATTGTCCGGTAACAATTCCCAATCCTTATGACCAGAACCTATCTCCCAAAAAGGCGATTGATATCCTCTACACTCAGGCGGTTCCATCTACATATTATGTTGATCCTGAGCACTGCCTGTTTCTGAAGAAAAAGGAATGCAAACAGTGCACAAAGGCATGTCAGGCCGGAGCGATTGATTTCAATAGAAAGCCCGAGGTAGCAGACTATCAGGTGGGTGCGGTCATCCTTTCTCCTGGCTTTAAGGATATTAATCCGGCTTTACTTTCTGACTATCTTTACGGCAAATCTCCTAATGTAGTGACCGGCGTTGAGTTTGAACGAATTTCAAGCGCTTCGGGCCCTTATCAGGGAAAGATATCCAGACCTTCTGACTTGGAAAAGCCTCAGAGAATAGCAATTATTCAGTGTGCTGGTTCACGGTCGTCCGTCTCAGGAAACAGTTATTGCTCATCAGTGTGCTGCAAGTACGCGGTAAAGGACGCGATTGTTGCGCTTGAACATGAGCTTGATCTCGACATTACCATTTTTTTTATGGACATGCGCATGTACGGAAAGGGGCTGGATGCATTTTATGAGAGGGCGAGGGAAGCAGGTATAAAATTCGTCCGCTCCAGAATTTCAGAGATCAAGCGGGAAGAAACAGAAGACCTTACTATCAAATACATTGAGGAAGACGGAGCACTAAAACAGGAGACGTTTAATTTGGTCGTCCTTCCGACAGGACTTGAACCTTCTCAGGGAACTTTTGAACTGGCGAAGGCATGCGGGACTACGCTGAATAAGTTCGGCTTTTGCAATACGGACTTATTCACCCCCGTTTCTACCAGCAGGGAAGGCATATTTGTTGCCGGCAGTTTCAGGGAACCCGTTGCTCTTCCGGATAGTGTCATCCAGGCAAGCGGTGCTGCTGCGGAAGCTGCGGAACTGCTGACACAGGCCAGGGGCACCATGATCAGGGAAAAGGAGTTCGTAGAGGAGATAATCCCGGACGAAGAAGAAAAGCGTATCGGGGTATTCGTGTGTCGTTGCGGAAAGAACATAGCCGGTGTAGTAGATACTACGGATGTTCAAAAATATGCCGCAGGGCTTCCCGGTGTTGTCATGAGCACGGAAAACCTCTATTCCTGCTCTGAAGATGCTCAGACTATTATAGCGGAAAGAATAGTGGCGGAGCAGTTGAACCGGGTGGTAGTTGCAGCTT
>PVMK01122454.1_pt1 | contig 10389 bp, 11 predicted proteins | sample 1853481 | NCBI WGS metagenome assembly PVMK01 (sample SAMN08533507, study PRJNA380276) | Marine sediment metagenome, whole genome shotgun sequencing project. | reverse complement strand
TTGCGGCGGTTCGCATTTTTCTGTTCTTGGCTTGCCATTCGTTTCTCCTTCGATTTGAGAACTCAAACACGAGGCAGTATCTCACAGTTCCCGACAGGGGGTGCGCCACAGTGGGGTCCTTGGTGGCACCACAGTGGGGTCCTGGGTGGAATTTTTCCCGATTCCTCATGGAAGAAAAACTCGGCCCCCATCAGAAAAGCTGAATGGCCGAGCGCTTAAAGGGTGCCGAGGCATACCAAAGTTGAGGTGTCCGAGCGGAAGAGAAATCTTCGGATGGTGAACAAAGCATCGATAGAGGCCGTGGTCATGCCAGTCGAGCTTTTGTGACCAAGCTAACAAGAAGCAACTAGCAGGAGTTAGTTGAGGACGTTCGAAACGGCATGGGATTTCGCAGCTAAAAACCAAATGCACTGTTTAAGATTATATGAATGCTTATTATACAATTAATAAGTGTACCTACAAACATCTTTTTACCAAACGAACCCAATTTTATCCAATAAAATCAACACTCCAGGATTTCAGAACAGCCCAACAGAACCCGTATGGCGGCTCAGCACTTCTCTTGAGAATGAGTCCCATCCCATTCGACATTGCACTGTCCGACACGGCACGTTAGTCCTTGCTGAGAATAGCGGTGTGAATCCCGAAACCCAGGAGCGGAGATGCAGGATACGCCGGCAACTGCCCTTAGGGTCTCTGACCCTCGCCGTGATCGTTTGCGGGAGATCATTGAAGAGAAATCTCTCATCACTGGCCGAACCTTCACCCTGGCTTCGGGCCGGACCAGCTCCTTTTTCGTCAACCTCAAACAGACGATGCTCGACCCCGAAGGAGCGAATTTACTCGCAGACCTGATTCTCGATGTTTTGGAGGCACAGGGAATCCACAACATCGGAGGCCTCGAGATGGGCGCGGTTCCCCTGGTCTCGGCGGTTTGTACCAAGAGCTTCGAACGGTTCCCGGTCAATGCGTTTTTCGTACGCAAGAGTGTAAAAGATCATGGCGCGGCGAAGTTGATTGATGGACACCTCGACGAAGGCTCGGAGGTTTTGGTCATCGACGATGTCGTCACGACCGGCGGGTCGGCCATTCGGGCCGCTGAAGCGGTACGTGCACGAGGTTGCCACGTGTCCAAGGTCCTCGCGATCGTAGATCGACAGGAAGGCGGCCGTGAGAATCTGGCGAGCCAGGGTTTTGAGCTGATCTCACTTCTTGAGCGCAGTGACTTCCCCGGCATTGACGACTGATTGGTCTACCCTCTTGGATTTTTCGTAGTGGTCCGCCAAGGCATCGAGCGCCAGCCGCAACACGACAAATCCCACTTGGCGCGCGCCGCCGGTACTGATCACTCAGTCGCGCAGCGGAAGTTCACATAGGCAGCTGCTAATCAGCACCGCCGACAACTGTGATCCGACGTCCCCCAGAGCCAAATCGACGCGACGTCAATAATCAATCTAATATTCGCCTAGCACTTCTTGCGTGACAAATTTAAGCCACTCTCTCATAAATCTTCATGCTCAAAACGCTTGGCCAGCGACTCACGCGTGCACGAGAACACGCCCATATGAAACAAAAGGATGTGGCCGAGCATTTCGGCATCTCATCCCAGGCGATTTCTCAGTGGGAGGCCGGACGCACGCGGCCGGATAGCCAGCGATTGGCAAGCCTCGCACGACTGTTTCATATTCGGCTCGAATGGTTGCTTGATGATTCAGGGCCCATGGTCTCCGAGGGGTCTCCGCCGGCGGCCGAACTGCGTCACTCCACTCGAGTACCTGTCATTGACCGTGTCCAGGCTGGTGATTGGACGGAAGTCGAGGATCCCTTTGCCGTAGGGTCAGCTGACGAGTTTCTGCAGACGGACCTCCGGGTCAGCTCCGGTACCTTCGCGCTGATGATAGACGACCGCAGTATGGAGCCCGACTTTCAACCCGGTGATAAGGTGATCATAGACCCCATTGTCCGACCGCGGCCCGGCGATTTTGTCGTCACCAAGCGCGATAACGATCAAGAAGCGACGTTCAAGAGATACCGACTGAAAGGTCAGGACGAACACGGGCGTGTTGTGATTGAACTCACGCCATTGAACCTGTATTGGCCCACTCTCATGATTGATCGGGACAACCCAGGGCACATCGTGGGTACGATGGTCGAGCACCGGCGCTACCGGCGCGGGTAAGCAGACAGCAACACAACCTGCAATGCACCTACCTAGCCCAGGCATCGGCCACCTGGCTTTGGCGAAGAACTATTGCGTGCTAGGTTCGCATAGGACGACCATATCGAGACGCTCCATGCGAAAATTCATGATCGAGAGAGAACTTCCGGGAATCGGTAGCGCTCAGCGGCAGGAACTCTAGGCTGCCGCACAAAAATCACCCGAGGCCTTGCGGGAGCTTGGTCCCGGCATTCAGTGGATCGAAAGTGAAGTTGCCGACGACAAGGCCTACTGCGTCTATCTGGCCAAGGATGAGACTCTCGTCCGACGTCATGCTGAAATCAGTGGTTTTCCCGCAGACAGGATCATTGAGATCAAGACGAAGATCGACCCGAGTACGACGAGCGATTGAGAGCTCATCAGTCTCCGCCCCAGGGCAAGGGCGACATCCCAAACGATAGCCGGCCCTTCCCTAACGCTGGCCCGCAGCCAGCGGGTTGGGCCCAAAATGCGCCGATCACTCTGGACCTCCGCCGTTCTTGCGGCAAAGCCCAACGCCCGAAAGATGAGCCAGCATCTGGGCAAGTGAAAGGAACTTGAGCACAGCACAACGGAATCGGCGTCTGACCGCTGCTTCAAAATTTCTATGCACCGAACTGCCGAAGACAGAGTGTCTAGGCCCTTCGGTTCGGTCATGATCATGCGGTCTTGAAAACCACGTTCCAGCAAATAACTACGCATGGCTTCGGCTTCCGCCGGCGGATGATCGCCGAGTCCGCCGGTCACCAAGAACCGCACCCGCGGGCGTCCCTCGGCCCACCTCACCGCGGCTTCCAATCGATGCCGCAGAACAGCGCTCGGTTTTCCGTCGGCCCCGACGGCCGCACCGAAAACAACTATATAGTCGAAGCCCCGTTGCATACACTCGCGTCGCCGGTGTGATCGCTCCGCTGGATCCAAGCCCACTTCCGCCGCGGCGCGATTAATAACGCAGCTCCGCCACCACCGCGAAATGGTCGCTGGGCCACACGCCATCGACGGGCTCGTTACCAGCAAGTCGGCAACTGACGACATGGCCGGCGCCCCTGCCCTTGGGCTGGCCGACAAGTACGTAATCAATACGCCGATCCGGCTCGAGCGCGACTTGCGCGAAGCTGTTTCTGTTGTCCCAGGTGTAGCCGTCATTACCATCACTTCCACCACTCCAAGCATCCCGGAACACAACACCCTTGATTGGACATGCCGCCTGCCCCGTCATCATGCGAATTTCCTCGGAGACCGGCTCGGCATTGAAATCCCCACACACGATCGGGGGGTAACTCCGAGGCCGTTTGGAGGCAACGAACCGGGCAATCTCGGCGACCTGTTGCTGGCGAATATGGCTGTGATAGAACTTCCAGTTGAGATGTGTGGCAAAGACCTGAATCGGGCCATTCGGCCCGTCGAGTTCGGCGAATAGAACGCAGCGGCCCTCATCGCTCTCCTGTTCTCCGGGCAACGGCCGCCAATCCGTTCTTGTGATCGGCCAGCGCGACAGGATGGCATTCCCGAATCCGATGCCGTCTCGTTTCTCGGCGCTCTGATAAACATGGTTGCGGTCCATAGCCTGACCCAACTCCGCAGCCAGATTTGCCGCTCCATCGTCCCAGACTTCCTGCAATGCAATTACATCTGCATCCAACGACCTGAGTGTCGCTTCTATAGCCGGCCGACGGCGTTCCCAGGGCCCGTATCGCCACCAGACATTCCAGCTGGCGACGCGGAGCCGAGAGTCAATCAGATCAACGGTAGGTGGCTTGTCAGATGTCGGTCGGTCGAGCATTTGGAGAAGTTCCTCGCTTGGACGGGCGGTCATGAGTGGTCATGCTGCCCGCTGCCAAGAGATTGCGAGCGGGACCGACGGCCAGTCAACCGGGAGAATAGCCGTGCGCACCATTTGAGAGAAATAAATCTCACCACATGCCTAGCTCGGACGAGATACCGGTCGGTGCAAGTTACAAATCTCAGGATTTCTGCGAGATTCCAGGTTTTAGTGATCTCGTGTGAGCCGACCTTTCCGCATACCTCACCGAGCCTTGCGGATCGCTTGCCTGAGTAGGCTTTCGATCTCGGCGACCGTCGCCGGGACGGGGTTGGTTCCACAGGCAGCATCGGTATGCGCCTTGCGGGCGATTTCGGCGGCGCGCTCTTCGCCGACACCGATGGCCCCGAGATCACAGGGAATCTCAAGCTCGTCCAGTAGGGCCACCGTCGCCCGGTAGAAGCCATCGAAATCGTCGTCCGGCAGCGCCATGGCCTGGCACATGAGCGCTGTCTTCTCTCCCAAGGCGTTCCTGTTGTAATGCAGCACGACCGGTAGCAGCACAGCATTGGTCAGGCCGTGATGGGTGTCGTAGACAGCACCCACCATGTGGCTGATGGCATGAACGAGTCCCAACCCCTTCAGGAAAGACACGCCCGCCAGACAGGAACCGACGAGCATGGCGCCGCGTGCTTCGAGATTCATTCCGTCGCGCACGGCGGTGGGCAGCCAACGGTAAATCAGCCTGATCGCCTCCAGCGCCAGGCCATCGCACGGCGGGTGCCACTGCGGTACCGACAGCGCTTCGATGGCGTGAACCAGAGCGTCGCAGCCCGTCCAGGCCGTCAGTGTCCTTGGCAACCCGAGCGTCAGCTCCGGGTCGAGGATCGCCGCCAGCGGCTTCTGCCCCGGGTGCCAAACGCAGACTTTGACGCCGCGTGCGGTGTCGGTGACCATGGCGGTGCTTTCCGTCTCGGCGCCGGTACCGGCGGTAGTGGGCACACAGAACAGCGGCGGGAAGTCGCTGGGTGCGACTGGCTCCGGGGGCTCCTTGTCGAAGTCGAATTCCCAGAGGTTGGGGTCGCTGCGCCCAACTAGGCTGATGGCCTTGGCGGCGTCCATGCCGCTGCCGCCACCGATCGCGATGACCCCGTCGTGGCCTCCGGAACGGAAGACCTCCCGCCCGGCCATGACGTCCCGATCCGTTGGGTTGGGCGCGACCTCGCAAAACAGGGTCCCTTCGATGCCAACCTCGCCGAGCGCCGAAAACGCGGTGGCAATGAACGGCAAATCTCGGCTTCCCCGGTCGGTGACTATCAGCGGACGGCTCACCCCGGACTGCCGGCAAAGCAAACCCAGTTCACTGATCCGCCCGGGGCCGTACTTGATCGAAATCGGAAAGGTCCAATCGGCAGGCGCCAATATCTCAGTCATCTAAAACCTCGTTTGAAACCGCTCTCTGCTCGGTCTGGAGCAACCACATCGCTCGACATCTCCTACATCCTCATCACTCACCAAACATGAGATCATGCGTTGCGATTGGAAACCAGGCTGGAAAATCGTCAAACATAGCCAGGAGGCCCGAGACTACAGATGCGTCACCCAGAATGCGGGCGCAACCTGCCTCAAGTTCTACGAGGTCAATTTCTCCAAGAGCAAGCTGACGCGTAGCAACAAGAAGCGACAGTCCCAAGGCTGTGCCGTCCTATTCTGTCTCACCGCACACGAGGCAAGGCGAATTCCTCGGCCGGAGACCTCGTGCTTTCAATCACGAATTCACGTCCACCACGACACGGCCCCTGATCTGACCTTTCAGAATCGCGGCCCCCAAAGCGGGCAGATCGGAAAGTGTCGCGGGCTGAACCATCGCTTCCAGTTGCTCCATGGGGAGATCGGAGGCAATCCGGCGCCACGCCGTTACGCGGTCCTCATAGGGTCGCATAACCGAATCGATGCCCAGCAAATTCACGCCGCGCAGCAGGAAGGGAATCACGGTGGTTTCGAGCTTCACGCCGCCTGCCAGGCCCACCGCCGCGACCGAGGCGCCGTATTTCATCTGCGCCAAGACGCGAGAGAGCATAACCCCGCCGACCGCATCGATACAGCCGGTCCAGCGCTCTGTCTCCAGCGGCCTTTTCGATGGCTCGTTCAGCTCTTCGCGGGCGACGATTGCTTGGGCGCCAAGTTCCTTGAGGTAGCCCGCCGTTTCCGGCCGGCCAGTTACGCCCGCGACCTGATAGCCGCGATTTGCCAGAATTGCCGTCGCCACCGAGCCCACGCCGCCTGCGGCGCCGGTCACCAGAACTTCGCCCCGGTCCGGCGTCAACCCGTGATCTTCCAGCGCCAGTACGGCGAGCATCGCCGTGAAGCCGGCCGTACCCACCGCCATGGCCTGTTTCGCCGACAGGCCATCGGGAAGCGGCACGAGCCAGTCGGCCTTGACCCGCGCTTTCTGGGCGTAGCCACCCCACCAGACTTCGCCGACGCGCCAACCCGTAAGCACAACCTTGTCGCCCGGTTTGTAGCGTGAATCCGCCGAGGCCTCGACCGTTCCGGCGAAATCGATTCCCGGCACGTGCGGATAGCTGCGCACCAGCCCACCGCCACCTGTGAGGCACAGTCCGTCCTTATAGTTCAGGGTCGAATACTCGACGGCGATGGCGACATCCCCACTTTCGGGAAGCCGATCCTCGCCGATCTCCTGAATCGATTGGCTGATGGCTCCCTCTTCGCCTTTGTCCACAATCAGGGCCTTGAAGGTCACGGGCATTCCTCCTCTCGAGTTCGGAGTCCTCGCGCAGCAACGTCTTGCAGCCCGTTCACAATGAACGGGCGGTCTCTCGCAACACGAATTTCTGAATCTTACCGGTGGACGTTTTCGGCAACTCGCCGAACACCACATGTTTTGGCGCCTTGAAGCCGGCGAGGCTTTGGCGACAGAAAGTGATAATATCCTCCTGCGTCGCGTCATGTCCCGATTTCAGTTCGAGAAAGGCGCAAGGCGTCTCGCCCCATTTCTCGTCGGGCTTGGCCACCACGGCGGCGGCCGCGACGCTGGGGTGTTTGTAGAGCACGCTTTCGATCTCAATCGATGAGATGTTCTCCCCGCCCGAGATGATGATGTCCTTCAAGCGGTCTTTGATCTCGATATAGCCGCTCGGGTGGACGACGGCCAAATCGCCCGAATGGAACCAGCCACCGGAAAAAGCCTCCGCCGTGGCGTCGTTTTGTTTGAAATACCCTTTCATCACCGTGTTGCCGCGGATCACGATTTCGCCCATGGCTTCACCGTCAAGGGGAACCCTTTCGCCCGACATCGTATCGACGACCGCCACCTCTTCCGTGATCGGGAAGCGGACGCCCTGTCGTGCCTTGATCTCCGCCTGCTGCGGGAAGGGTAGATCGTTCCATTGGTCGTGCCAGGCGCAATGGACCACATGCCCGAAGGTTTCGGTCAGTCCATAGACCTGCATCACCTCGAAACCGAGTGCCTGCGCTTTTTCCAGAACTGCGCTCGGCGGCGGTGCGCCCGCTGTGATCACTTTGACATGATGATCAAAACTTCTGCGATCCTCCTCGGGCGCGTTGATCAGCAGGCCGAGCACCACGGGCGCGCCGCCGAAATGGCTGATGCGATGGTCCGCCACTGCGTCGCATATGTTCTTTGCGGTAATGGTGCGGCAACAGACGACCGTTCCGGCCAGAGCGGCCATGGTCCAGGCATGACCCCAGCCGTTGCAGTGAAACATCGGCACCGTATAAAGGTACTTGGGGGGGTTCGGCAGTCCCCAACCGACCACCGTACCGAGGCTCATCAGATAAGAGCCTCGATGGTGATAGACGACCCCCTTGGGGCGCCCGCTGGTGCCGGAGGTGTAGTTGAGCGCCAGGGCCTGCCATTCGTCCTTCGGTAGGCTCCAGGCGTAATTGGGGTCGCCTTCGGCCAACAGATCTTCATAGCTCAGGTCGCCGAGACGCTCACCCTCGCCAGGCCGCAACTCGGCCTGTTCGTCGACGATGTCGATGACCTGAATGTTCCGCTTGCCGAGCTTTTCGAGTGCGTCTTTGACCGCGGGAGCAAATTGGGTGTCCGTGATCAAGACCTTGGCGTCGCCGTGCTCGAGGATGTAGGCGATCGTATCCGGATCGAGCCGCATGTTGATCGTGTTGAGGACCGCTCCGCTCATCGGAACGCCAAAATGCGCCTCAAAAAGTTCCGGCGTGTTGGCCGCGATGATGGATACCGTGTCTCCCGCTCCTATGCCGCGATTGACTAGCGCGCTGCCAAGGCGAACGGCGCGTGCGTAGACCTGTTGCCAGCTGTACCGGCGCGAACCGTAAATGATCGCCGGATGGTCCGGATAGACATCCTTTGTGCGGGCGATGAATGAGAGGGGAGAAAGCGGCACAAAGTTGGCTGCATTCTTGTCCAGCCCATCCTCATAGGGATTTTCGGGCATCGTTTCGCTCCTCGTGAATTCCTTGCTTTCGGCCGAGCCGTCGTCGTGATCCGCCCCATCAATCGAATTTCAAGGCCAACGGCAGGTCCGCGACCGTTGCCAGCCGCACGCCGTCCGGTGTCTCCACCGCCACCTGTTCGCCTGGCCTCCAATGACCGCGATCGAGCATAGCCATCCCGACACAGTAATTGAAACCGGGAGAATTGGCGGCCGAGGTGACGGAACCGATCTCTATACCGTCGGCCCGAACCGGCCAAGGTTCGATGCACGCCGGCAGGGGCTCACCACGGAGTCGAACGCCGCGAATGAGACGCCTGGCTGGCGAGGAAGACCGCCGTGCTCAATCACCCGAGGTAAAGATCACCCCTCAAGCCATAATACCAAAGGGCGTGGATATTACTACAGCTCGACCGGGCGGCCTTCGGTCGATTCGGAGCTGATGATCCGCATGCTAATCGTCGGCGATTGTTTCGGCATACGCTCTGAGCGGCGGCTGTGCGAAGAGGTGCATCTCAACCTGGGCTATCGGTGGTTTTGTCGACTGGGTCTCGAAGGCGCGGTGCCGGATCATTTCACCCTCTCGAAGAACCGGCACGGCCGTTTTCGCGACAGCGATCACCTGCGCGAGGTGTTCGACAAGTCGTGCCGGAAGGACGGCGCCTTCTCTCGCTCCGGCTTCAGCTTCGACATCGAAGCGCCTACGTCTGTCCGGGCGGCAAGGCACTCAAACGATATCGTCGCGTGTTCAAGGAGCCTCGGACCGGCATCGATAAGGACGGCAACCTGCGCTATCGCGCCAGCAGTCATGACGGCCGAGCCTGCGTACTCAAGCCGCAATGCTGCCCGAAAGAGCCAGCCCGCAAAGTCATGCGCTCAATCCACGAGGGGGCCCGCGATATGGCACGCGACATCGCTAAAACCGATGCCTGGCTCACCTCCCGGCGCGAGCGAAAGAAGGTGGAGATGCTGTTCAGCGCATCTCAAACGCATCTTGAAGCTCGACCGGTTACGCCTCAGAGGCCCCCAAGGCGCCAGAGACGCGTTCCTCCTCGCCGCCACCGCCCAGAACCTACGCAAACTTGCCAAGCTGATCCCGATGCCGGCGCCGGTAACAGCCGGTTGAGGGAGATCACCTCCGCTCGCATCCAATCTACGCCGGTCCCCAGCCGGGCCAAAATCCCGGTTTTCAACACAATCGGCCATTAACAGCCGTTCGTTGGAGCCCCTCGCAAGGTCCGCTTGGGGATCAGAAAGCGGTCGTTCGGACAACACTCCTCAAACCGCCGGTTTTGTCGAGTCACGCGGGGGGATCTCAACTTCGCGTGCTCCTAGACCCGCGCGCCACGACGTTGCCATCCTCCATCTGGACGGGCACCTTCAGCCAGCGCTCGACATAGAGCAGCACCCAAGGACAGTCCGTACGATGACGGGCGCCTTGAGCAGAAGCTCCCAATCACTGCTGTCGAAGTAGCCCTTGACGTCGATGTCGAGCACCCAGTCATAGTGCCAGCAGCGCTGACGCGTTTGACGCAGGGCATCGACCGCCGACCTGCCGGACCTATAGCCATAGGAGTCGGCATGAAACACCGGCTCCAAGCCTGGCTCCAGGTTGCGACGGACGACTTCCTGGGCAATGCGCCGTGACCGTGGGAACACCCAACGGGCGCGTGCCGCCATCCGCCTTGAGAATCTCGACCCGCCGCACCAGCGATGGAAAATAGCTCCCCGACAGAAACGGGCCGCCGGTACGGGCGGCGGAGAGAAGACGATCCGTGATATCCGGCGCGCGACACGGCGCCAGTATTCGGCCGGGAGAAGATCCGGATCGTGCTGGACGGCCTACGCGGCGAGGACAGCATCGCGGAGCTGTGCCGCCGGGAAGGTATCAACCAGAACCTCTATTACCGCTGGTCGAAGGAGTTCCTGGAGGCAGGCAAGAAGCGCCTGGCGGGTGACACCGCGCGGGAGGC
>PVMK01123147.1_pt1 | contig 10393 bp, 8 predicted proteins | sample 1853481 | NCBI WGS metagenome assembly PVMK01 (sample SAMN08533507, study PRJNA380276) | Marine sediment metagenome, whole genome shotgun sequencing project. | reverse complement strand
GCCAGGTGCTTTTCCAGGGTGACATAGATTTTAACAAGGTCGTCGGTTCCATCGCGCTCTTCATCCTGATCGGACTCATATGGACAGTACTTTATCTCCTGATGCTCGAGATGGACCCCGAGGCCTTCAAGGGCATGACCCAACTGCCGTGGGAGGATAATTTCTCCCAGGCCGCGTACTTCAGCTTCGTTACACTGACCACCCTCGGCTATGGCGACATCAGCCCGGCGAATCGATTCGTCGAGGTGCTGGTCTATATCGAGGCCATTGTCGGCGTGTTCTACATGGCCGGCTTTGTCGCAAGCCTGATCAACGCGTCACAACAGGGAAAATCGGAACAGCAATAACCAGGAGAATGATGATGAACGAGACACCTGAATCGGCCAGCTTTGACCGGCGGTTTGTTAACAACATGGTGGAGTCTGCCGCCTGAAAACCAGCAGGCCGCCACGCGTCAACAGCGGCAGGATAAAGACGAAGACAAATGCTAATGATAGCCAGGCGTATACCCCTGCAATCAGGGCGATAATGCCGACGCTGCCAAGGGCCATACTGGCCAGGAGCATGGCGCCCGCAACCAGGCCGTGACCCCATTTGGGGAGTTCCTGCCCCCTTGATTGCAGGTTCCACGCATCAAGACGCTCTATAAAACCTTGTAACAACCCGACACCCGTCTGCGTGATCAATACAAACAGCACGATGATGTAGATGTTCAGCATCATGGCAGGGCTGATCTTCGCGAACATGTAGTACGTCGGCAGCCGTTCATCAATGATTGCCGGGAAGTCCCCCATGAATACCACGTGAAACGCTATCGCGGGTAGCACCATAACCAGGGCACAAAAGAAACCGGCCGCAAAACTTTCACGGCGGGTCTCAAGATCGCGAATACAGAAGAGAAGGAGTGGCAGGTAACTGGCATTAAAACCGGCATAGGTAAATCCACTCTTCCAGGCGGTCCAGTCGACCGGCTGCGAAACAAACAGCTGACCCACTCCACCCGCGCTTCGCTGGAAAAAGAAGACCAGGAGTCCACCGAGGACGAGAAGCAGGGCGAGTACCGAAACCATCATCGATTTTTCGACCAGTTGTCGGCCCATGTAATTCAAACCAACAACCATGGCAAACATCAACAGGGTTCCCAGCCAGACAGGTGTCCCGAAGTGATCCTGCATGACGGTCCCTGCCACGGTCGTCACGACCGCCAGCCCCACTGCCAGGCCGGCGAGGACAACGATTTCATACAGGAACCACGCCCGGCCCATCAACACCTTCAGAAGCGAACGATAGTCGTAGGCCTTGAATAATCGCGCTACTTCGAAGCTTAGAAAAGCCACGACCCCGAATCCCAGGATGACCGCGGCGATAGAAATCAACCCACCCACCGGCCCATGCCGACTGATGAACTCAACGATCTCCCGCCCGGAGGCGTAAGAGCCGCCGAACATGACCGCGAGGACCACCGACGCGGGCATCAGCAGCACTCTGAACAAGTAGGAATTGGCCATATAAGCAAAAAGAGAACTTAATTCGGGGACAGTTTACTTAATTCGAAAAAGTAAACTGTCCCCGAATTAGAATAAAGTAAACTGTCCCCGAATTAATAGTATCAGGAAACTAGAGGATACCGAGCCCCGTGGCCTTGCTGACGGCCTCGCGGCGGCCGTGTACGGCGAGCTTCTCGTAGATATTGATGGTATGGCGTTTCACGGTGGAGGGAGAGATGAACAGCTTATCGCCAATTTCCTTGTTACTCAGCCGGTCTGACATCAGGCCAAGAATCTCGCGCTCGCGATCGGTCAGTGCCTCGACCAACCCACCGGTTTCCACGACAGGCGCCTCCTTGTCGCCGTTGGACGCCCTTCTGCTGGCACTGACGTCAGAACCGATTTCTGCCAGTATTTGTCCAACAAATCTCAGGCCTTCATCATCAAGTTTCAACCTGTTAAGCCAGCTGGCTATCCCGGCGCCCGCATCCATAAATGGACGGACGATCCGGTTTGGTAACGCAATTTCCACGGCCTCTCCCAATGCGTCGATCGCCTCGGCATCACGCCCAGTCGTCGCGTTCAAATTACCCTTGAGAATTAACAAGTCGATCATGTGCCGGCGGTCATGGGCTCCCCTGAAGAACTGCTCCAGTTTCTTTAATGATCTCTCCGTATCTTGTGCATCACCTTCCTGCTGTCGCGCCAGCAGCACCCTCGCGCGCACCAGGGACGGGACAAAAAATCGCTCAAATGGCTCCGCCAGCTTCGGGTCCTCCAACTGTGCCCATCTCTCCGCCTCGGCAACTCTACCCTGGAAAAAATCGAGTTCGGCGGAAAATGCCTCCATTAACTCCGAAAACTGGCGGTTGCGCCGTTCAAATGCCAGGGCGGATATTTCATTCGTCACCTTCCGCGCCTCTTCACCCTGCCCCATGGCCTGGTAAGACAGTGCAAGCAACATCGAACATACTGTTACGTTTTGCATCTGGTATCTGTAAGGATTTTCGGCAATGGGCCGAACCTGTTCTATCGCGGAGGCAACGTCGTTCCGACTGTAGTACATCTCACCCAGGAAGTAGCGTGCGTAAGACTCGGATCCGAACAGGGAATGCTTCTGACTCAGTTCCAGCAACTCATTGGCGACCTGCTCAACCCGGTGTAGATTCGACTCGGCCCAGTGTATGAAGCAGAGGGTGATCAACAGCCGGGCCTGGTAGTGAATCGCCGTGGTGGGTGCTTCTCGAAGTGCATCCCAAAGGGCATCGGTCGCCCGGATATAATGTCCCCTCAACTGATAACCTGCACCCAGCGCCATCAACGCCATACCCCGGGCAGATTCCTGTTCCGGGCCCAAACCCAGCAGGGCCTTCTGTGCCAGATCTACCGCCTCTTCGGCCCGGACGTAGTAGAGGAGCAACAGTGAGCGAAATGCATCGAGCTCTGACTTAAGATGGGTGTATGACCCGGAGTGATCAGTTTCCGTTTCGAGAATACCCGTGACAAGTTCCACATCATTGATCATGGCTGGAATATCGTAGAGGTAATGCAGTTTTATCCATGCCCGGATCAACAGCAGGATCGCGTACTGCTCGATTTGCTCCGCAGTAAATAAGGATAACAAGCGGGACAGGTGCAACCAGTTTTCCACGTTCATCAAACCATGCCGAATACTGGCCATGTACTCGACGGCAGCATCAATATTTTTCGATGCCACGAAGTGCTGCATCGCTTCCTGCTCCAGGCCGCTTCCGGCAAGCCAATGGCTGGCACACTCGTGAAGTCTTGTCACCTCGGCATCGTCCACCAGTTCAACAAGCTGCGCACGAAGCAGATCCCTGAACATCTGGTGTAGCCGATACCACTCCCCGTGCCCATCAAGCGCGATACAAAGCAGGCCCGCGTCCAGCAATGAGGTAATGAACTGCTCCCCGCTGAACTCATCTTTCGAATCCGTACAGATTGCTTCACACAGGGGTGCGTTAAATCGTTCCAGAATAGAGACTCTATACAGGTTTTCCTTGATCGAGACCGGCTGATGAGACAACACTTCCTCGATCAAATAGGTCTGAATCCGCGACGAACCACTCATCAGGCCATCGATAAATTCTTTGGTATTCCTGCCCTGCCTCAGCGCGATAGCGGCGAGGCCAAGCCCGGCGGGCCAGCCCTCGGTCGCATCGTGAATGCGCGCCAGGTCCACGGCATCGATACTATCCCCCAGCGCATGCTGCAGGTACGCGATGGACTCGGCCGATGAGAACTGCAGGACCTGCATTCGGATCTCGGTAACCCGGTTCCTGCTTCGAAGCAAGGACAGTGACAAAGGGGGATTCCGTCTTGAGATGATTACCAGGTTCAGGTTTCTCGGCGGATGCTGCAGGAACTCATCCAGTAGTTCATGTACGTCCGGGTTACTGATGCGGTGATACTCATCGAGGACCAGGATAAATGTTTCCTCAATCGCATCAATATCATTGCATAGTGCTATGGCCAGTACGTTGGCCGGTGGCAGTGCGTCCCCGGCCAACATGGCCATTGTCTCAGCACAGCTATTCGGGAAGTGAGACCGGATTGCCGCGGCGCAATATTGAAGGAAAATCCCGATATCACCGTCCGACTCTTCGAGGGACAACCATGTCGACGGCACCTCTGTATTCTCCAGCCACTGGCTGACGAGGGTGCTCTTGCCATAGCCGGCCGGGGCTGAGACCAGGGTAAGCGGGAGGGGCCTGCCTGCATCAAGCTGCCCCGTCAACTCGGCACGTTCAAGCAGATCCGCCGTTACCGGCGGCCGGTAAAGCTTGGTCCTGCGTATGGGGACTGTCGGGTGATCCGTCACGTAAGGAATTCAATCAGCGCATGGATATCTCAATCTAGCCTGAATACTTCGGGAAGTCAGCACTTTGGGGATAATTCGGGGCACACTCCTTAAGTAATGCGATTCCCTATCCTCAGCAAACATCAAGAATAGCCACTTTTATGATACTTTATTGTAAAATATTTTTACTATCCTATACTTTAGTATACTTTTTAATTACTTTAAGTTGATCTGGTCGAGCGACATGGGAACGAAACAGTTTATTGGCACACTCAAGCAGGCCCTCAAGGCCGGGCAGTTGACTTACGCAGATGTGGCCCGGGGTCTCGACATGAGCGAGGGCAACGTGAAGCGCATGTTTGCCGTTGAAGGAATCACGCTCGACCGGGTTGAGGCCATCTGGCGCCGCATGGACATGGAGTTGAGCGATCTCTTCCAGCTGTACGAGGAATCGCGTCAGCGCCTCAGCCAACTCACCGAGGAGCAGGAGAATGAACTGGTCGCCGATACCCGGCTGCTCTTCACCGCGATCTGTGTGCGCAACCACCTCGGCTTCGACGAAATACTCCAGCACTACAACATGGCCGAGACGGATCTCATCCAGAGCCTCGCCAAGCTGGACCGCATAACGATCATCGATCTGCTGCCGGGCAACCGGATCAAGTTGCGTATCGCTGAGAATTTTCGATGGATACCGAATGGGCCCATCGAGTCGCATTACGAAAAGGCAGTACAGAACGAGTTCCTGGGATCGGGTTTTGAGAGCCCGGATAATCTGCGCCTGTTTTTAACCGGCTTGCTCTCTGAAAGTTCGCAGGCGATTATTTCGCACCGATTGCAGTCCCTGTCGAGCGAGTTCAACGAACTCCACCGACAGGATCGCGAGCTGCCGCTTGAGCAACGAATGAGTGTAGGCATCCTGATTGCAATGCGTGAGTGGCAGTTCCAAGCATTCAAAGCCTATATTAAAGAACCTATATCAAAGAGAGAGTAAAAAGAGGGCCGGCAATCTCCACAATCGCCGGCCCAATGGTAACCCCTCGGATGAGGGGAGGGGGGAATCGTTCAGACGCACCGTAAGTCGCGTCGGTTTCTGCATGTACTATGTGATATGACCCTGCCTGGATCACGTCGATTACCTTAGACTTGATTAAAATTTCGTAAGTATTGCCCACACCCACTGGCTCGGCGGTGCATTTGGCCTGCAACGCAGTGCCTCGGCAAGGTTTAACCCGCCCTGGGCACGCGGGCTGCAGCATTTGAGACGGTTATCTCTCCACCGCCTCGGGGGGGCTATGTTAGAGCGGCCACACGAACAGGATCATCGGCACACCCACCGCCACCACGAGTATTTCGAGCGGCAGACCCATCCGCCAGTAGTCGCCAAACCGGTAGCCACCCGGTCCCATGATAATGGTATTGTTTTTATGGCCGATTGGCGTGAGAAAGGCGCAGGATGCCGCCACCGCAACGGCCATCAGGAAGGGGTCCGGATTGACACCGAGCTGCGTGGCAATATCAACCCCGATCGGCGCAGCAATGAGTGCCGTTGCGACGTTATTCAGTACATCTGAAAGAGTCATGGTAACGATCATAAGGATGGTCAGCACAACCACCGGCGAGTAGTTGACCGTCCAGCGTACTATCGCATCCGCGATCAGTGCAGTGCCGCCGCTCGATTCGAGCGCCGAACCGATGGGGATCAACGAGCCGAGTAGCACGATAACCGGCCACTCCACGGAACGGTAGATCTGCTGAGGAGATATGATACGCAATCCTATATAGGCAACGGCGACGGCGGCCAGGGCCACCGGCAAATAGATCCAGTCGAGGCTCGCGGCAATGATGGCGACACCAAAAATGCCCACCGCCATCCCGGCCTTGTGTCGTTGGGTTACCAGCAAGCCACGTTTCGCCAACGGCAGAGCGCCCAGCCAGCCGATCACATCCGGCATCTGGTCTTCCGGCCCCAGTAGCAGCAGGATATCGCCGGCGCGGATCTGCAGTTTACGCACCTGCTCGCGAAAACGCCGCCCGCGCCGCGAGACACCGAGCAGGGTGACACCGCGGCGATAAAGCAACCGCACCTCCAGCGCGGAACGCCCCTCGATTAGGGATCCCGCCGGCACGACCACCTCGGCCAATGCCAATGTTTCACTACCCAGCGAGTCATGTTTCTCAGAGCCGACGTACTCGAGTCCCGCCGCACCCACGAACTGCTCGATGGCCTCGGGGCCACCTTCCAGCACCAGTGTATCGCTCTTGCGCAGCCTCTCGTTGATGGCCGTACCGGGCAGCCGCTTGCCGCGACGTATGACACCAATCACACTTACGTCGTTCTCCTCGGCAAGCGGATAGAGTTCGCGCAGGGGCTCTCTGATCGCCTTGCACTCCTCGGGCACCCGCGCCTCGGCGATGTATCCCTCCAGATCCAGCAGTTCCTCCCGCGTATCGTGCTTGCGGCGCTCAATGGGTATCAAGCGCCAACCGATCAACGCCACAAACAAAATTCCGATCGATGCGACGATCAGCCCCACCGGCGCGAAGTCGAACATCCGGAATGGCTCCCCAAGCGCCTGCTCGCGAAAAGTAGCGATCACAATATTGGGAGGCGTGCCGATCAGAGTAACCATGCCTCCCAGGATCGTGGCAAAGGACAATGGCATCAGCGTCACCGCGGGGCTGCGCTTTGCCTTGCTTGCGGCCTGTATATCAACCGGCATCAGGAGCGCCAGGGCAGCCACATTGTTCATCAGCGCCGACAATGCCGACGCAATACTCGCCATTATCCCGATATGCAAGCCCGGGCCGCGCGAGGCGCTCACCAGGTACCGCGTCAACAGTTCCACTGCCCCCGAGTTGGACAAGCCGCGACTCACGATCAGTACCAGCGCAACAATGATCGTCGCCGGGTGCCCGAATCCCGAAAACACGTCTTCCTTGGGTATGACGCCCCCGATGTAGGCGATAATGAGCGCACTGAACGCCACCGCATCGTAGCGAAACCGGCCCCAGATCAGCATGCCGAAGATGGCGAGCAACAAACCGAAGAGAAAAAATTGATCGAAATTCATGGCCCTTGATTTACAGGTCTCACCCGGCCGGCATGGCGTAGACAACGATCCACGCGAGCACGACGCTGCTTAGTCCGAATTGACATAAATGAAGCCAGCGTGATTTTTCCGCTGGCAGACGTGCGGCTATCTGCAGAGCGAGCAACGCCTGTGCTAAATAGTATGCGGCGAAAGCGCGGGACGCCAGCGTGATAATGTCAAATATGTTTGTGCTCCATACAAGGATACACGCAAGAAGTGCGATTCCAAGGTAACCGATTTGAGGCGTAACGGCGTGCCTTGTTTCTTCGGCCACCAGGCCACCTGCGCCCAGGGTATCTGCTACTGCGGCACTAAACTGGCTCATCACGGCAGCAATGACCAGCATCAAAGGCAGGCTGGCTGAGGCATAACCGGCCAGTTCGATGATGGCCGTCTCGTCAACATCGACAGGCAGGTGAAACAGCAGTGGCGTAATCAGCAACACAAAGGCGATATAAATTATGCCGGCGATCCATTGCGCCAGACGCATACTGCGTATGCGCATAGCGGCCCCGTATTCGCTGCCGAGATAACGAGATGTTTCAAATCCCTGTACGACCAACAGCATGCCGGCCAGCATCCGCAATGATTCGAACAAGTCATGTGGTTCGGCTTTAAGTCCATTGGCCGAAAAGCCCGAAGAAAAATCGAAATACGCCAGCCCCAACAACAGAGCGACGATGATCGACAACTTGATGGTAACGGAATATTCCTCCAGCCGTTCAAGCGCTTTCAGGCCACGGCGCCAACCCGTGACCCCGATAAAGAGCAGAATGAAGGTCGTTAAAAGATTGGCTCCCATATCAGACTGCACATGAAATGCCCTGAGGATGAAGGCCGACAGTAACCGCAGATAAAAGGCCACGGAAATTGCATAGGCAATGCTAAGCGCCACATTGGAAATACGCTCAGAGTTAAGCATTCCGGCTGATGCCTTGCCGCTTTCAAGCAACGGCTCCGCGTAACGAATATTGAAGCGCACAATGGCCCCGATTCCATACGCGATGACGACAATCAACAACATGGCCCATACGGCCCATGCGCCCGCCACCTGGCCAAGCAGGGGGGCGATGACCAGGAAACCGCTGCCAATGATGGAGGCTAGCGGTGTAACGGTGGCCTGCCACCACGGTGCATCGCGGATTCGGGGTTTGAGCAAGACATAAGCCACGAAAATTGCGACGATGGGCAGTATGCCGTTGACTAATTGTGACATTTATTCTTCGACAGGTGCCGAATACTCTTTAAGGAATTATCCCAACTTATCGGGGCAGGTATTTCCCCATACGCTGGTAAAGCAAGCCGAATGCGGTTTGCTTGAGCGAATCCACGATGATGCCGTCCACGTCACAATTCTCTGCGAGTTTCAGCAGGCGATCATACGTCCGACGGAAGTTGCGGCAATGTTTGCGCCGAATTTCAGTACCATAAAACAATTCGGGAAGGCCGCCCTCCTCAAGGAGATCCCTGGTCAGAATCTGTCGTGCGAAGAGTTCGAAGTCGCCATTAGAGACTTGCTGAAAATACTCATCCATTTCCTCACGCGAATATTTCCCGTTACCGGCGGGCCCCACAGACGACATTAACAGCATGCCGGTAATCGCACCGAGCTGACGTTTCACGTCCTCCGCGATCTTGAAGAAGGTCTCCTGCCGGGCATTCATCTCCGTGGCGGCGATTGCCTCGGTCTGCTTCTCCGATTGATCGGACGTGCGGCGCAAGGCTTCGGTATTATTTGCCAGCTCGCGCTGCTGGATAAACAGCCCCAGCACCAGCCACAAAAACGCCAGGGGTGCAAATGCACCTTCCAGGAAGCTGCCCATGGCCGCAAGGCCCAAATCGCCACCGGATTGTGATCGCACGGCATCCGTCACGAACCATACTCCGGCAAGAATCCAGAAAAATGTAACGATCAGGCCAAACGAAATGCGCCAGTCCAACTGGCGGATGAATGCACCAATTCTGCTTATATTGCTCATGACGCTGGATAGTTTAACGCTTTTACACCGCAGGAACATATTCCCTGAAGAGGCAAGGTTCCAACCGGTCCGCCAAGGCTGTCAGAGCCCTGGTTGCTGCCGCTATTTCAAGAGTGGATGGTCGTCAGGCAGATTGCCGACCAGCCACATCGCCAGGCGATGCCGGATATTAAGGTCCGTTAACTGGTCCGCGGCAAGCGGCTGAATCTGCTTGTCGTGCACCAGCAGGCGGTATATGAACTCCAGTTTTTTCTTCTGCGGATCAGCCTCATCGATCTGACCCGCCCTGCGGCTCTTTACATATACCGAACCAACGCGAATGACCTCGCGTATGATGTCGGACTCATTTTTCAGCTTCTTATGCTTGCTCAAGCGGACACAGTGCCAGGGGCGACAATCCCGTGATAAGTTCAGAGTAAGGAAATTTTACGTTGTCGCGTTCCCGACTACAACTTGCCGGGGCTGATCTCCGAATTTCTCCGGAGCAGGCACTGCCCTGACTGTCGCCAATGATGGCTATCAAACCCTTTCGACATTGAATGGCGCTGGCTCAATTGCATCGTATTCAAGAACGATCAGTCACCCAGGAATTCAAGAATCTCTTTTTCGAGCCCGGCGCCCCGGCGTGTTTTGAAAATATGCTGGGCGTGGCTGTTCCCATCAAGCACGACGAGTCGTTTTGGATCGGACGCCTTGTTATAGGCTCGCAATACAGCCGAATGCAAACCGTCGCCTTCACTAACGATGAAAAGTTTATCGCCCTGGAGCTTTTTCGGCGAGCTCACCCGCGCCGGCGCAAGCAGGATCAATTTGTAGAGATGGCCTGCCTCGACTTCGACGGCAGCCTGTGAGGCAGCCGCCCCGCCCATACTGCCACCAAGCAGAGAAACTCGGCTGACTCCCCGCTTCTCGAGAAATGCCATCCCCGCCAACAGGTCCAGATGCAATGCACCGGATCGCCGCCCGGCTTTGCTCTTTCCATATCCCCGAAAATCTATGGTTTGCGGCGTG
>PVMK01169293.1_pt1 | contig 10394 bp, 5 predicted proteins | sample 1853481 | NCBI WGS metagenome assembly PVMK01 (sample SAMN08533507, study PRJNA380276) | Marine sediment metagenome, whole genome shotgun sequencing project. | reverse complement strand
CTGGCGTCGATGCCAGTGGGGTTGCAACGTGGTGGCGCGATTGGTTCCCCGATCAAAAGGCTGCAGATGCACACAGCCTGGTTTACGACTCAAAACTGATGACAGAGAGTCTTGAGATTGTTGGTTTCCCACAGGTGACATTGCAGACCACTGTGGATGCTCCGGCAGCAAATTGGTTAGTGAGGCTATCTGATGTGGCACCAAACGGTATGGTTACACACATCACGGGTGCCGGGTTTAATGCAAACCACGTGGAATCTGCAGAGAAACCAATCCAGCTGACCAAGGACAAAATTTACACGCTTGAAATTGACTTGCACGCCACTTCATGGACATTTGAAAAGGGACACAGGATTCGACTCGCCGTAAACAATTCCCAATGGCCGATGATTTGGCCTTCCCCCTATAACATGACGACAACAATCAGATCAGATAACCATGGGAAGTCATTCTTGAAACTGCCCGTTCTGATCAATCCAACACCACTTGCAAAGCCTTTTCCAAAACCCGTAGCCGGTCCAAAATTAGACGGTTATAAATCCATCGCATCAGAAACCCCTTCCGGCTATCCGGAAATTAAGGAAATTGTACGCAACGAGCGGACCGGGACTACCACTGTATTTGCCACGAATTCGGGTAGTTATAAATATCCATGGGGAGTTCATCACAACGTGGAGACAATAACGAGCAAGGTAAGTGATGACAAGCCTGCAAATGCCAGCGTTCAGAGCACTTACGAGATCTCGGTAGAACTGGAGAACAGGACGCTTAAGTGGACCAGCGTACTTGATTTTACAAGTGATGAAAAAACGTTTTTTTACAGGTACAAGAGAATACTGGAAGAAAACGGTAGCGTGATCAGAGAGAAAAAGTGGGAAGAAGATATCCCGAGAGTTTGGTAGGACCAACGACACACAAGTACACAATGCAACTTATCGTGGTGTCATCTGAGTGTCGGCTCTTAGCCGCTTAGCAGATATTCGCCGGGTGTCAATTTTATTGAAATATCTGGCTGCTTCCGGCCAGGAGCAGACCTTTCCGGGGGAGCTAATTTCGAGGAACTTACGTGCCCAAGTTGACTCTGTCCCTTTACTCTGACCCCATAACTTCTAATCACTGAACTAACTGAAAAGGATCTCGATTTTGGGCTTGCTGCTGAAGAGCACCGCATAATGGTTCCAACAAAGGCCCTGAAAAACATTATGGACCCTGCCCATGCGTCTTCGGCAGCCTGGGGGCTGTGGCACGAAATGGGGCACCATCGCCAGGCGCTAAACTGGGATTGGAATGAAGTGGACGAAGTTACCGTCAACATCTACTCCCTCGCATGTTTGTACGAATTTGACGGAACCATTACCTGGCTGAAGGACAAGCCAATTTGGGACGTTCTTGCTATGTACTTTAAATTGCCGATTGAGCAACGGAACTTCAATACAGATAAGACATTACGTGGCAATGGGAGGTTGGCAATGTTCCGTCAACTGTGGCTGGCCTTTGGGGATGAGTTCTATATAAAGCTTCATCAACTGGCACGGGAAGACAATGCGAAGCCTGACCCAAGAATAGTCGCGAGAGACCTGGATACCGAAAATCAGATGGCCAACTTCATGGTGTTGTCTTCTCAAGCCAGTGGATATGACCTGACAAATTTCTTCAGGGAATGGGGTTTTGTACTCCCCGGAGAAGACTACGAGGCGCTAAGCGCATTGAACTTGCCGGATCCCGAAATTGATCTGATCTCACTGAGAGAATAGGCTGGCGAGGCACCATTTCATCGTTTAATCCGTCGTGATAGTCGCATTCACCAGACTGAATGTTTCTTTGACAAGATCGTTCGACGCACCACCGACCATAACGCGGTACTCTCCCGCTTCGATCACCTCCTGCATCTCTCGCCCTGTAAAGGTCAGCATATCTGGCGTGATAGCGAAAGAAACGGTTTTCCTTTCTCCGGGCTCGAGACTGACTTTTTCAAAGCCCTTCAGTTCCTTATCGGGACGCAGAACGGATCCAACGACGTCCTTGATATAAAGTTGCACGACCTCGCTACCCGTCACCTGTCCGACGTTCCTGACTTCAATCTGCACCGTCAGTGTGCCATTCATCGTTAACGTTGTATCCGACAGCTCAAGATCGGAATACTCGAAAGTCGTGTAACTCAAACCATACCCAAACGGATACAGCGGTGTGGAATCTGCGAACAGATACCCTTTCTTGTAATTGATCTCTTTCTGGCTGTAATGAAAAGGAATCTGACCAATGGAGCGAGGAACCGTAACGGACAATTTGCCGGATGGAAACGCTTGCCCAAAGATCATTTTCGCAATCGCTTTGTCGCCAAATTCACTCAACTCCCAACAGTCCAGGATGGCATCTGCATGTTCATCGAACACGTTAATGGAAAGCGAACGCCGGTGCTTCAATACGACCACGACTGGTTTTCCGGTCTTCTTCAGTTCAAGTAGCAAATCGTCCTGCAAACCAACCGGGTCGATGCTGTCACGATCACCCAAAGCGCTGCCAAAAAATGCTTCCTTGGACGTGTACTCATCACCACCCAGAAACAGGACAATCACGTCGGCGCTTTGTGTCTCACCGACGATCTTCCGGATGCCTTCCTGCATGTCATCCGTGGCAGTGAGCTTCGGTATCGATCGATCGCCGTCGGTCAGTTCGAAACCCTTTTCTGCAATGAACTCGTAGTCATTGCCAGCCACTCCTTCGAAGTCGACCAATGTTCTTTCGCCCAACAATGGACCGACCAGAGCGATAGTCTTGTGTCTCCCCTTGGCCACCGGCAATGTTTGACCTTTATTCTTCAAAAGGATGATCGATTCCAGATCGGCTTTATGCGCTAACGCGATGGCTGCCTCGTCGCGCGTCTTTCGCTCGGCTTCACTGGGGTCCGGGTATGGATTGTCGAACAAGCCGAGAATGAACTTGGTGCGTAAGACTCTACCCGCCGACCGGTCAATCAAGGTCTCGAGATCGGGATTTTTCTTCACCATCTCAGGTAGCAACGCATACGCATCGTCGGAATACAGATCAAGGTCCATACCTGCCTTAAGACCCAGCAACACGGCATCTTCGGGTGTTTCAGCAACTTTCATAAAGCTGTAAAGCCTTGCGATATCGTTGGCATCGGAGACGGTATATCCTTCAAACCCCCATTGGTCCCGCAATACTTCCGTCAGTAGCCATGGATCGGCATGACTGGCTACTCCGTTGATATCACCATGGGACGGCATGATGCCCAACGAGTTGGCCCGCTGAACGGCCGCCTTGAAGGGAGGAAAAATCTCATCGATCAGGGTACGCGGTGATATCTCGATAGACGCGAAATTCCTTCCTCCGGCGACCTGACCGTAGCCTGCGAAATGCTTGGTCACAGCGCCGATGTGGGTGCTGTCCAGCCCTTCGTTGTTGCCCTGAAGTCCAGTTACTGTACTCACGATCATTTCGGTGGTGAGATAGGTGTCTTCTCCAAATACCTCGCTCATCCGTCCGAAACGAGGATCACGGACGATGTCAGCGCCCGGTGAATGCGTCAGATGCAGACCGCGCAGCCGGGCCTCCCTGCCCACCGTGTCGTACACGTCCCGGACGAGTTCCGTGTTCCACGATGACGCCAAGGCGATCGGGCGCGCGAAACGCGTCGAACCTACCCCGGTAACGCCGTCGTAGGACTCGGTTACGAAGAATGCAGGAATGTCCAACCGACTATTCTCAATGACGTATTTTTGCAGTTGTTTGTTCAGGATCGCGGCATTCTCCGGAGACTGGTACTCGCCGGGGTTTTTAATTCCACCAATGCCGTTGACCAGTCTTTGTTTCACGTTATCGGAAAGCTCCATCTCGCCTGTTGCAGACAATTCGATGCCCTGGTTGCGATGAAACATCCTCAGCTGCGAGATTTTTTCTTCGATAGTCATCCGGGATAACAGGTCGTCCACACGATCCTCGATCGAGGCATCGCTGTTCTGATAGATAACTTCACCGGAATCGCCGCACGAACTCAAAAGGCATAGCGAAGCAATCACTACAAACCGCACAATATTCTTTTGTTCAATCACTTCAGGAAATCCTCACCAGACAGCTGGGCCGTAACCCCGCGCGTCATTGCCAAATTGATCCGTACACCATTATAAACCACGAAGATGGAGCTCACCGTGTTGTTGCCGCCAGTCAACTCAGCTTTCTTCAACTTTCCATCCTCCCACTCGATATCAACAGTGACATCACCTCTTGCCCGAAGTCCGCGGGCGTGGCCGGTCTTCCAGTCCCCGGGAAGTGCGGGCAGCAGCTTAATTTCATCGTTGTGACTATGCAGTAGCATTTCCGCGATCGCCGCAGTCGCACCGAAGTTGCCATCGATCTGGAATACATTCCCGAGCCGGTCCCACAGGTTGTCCCAGGTAGATTTTTGCAGGATGGCCAGCAGGTTTTCATACGCGCGTTCCCCTTCGGACAAGCGCGCGAACATGCCGATAGTCCAGGCACGGCTCCAGCCCGTTCCTGCGCCACCGCTTGCGAGCCGGAACTCGAGTGACTTCATGACTGCATCTCGCATGGCGGGATCGCGGTCGAGATTAATCTGGTTTCCGGGATAGGCGCCGATGATATGCGAAATATGACGATGCTCGGGCTGGGGCTCGTCGAATGGTAGCCGCCATTCCTGCAAGCGCCCGTCCTTGCCGATGTGTGGTCGATAAACCTTTGGCAGTGTTTCCGCAACAGCCCTCACAAACAGATCGTCCAGTTTACCCAGCACCTTTGCGGCTTCGAGGTAGTCATTGAAGACCTGCAGGATCATGAACTGATCAAAGCTATTACCTGCCGCAAATGCTGCAATCTCGCTTGTTCCGTCATGCCGTTTGTAGGAAAAAAAGTTTTCCGGTGAGGCGCTGGGGCGCGAGACGAGCTCGCCCGTTGCCGGGTCCGGAATAAGCCAGGATTCAGCAAATTCAGCTGACGCGGTAAGTATGTCCCAGTTCTCCTCCAGGAACGCCTTGTCCTGGCTAAAGCGGTAGTGCTCAAGGATGTGCGTCACCATCCATTGCCCGCCGAAGAATGAACCGCCCCAGTACGCTCTCGAACTCATGATCCGGGCGTGGCCCCAGGCATCGGTTGCATGCCCCATGCTCCAGCCCTTCATGCCAAGACGACGCGCCATCTCCTTTCCTGGCGGCTGGAAGTAGCGAATAAGATCGAAATATGCCCCGTGCATTTCGCCGAGATGCGTGGTTTCTGCTGGCCAGTAGTTCATCTCAATATTGATATTCAGGTGATAGTCCGAACTCCAGGGTGCCAACTCATGCGGATTCCAGATCCCCTGCAGATTGGCAGGAAGCGTCCCCGGTCGAGATGAAGCAACCAGCATGTAGCGACCAAACTGAAAATAGGTCTCAATCAGATCGGGATCATCGCTTGCTCCATCTCTGATGCGCTGGAGTCGTTCCGGAGTCGTTAGCGCCAGCACCTCGTCAGACGTAGCACCAAGATCGACCGACATACGGCTGAAGTACTCTTGATGATCTCTAACAGCCGCCAGCTCGATAGATTCTGCCGATCTACCCAGCAATGCATCAAGATCTGCCAGTGCTTTATGTTGCCAACCGTCAGCAAGCATCACGCCTGCTTCGTCGCGATTGAAGTTAGTGGCGACAGCAATGAATACCGTGATTTCCCGGCTGTCGCCGATGCTTAAGCCCCCATCCGTCTCCGAAATGCTGCCATCTGCAACAACACGTACGCGGCCTTCATATTGGGTGGCATTCTTTCCGGTCGCAGCACCCTTCTTAATGAGGTCGCCGCCAATGACGGTTGCTCCGTCCAGGGTAACTGTCAGGCTGATGGGCTTGTTTGCTGAGATCCGCAACACGATGACATCGTCGGGCGCTGACCCCATAACTTCCTGAGTTATCTCGGTTCCATCCTGTAGCGAATATTTGTTTGTGGCGATGCCGCTGGCAAGGTCCAGCTCACGGCGGGATTCCTCAAGCGGTGCAGATAGATAGTCCAGTTGCAACCAGCCAAACAATTGATAACTATCAGGACGTTTTTCGTTTTGCAGATACTGCTCGAAATATCGATCGGCGCCCTCGTAGTCTCCGGCCGCCTCCATCTCGCGCAATCGCTCAAGATGCTCGAAGCTGTTTTCCGGCAGCTCAAAGTCGCGTTCGTCGCTGCGTGCCCAAATGGTCTCTTCGTTGAGAAGAATTTTTTCCGATGGATAACTGCCAAACGGCATCGCACCCAAGCGACCGTTGCCGACCGGGTAAGCGACATGCCAATCCTCCGCTGGCTTGTCATCCCATATCAACAAGCCCTGCTCACGCTCCCGGTTTTGAAGTTTTAGTTCCGTTTCTCCAACGATTTTGTAAGTGACTTCTTCTTCGGGCGCATAACCTTCTGGCTCCAGCGAGTAGGTTGGTATTGCATATAAGCAAATCAGAAATAACCAATGTGTTTTAATCACTTTCATCTCAGAACACCTACTTTCTTGAGGCCCTGAGAATAAAACTGAAACTCAAGGGTTGATCTGCTCGAACATGGTATTTCTCCATGGTTTTCGCTCCCCAGCTGTTGTCACCACCCACGCCATGAATCGCAAGATCCAGGTTAACGTTAATAAGATCTCTCTCTGGTAATTCGTAATAGTGTTTTCGGCGTACCATGTTGACCGTTGAGTAGCGCTCCTCTCTATTCATTGGCGAATACAGATCCGTTTCATCGTATGGCCAGGCTCTGAAATTGAATGGCTGCAGACCTTCCACGCTTAACTGAACCCGTTCGTTTGAAAAACTCAGGTGTCTGACATCACTTCGATTGGTACTGTCCGTGGCAGAAATATAGGGCACCTGGAAGGTCTCAAGTGTTTTCTGATAATGACCGATCTTGGCGGCCGTCTTTCTATCAGGATAATTCTCAAATGGCCCACGGCCGTACCAGTCAATTTGAGATAACGACGAATCAAGCGCCAGCCGCATACCAAACTTTGGCATGAACTCATGCTGGATGCGTTCTGGATCCGGACGATATCCACCAGTAACGAGCACTTCACCCTCACCATTGATTCGGTAAGTCAGGGTATACAGCGCATGGTTGGCAACCAGACGAGCAATCACTTTTACTTCCACCAGGTTTTCACTCACGGTATTCAGGGTAACGTCACTTACCTGGCGGTATTCAGCAGCTCTTACCCAGGGAACCATCCTTTCAATAAACTGGTTACGTGCCTGGTTGTTGTTCAGAGGTTTCCAAAAATATGGCGCCAGTGGCCGGACCAGTAATTCCTGCCCGGCAATCTTGTAACTGTTCAACTCGCCAGTCATGTGATTGATCGCCAGCCTGAACTGTTGAGTCGAGATGGTGATCGTGTCATCCGACTGATCAACTTTCAGTGGCTGACCTTTTGCGGCAAGCGTGTCAGGAAAACGATAAGGTTGAAGCACGAATTGCTGATAGGCAATCTCAAATCCTTTCCTGGCCCAGAGAGTGTCAACCTTCGTACGAACTGACAGCTCCAGTAATAACTCTCCATAATCAGCATCTTTGTCAGTAACAAAAGGAATCTCTACCAGCTTGGATTTCCCCGGTGCCAGGCTGATGTCCAAGCGACCCGTTGCATGGTCTTTTTCTTTATCTTTTATCTGCCAGGTGATGTCGTAAGCGGAAAGGTCAGTAAAATCATGTCGGTTTATTATCTTGACTACATTGGGATCGGCTGTTTCTTCAAACCAGACATTTTGCAGTACCTTCTTAGCCTCAAAATAACTGGGGTAGGGCTTTCTATCCGGTGAAATGATGCCATTTAACATGAATTCAGCCACCGTTGGTTTGTCTCCAAAATCACCGCCATATGCCCATACTTCACGATCATGATTCAGGGTTAATTTTGAAGGTTCGGGACCATAACTGACCATTGCCGTATTCTTCAGTCTGGCAAGTCCCTGGTCGACCCAATCCCAGATTGCAGCGCCGATATAAGCTTCTTCTGCATAGATTATGTCCCAATGCTCCTGCAGATTGCCCAGTGAATTCCCCATCGCGTGGGCGTACTCACGTTGCATAAACGGCTTGCCTATTTCTTTGGCCTCCTCGATCCATTCGTAGACATTGGTGGTCGTGCGATAGCCCCTGTCATGGATATCTGATACGGAGCGATCCGTGTCGGAAAAAACCGGACGACTGGTATCAATCGCCAGTACAGCCTCTCTCATAGCCCTGAGGTTAAGTCCGGAGCCGCCCTCATTGCCCAAAGACCAGATAACGATTGACGAATAATTCTTATTGGCCTGCACCATGGATACTGCACGATCAACATGGGCGATCGTCCAGTCAGGGTTATCCCCCAGTATTGTATTGGCCTGCTTATAGGCATGACTTTCCTGGTTCGCTTCATCAAAAATATAAATTCCGTACTGATTGGCCAACTGGTACCAACGATGATCATCAGGATAGTGAGAGTTGCGAACCAGGTTGAAATTACCCTGTTTGAGCAACTTCATATCAAGTTCCATGGTTGCGGTGTCCAGGTATCGCCCGGTCCTGGGGTGGTGCTCATGCCGATTCACACCCTTGATCTTAATTGAGCGACCGTTAACCCAAAGTCGATTGTCTTCGACTTTTATTTCCCTGAAACCAAAGGTCCATGGGATGAATTCAAGTGTTTTGTCGTTCTGATCTAATACAGTTAGCACCATTGAATAAAGCGTGGGTGATTCTGCACTCCAGAGACTGACACCGGGCACTTCCAACTCCAACCTGCCAGTCACTTTGTCTTGTGACTGATTAACCTGTCCCTTTTGTTTATGAAGCAGTTTTCCTTCAGGTGAAAACAGACTCAACTCAAGCTGATGATCTTTAATCGCCGCAATACCAAGCCGGTTATCAATAACAAAATCAATCGTCAGATCAGCGTCCCGGTAGTTGTTCTTCAACGCGGTATTTATCTGGAAAGCCTCCAGGAACACTTCTGGACGAGCAATCAAGTTGACATATCTGAATATGCCACTGAATCGCCACATATCCTGATCTTCCAGGTAACTACCGTCGGACCAGCGATACACCTCGACGGCAAGGTCATTTTCACCTGTAACCAGGTACCCGGTAATATCAAACTCTGCCGGTGTCATGCTGCCCTGGCTGTAGCCAACCTTATTGCCATTAACCCATAGGTAAAAGGCCGATTTCACCCCCTGAAACTCAATGAATATTTGTTTGTCTTTCAGGCCGGCATCGACAATAAACTTGCGTTTGTAACTGCCCACCGGGTTTCGATCAAAGTAGTTGGTATAGTCAGCCGGTGGCTCAGACATGACCCTTGGCTGATCTTTCGCAAATGTATAGGGGTGATTGGAATAGATAGGCCGACCATAACCCTGGGTTTGCCAGTTGCCGGGCACATCAATACCCGGCCACCCACTGACATCAAAATCCGTGTGATAAAACTCTGCAGGACGTGAATCGGGATGCCCTACCCACAAAAATTTCCATTTGCCATTAAGGGATTGAATCCGGCCAGACGCCTTTTTGTTTAAGAGGTTTTCTTCCCTGGCATAAGGGCGCATGAATGCGTGCGCTGGCACTTTATTACGACTGATGACCTGGGGATTTTCCCAGTCTGGTACCGTTAAGTTTTGTTCAGATGCCCAACAGACTGCAAAACTGTTAAATGCAAGAAAAACGGCAATCAAGTACCTGTGTTTAAATGTTGTCATCGAAATCTACCCTGCGTTTATCGATGGCATGTTCCATCACGTTCGAGTTAACTAAAACTGATATTCTAGTGTACTGCATCGCAATAAATTGGTGTAGGAGGCATTGAGCCGATTGCGTGCTGATCAGTGCTAAGATTCCCGTAGCCTGAATATAAGCCCAGAGGATTTTAATCATGCCAAAGATAAAGAAGACTCTCCTGTCTTTGATGATCTTTTCACCGGGCGTCCTTGCACTGGACCAGCAGGGTAGCCTGAAGAAAAATTACTGTTTAAGGATGTCCTCCTGGGTGGCAGTGCTGATGCTCATTCTGGTGTCAGTTTCCGGGTATTCATCTCAAGAAGGGACGAAAGAGTTGGTCAAACACCCCAACGTGCTCTTCATTTCCCTGGATGATATGAATGACTGGGTTGGAACTCTGCCGTGCATGAGCAGACCATCACTCCATCTCTCGACAGATTCTCGGAATCCGGGGTAAATTTCACCCGCAACTACACACCGAGCCCCGGTTGCAACCCTTCCCGTTCTGCCATGCTCACGGGCTTGCATACCTACAAATCCGGCATGTATTCCAACTACCAGGATTGGCGAGAGGTCCCCAAACTGCAGAGTGTCCAGACGATCGGACAGCATTTTCGTAAGAGTGGATATTACACGGCCGGCGCCGGCAAGAT
>PVMK01117800.1_pt1 | contig 10395 bp, 9 predicted proteins | sample 1853481 | NCBI WGS metagenome assembly PVMK01 (sample SAMN08533507, study PRJNA380276) | Marine sediment metagenome, whole genome shotgun sequencing project. | reverse complement strand
TCGCCCAGGGTGCGGCGACCACGACCGAGATGACCAACGCCATCATTGCGGCGTTATAACGTTTGAACGTTCAACGTTTAACGTTGTAATGTTGGGGCCTGAGGAGGTGAAGATGGGCGAGCCCAATATCAAGCCGGCTTCGGCCGGGCCAACCGGTGATCGGGTTCGCTCGGACCTCAGTGTCGCCTACGAGCCGGGCACGGGCCAACTCGCGATCGAGTTGAACTCCAGGGTCGACTATCTCTACGGAGAGGCCATCGAAGCCGCGGTGCGGAGGGTTGCCGGGGTCTTCGGCGCCACAACCGGGCGGTTGACGGTGACCGACGCCGGCGCACTCGAGTGGGTGATCCTGGCGCGCACCGAGACCTGCCTCCGACGGGCGGGTTTTGACGGCCCGCCGGTGCTCCCCGAGCCCGCGCCGGAATCGGCCGTATCCCGCCGTCGCGACCGTTTGCGCCGGAGCCGTCTCTACATCCCGGGCAACCAGCCCAAGCTGATGGTCTCGGGTGGTCTCTATGGCGCCGATGCCATCATCCTCGACCTCGAGGACTCGGTACCGCCGGCCGAAAAAGACGCCGCCCGCGTCCTCGTCCGCAACGGCCTCGTGGCCCTCGATTGGGGTCCGTCGGAGCGCATGGTGCGGATCAATCAGGGCGCCATCGGTGAGGAGGATCTGGCCGCCATCGCCACCCACAACCCGCACACTGTTCTCCTTCCAAAGGTCGAGACGCCGGCGCAGGTGGGGCGTGCGGCGGAGGTTTTGCGACAGTTCGCCGGGGAAGATGCGGCGTTTCTGATGCCGATCCTCGAGTCCCCCCTCGGCATCCACCGCGCCTTCGAGATCGCCGCCGCCGATTCCTCGGTGGTCGCCCTTACCCTCGGTCTCGAGGATCTGTCGGCGGAGCTCGCCGCGCCGAGAACGACTGAGGGTTGGGAGAGCTTTCACGCCCGCCAGACGACGGTCTACGCCGCCCGCGCGGCGGGGGTCCAGCCGATCGCCTCGGTCTTCTCCGACATCTCCGACGAGGAGGGTCTCACCGCCTACGTGCGGCGTGAGCGCGGCCTCGGCTTCGACGGCGTCGGTTGCATCCACCCGCGGCAGATTCCGGTGGTCCACCGCGAAATGACGCCTTCGGAGGCGGAGGTGGAGCGCGCGGTTCGGATCGTACGAGCGGCGCGTGAGGCCGAAGAGCGCGGCCTGGGAGCGGTTGCGGTAGGCTCGAAGATGGTCGACCCGCCGGTAGTCCGGCAGGCCGAACGGACAGTCGAGCTCGGTGTTGCGGGAGGAGTGCTCGATGCGGAGTGGGATACCGAAGGGTGAGCGAGTTATCAGTAATCAGTGATCAGTCATCAGTGGTCTGGCTCTCACTGATCACTGATTACTGATCACTGATTACTTGCTTCGGAGGAGAGCTGGAATGGCTGTGAAGCTCGAGACAAACGCGGTGGGCCGAAAGGTCCCATCAGAGATCAACGGGCGCGCGGCGGTGCCGTTTGCGGGCGTTGGGAAGCACCGACCCGAGGGTCGCAAGGCGGCGCCGCGGATCTCGAGCTGTGCGGATTTTCCGGCCGATGGCGACAAGCGGGCCGGAAGCCTGCGCGAAGCCTTCGAAAGCGTCGGTCTTGCGGATGGCATGGTGGTCTCCACCCATCACCACCTGCGCAACGGCGACACGGTCGCCAACGCAGCCTTCGACACCGCAGCCGAGATGGGGTTGAGGGATCTCATGTGGTTCCCGTCAGCCTCCTTTCCGGTCCACGCCAACCAAATCGGGCACCTCGACTCGGGAGTCATCCACCACATTGAGGGTTCGATGAACGGGCCCCTCGGCGCCTACTGCTCGGCAGGCAATATGCGCGGCCTCGGTGTGCTGCGCTCACACGGGGGGCGCTGGCAGGCGATTCAGGACGGCGACGTTCGCATCGACGTGGCGGTGATCGCCGCGCCGGCAGCAGATACTTTCGGCAACGCCAACGGTCTCTCGGGTCCGGCGGCCTGCGGGCTCCTCGGGTTTGCACTTGCCGATTCGATCTACGCCGAGAAGGTGATCGTGGTGACCGACAACTTGGTGCCCTTTCCATGTCTGCCGTGGCAGATCCAGGGCAACAACGTCGATGTCGTGGTCGAGGTTGAATCGATCGGCGACCCGTCGAAGATCGTCTCCGGGACCACCCGTCTGACCCAGAGCCCCGACCGGCGGCGGATCGCCGAGCTGGCGGCGCATTTCTGTGCCAACGCGGGGATCATGCGTGACGGCTTCTCGTTCCAGGCCGGCGCCGGCGGTACCACCCTCGCCTTCGCCATCTATTTGGCCGAGCTGATGCGCGCAGAAGAGGTGACGGCTCGCTTCGCCCGCGGCGGCTCCACCCAGCACATGGTCGAGATGCTCGACGAGGGCCTCATCGAGTACATCCTGGATGGCCAGACCTTCGATCTCGACGGGGTGCGCTCGATGCGCGAAGACCCGCGCCACCAGGACACCTCGCCCTTCACGTCCTACAACTTCCACGGCAAGGGCAACTTCGCCTCCATGGTCGATGTCGCGGTGCTCGGCGCCACCGAGGTCGATCTCTCCTTCAACGGCAACGTCGTCACCCACTCCGACGGTCGTCTGCTACACGGCATCGGCGGCTGGCAGAACTGTCTCGCCGCGCGCTGCGCGATGCTCCTGGTGCCTTCCTTCCGCGACCGCATCCCGGTCATCGTCGATGAGGTCACGACCCTGTGTGGGCCGGGCGAGCTGATCGATGTCGTGGTCACCGAGCGCGGCATCGCCGTCAACCCGCTCAGGCAGGATCTGCTGGATGCCGTTGCCGGCTCCGATCTGCCGATCCGGCCCATCGAGGACCTCAAAGCAGAGCTCGACAGGCTGTGCGGGGTGCCGTCCACCCCCAAGCGCTCGGATCAGCCGGTGGCGGTGGTCAAGTGGGTGGACGGCACCGTGATTGACACGGTGTGGCGAGTCGACTGACGTCGACTCGCGAATTCGGAATTCGGAATTCGGAATTCCGGAGCCTCTTGCAAAAACCCCGTGTTCGACGAAATAAGCGACCCTTCGGGCCGCTCCGCTTCCAGTGACATCGCTTTCCGAGTCACCCAAGATACGAGAAGAACTCTGAAGGTGGGCCAAGGCCCACCCTACAAGCCCGCGGGAATTGTGGGTCCGACGTAGGGTGGGCCTTGGCCCACCTTCAGATTCGCCGCCGGTGAGCACGGTGAGACTGACAGCCACGAATTTTGCAAGAGGCTCTCGGAATTCTGAATTTTCACCCACCCCCCAACGATTGAAACGACGTGCCGGGTGGGTGGGCGGCATTCCGAATTCCGAATTCCGAATTCCGAATTCAAACCTCTTCGTTCTCTGAGGCTTGCGCGTGGCGCGACATAGGTGTAGAATCCTGCGTCCTTGGTCCGACTGGGCCGAGTGGAGGTGTGAGATGAAAGAAGGAATCCATCCCGAGTATCACGACGTGGAGGTTCGTTGCGCGTGCGGCAACACCTTCAAGACCCGGTCGACCAAGGCCGAGATGCGGCTCGAGATCTGCAACGCCTGTCACCCGTTCTACACCGGCAAGCAGAAGCTGGTGGACACCGCGGGCATGGTCGAGAAGTTCGAGCGTCGCTACGGCAAGACTGCCACCCCCAAGTAGCTCATCCCGGCCGCCATCGGGCGGCTTATCAACCCGCGCGGGACGATCAGTCCGCGCGGGTTTTCGTTTGGGTGATTCAATGACGTACGATATCGTCGGGGACGGGAACGATGCTTGAACGACTGAAAGAAATCGCCAAGAAGCACGAAGACCTCCTGGCGCAACAGGCGGATCCCGAGATCGCCGTCGACCCCAACCGCTCGCGCAAGATCGCCCAGAAGCTGGCCGAGCTCGCGCCGGTGGTGACCGCCTACCGGGAATACTCGACGATCACCGACGAGCTCGCCGGCGCAAACGAGATCATCGCCGAGGCCGATGACGACGACATGCGGCAGATGGCGGAGACCGAGATCGAGGAGCTGAGCGAGCGTCGCGAGGAGATCGAGCAACATCTCAAGCTGCTGTTGCTCCCCGTCGACCCCAATGACCGCCGCAACGTGATCCTCGAGATCCGTGCCGGCACCGGCGGCGACGAGGCGGCCCTCTTCGCCGGCGAGCTTCTGCGGATGTACGGGCGCTACGCCGAGGCGAGGCGATGGAAGCTGTCGCTGACCGATTCGTCGGACACCGGCCTCGGCGGCATCAAGGAAGCGGTGGTGGTGATCGAGGGTAAGGGCGCCTACTCGCGGCTGAAGTACGAGTCCGGCGTCCACCGGGTGCAGCGGGTGCCGGCGACCGAGGCCTCGGGTCGGATCCACACCTCGGCGGCGACGGTGGCGGTGATGCCGGAGGCCGAGGCGGTCGAGGTCTCGGTCGACGAGAAGGACCTCCGCGTCGATCGTTTCTGCTCGTCGGGTCCGGGTGGCCAAAGTGTCAACACCACGTACTCGGCGGTACGGATCACCCACATACCGAGCGGTCTGGTGGTTTCGTGCCAGGACGAGAAGTCGCAGATCCAAAACAAGGCCAAGGCGCTGCGGGTTCTCAAGGCGCGACTGAAGGAGATCGAGGAGCGGGAGCGCGACGCGGAGCGTGCCGCCGACCGGCGCTCGAAGATCGGCTCCGGCGATCGCTCCGAAAAGATCCGCACCTACAATTTCCCCCAGGGACGGGTCACCGACCACCGCATCGGTCTCACCATCCACCGGCTGTCGGAGATCCTGGAGGGCAACCTTGATCTGCTTCTGGATCCCCTGATCACAGAGTTCCAGGCCGAACGGCTCAAGGAAGAGCTTGGGTGAAACTCAGAATTCGGAATTCGGAATTCGGAATTCGGAATGCCGGCCCAACCTCGGAGGCGACGATCAACGGGCCGGTGGGCCCGAATTCGAAATTCGAAATTCGCAAGTCGACATTGCCGAATCGCGGCGAGCTGGGACCGTCGAAGACGCGCTCCAATCGGGCGCCGCGGCGCTGCCGACCAGGGATGGGATTCCGGAGCCGCGACGGGAGGCGAGCTGGCTGCTGGCTGCTGCCTGGGGCGTGGACGAGATCACCCTGCGGCTTCATCCCGAGTGCGAGGTGCCGGCCGAGGTCGCGGAGCGGTACCGCGGCTGGATCCGGCGTAGGGCTGCCGGTGAACCCGCCCACCATCTGACCGGATCCTGTCCCTTCTGGGGACGCGAGTTCCTGGTAACCCCCGAGGTCCTGGTCCCACGCCCCGAAACCGAGCTCCTGGTGGAGACCGCACTCGAGCTGCCGTTGTCTGCGACCGCCCGGGTCCTCGACGTGGGCACCGGTTCGGGCTGCATAGCGGTGAGTCTTGCCGCCGAGCGTCCGCGGTGGCGTGTATTCGCGGTCGACCGCTCCCACCTGGCCCTGTCGGTAGCGCGGCGCAACATTCAGCGCCACGGTGTCGAGGTAGAGCTCATCCTCGGTGATCTCGCGTCGGCCGTGGCGCCCCCGTGGGATCTGGTGGTCGCCAATTTGCCCTACATTCCATCGGTGGATCTCGGGAGGCTTCCCAAGGAGGTCCACCACGACCCGCCGACCGCTCTCAACGGCGGCGCCGATGGCCTCGACCTGGTGCGCGCTCTCCTCGCCGATCTGCCGCGTCTGCTCCGGGTCTGCGGCGGCGCGGTCCTGGAGATCGGAGAGAATCAGGCGGATGCGGTAACAACCGTCGCCGCTGGCGCCGGCCTCGCCGTCGCCCGTCGGGTGCGCGACGCCGGCGGCTGCGAACGGGTTGTCGTACTTCAGCCGATCTGAAAAACCACAGAGACACAGAGGACACGGAGAGTTCACAGAGACAATCTAATGCCGGCACAAGTCTCTTTTTACCAGAGGTTTGGAAACAGAATATTCACTCTGTGTCTCCTCTGTGTCTCTGTGCCTCTGTGGTGGGGGTGGATACGGTCAAGTGTCAGCGCTATCGATTGTTGACTCCGGCATCAACCGGTCGCAGAATGGGTGTTTCCCATACTTTGGGGCGGAGGCGATCATGGCAGGCAAGAATCGAATCGAGCTCGATGGCAAGCAGCACCAGGTGGCGGTCATCGCTTTCGGCGGCAACGCGCTGCTCAGGCCGCAGGATCATGGCACCCAGGAGGAGCAGTTCACCCTCAGCTGGAAGGCGACCCGTTGGCTGGTCGAGATCATCCACCGCGGCTACGAGCTCGTCATCGTCCACGGCAACGGCCCGCAGGTCGGCAACATCATGATCCAGGTCGAGGAGGCGATCACCAAGATCCCGCCACAGTCGCTGGATGTGGCGGTCGCCCAGACCCAGGGCTCGATGGGCTACATGCTCGCCAACCAGCTGCGCAACCGCTTCAACGAAGAGCAGCTCGAAAAGGAAATCGCGGCGGTGCTCACCGAGGTCGTGGTCGACCGCGAGGACCCCGCCTTCGAGAACCCCACGAAACCGGTCGGTCCCTACTTCACCTCCTACCGCGCCAATTTATTGATGCAGGAGCACGGGTGGCAGATGGTCGAGGACGCCGGCCGCGGCTGGCGCAAGGTCGTGCCGTCGCCGATGCCACAGGAGATTCTCGGTAGCAAGCTGCTCAAACGGCTGGTCGAGAACGGGGCGGTGCTGGTCGCCGGTGGCGGCGGTGGCATTCCCGTCTACCGAGATGTCGGCGGTTACTACCGCGGCGTGGAGGCGGTGATCGACAAGGACTACGTGGCCTCGATCCTGGCCTGCGAGCTCGAGGCGGATCTGTTCATCATGTTGACCCAGGTGCCGATGGTGGCCGAGAGCTTCGGTCGCCCCAACCAGAGGTGGCTGCGGCGGATGCCGCTGGCCAAGGCGCGAGAGATGATGGCCTCGAACCAGTTTCCGCCGGGCTCGATGGGGCCAAAGGTCCAGTCCTCCATCGACTTCGTCGAAGCGACCGGCAAGGAGGTCCTGATCACCGATGAGGACAGCCTCAAGCAGGCCCTCGAGGGCAAGGCCGGCACCTTCCTGGTGCCCGACGGCGAGGTCGAGTACGCCACTCTCGCTTGACCCCGCCCGACCCGGTCGAAGTGGTCGATTGGGCGTGGGAGTCGCCGAGCCCACGGTAAAAGGTTTATCCTAGGCGGCATGGCGAGCGTGAGTCTGTGGGTCTACCGGGTGTTGGTGGCGGTGGTTTTACCATTCGTCATTCCCGTCCTCAAGATTCGCCAGCTATTTACGGGCAAGAGTCGCCCGCGCCTCCGCGACCGGATGGGGTTCGATTTGCCGGAGCTGCCGCAGGACGGGATTTGGATCCAGGCGGTGTCGGTGGGCGAGGTGGAGCTGGCGCGGCGGCTGATTACCGAGCTGCGGCGGGAATCGCCCGAGCTGCCGCTCTTCGTCACAGCCACCACCGCCACCGGTCTCGATCTCGCGCGCCGGAGCTTTGGCAAGGAGGTGCCGGTCTTCCCGTGCCCCCTCGACCTGGCGGGCCCGGTGCGGCGGGTGTTGGAAGCTGCGCGGCCGCGTCTGCTGGTGTTGGTGGAGACCGAGCTTTGGCCGGAGATGCTCTACCAGGCGGGCCGGCGTGGGATACCGGTGGCGGTGGTCAACGCCCGCCTGTCGGAAGGCTCTTTCGCCGGCTACCTCCGGGTGGCGTCGCCGCTGAGATCCCTGCTCGCGCCTCTCGCGCTGGTGCTCGCGCGCACCGAAGCCGACGGCGAGCGCTTCGCCGCCCTCGGCGTGCCCGCAGATCGGATCTCGGTCAGCGGTAACGTCAAGTACGACCTCGAGCCCGACGAACGGCCCCTGGAGTGGGCGGAGGCGGTGCGAGCCGCGGCCGGAGGCCGGCCGATCGTGGTTGCCGGCTCCACCATGGAAGGGGAGGAGGCACAGGTGCTCGACGCGGTGGCCAAACTGCGCGCCGACGGCGAGGTGCCGTTTCTGATCCTCGCACCCCGTCACCCCGAACGTTTTGACGCCGTCGCCCGCATCCTCGGCGAGCGGGGATTGGTCTTTTCGCGCCGCAGCGGCGGCGAAGCGATACCGCCCGGGGCGGACGTTTTTCTCCTCGACACGATCGGCGAGCTGTCCCGGGCCTACCGGCTGGCCCAGGTGGCGTTCATCGGCGGCTCGTTGGCGCCGACCGGCGGCCACAACCCGCTCGAGGCGGCGGCGTGGGGAGTACCGGTCCTCAGCGGCCCGCACGTCCACAACTTCCTCGAGGTTTACGACGAGATGACCGCGGCCGGAGGGGCTCGATTGGTGGCCGATGTCGTGGAGCTCAGGGTGGCGGCAGCGGTGTGGCTCGATGATGACAAGTTCGCGCGGGCGGCGGGCGCCGCCGGACGTGAGGTGGTGGAGACCAACCGCGGCGCCACCGGCCGTACGGTCACCGCCCTCCTCGAGCTCATCGGCGAGGTCTGAGGCCCGTGGCCTGGCGCTACCTCCTGCTGCCCCTCGCCCCGGTCTACCGCGGCGCCGTGGCCGCGCGCCGGGTGGCTTTCAGTCGCGGCTGGCTTCGTCGGGCACGCCTCGATGCGCCGGTGATCTCGGTCGGCAATCTGACCTTCGGCGGCACCGGCAAGACGCCGACCGTGATCGCCCTGGTGCGCGACCTGGTGCGCATGGGACGACGGCCGGCGGTTTTGACTCGGGGCTACAAGCGTCGTGACGACAACCAGGTCGTGGTGACAGGCCCCGAGCCGCGGCAGGGTGTCGACGAGGTCGGGGACGAGCCGCTGGAAATGGCGCGTCGCCTTCCGGGGGTGCCGGTGGTGGTGGACTCCGATCGCGAACGCGGGGGGCTGGAGGCGCTGCGCCTCGGCGCCGACGTGGTGGTGCTCGACGACGGCTTTCAGCACCTTCGCCTCGAGCGTGATCTCGACATCGTCGTGGTGGATGCCGGCGATCCCTGGGGGGGCAATCGTCTGCCGCCTCTGGGTCGCCTACGGGAGCCGCGGAGGACGCTCGAACGCGCCGATGCCGTGCTCATCACCAAGGTGCCTGCCGACTGGCGGCCGGTGGTGGCGGAGATCGAGGCGGTCATCGACTCGATCGCCCCGACGCTGCAGGTCTTCGTAGCGCGTCTCCGACCGACCCGGGTGCGCCTTCCCGACGGCGAAATTCGAGGCCCTGAGTGCCTCGCCGGGCGGAAGATCTTCGCCTTCGCCGGCGTCGGGCGGCCCGAAAACTTCGCGGCCGGCCTCGTGGAGGTCGGTGCGGAGGTTGTCGGCAGCCGCTGGTTCCCAGATCACCATGACTACAGTGACCAGGACCTGTGCGAGGTCGAGGCCGCGGCCCAGGCCGCCGATGCGGTTCCCGTGACGACGGCAAAGGATGCAGTCAAGCTGTCGACGGGCGCTGAAATCTGGGTGGTGGAGGCGGAGATGGAGCCTATCGAGGGGAGCTGGCGGGGCTTGTGGCGACTGTTGCCGGAGGTGGTGTCGTGAGCAAGAACCGGTCGGCACTGCGAAATCACGTCGAGTTCTCGGCTTTTCGGGTTGCGCGAGGTCTGAGCGGGCTGCTGTCGCCCGGCGCCCTGGCGACGGTCGGTGACGTTCTCGGCAATATCTTCTCCCTGACCGGCGGCCGGCGGCGCGAGATCATCGACTTCAACCTCGCCATCGCCTTCCCCGAAAAGACCGACGCCGAGCGGCGTCAGCTCGCGCGCGCGGTGACCCGCCACTTCAGTCGCTCCGCCCTCGACGCGATCCGCATCCAGCGGCTGCGGCCGGAGGAGCTTCTGGCGTCGGTAGATGTGACCGGGTGGGAAAACGTCGAGGGCGCCCTGTCGCACGGAAGGGGCGTGTTCTTTCTGACCGCCCACATCGGCTCCTGGGAAGTCGCGGCGTTGGTCACCGGCCTCAAGATCGAGGCCGGTCTGTCGGTGGTCAACCGGCCACTCGACAACCCCCTCCTCGAGGTCGAGCTCGACCGCCTGCGCAAGCTTTACGGCAACCACGTCTTCGGCAAACACAACATCCTCCGCGAGATGTTGACCCAGTTTAAAAAGGGCGGCGGGGTGGGCATCCTCATCGACCAAAGGGCGCGTGAGGACCAGGGTGTCGAGGTCCCCTTCTTTGGCCAACCAGCCTGGACCCACCCGATCCTGGCCCGGGTGGCCCGCAAAACGAGAGCGCCGGTGGTGCCGACCTTCGCACTGCGTGAGGCGCCCGGTCGCTACAGCCTGCGCTACGAGGAGCCGTTGATGGTCGAGGACCTCACCGAGGCTGATTGCGAGGATATTCCGCTGACCGCCCGCTACATGGCCGTCCTCGAAAACGCCATCCGAAACAACCCTGACCAGTGGCTGTGGTACCACGATAGGTGGAAGCAGCTCAGGCTGAGTAAATCGGCGTAGGTTCAGCGGATTTCGAATTTCGAATTTCGAATTTCGAATTTTTCACCCAACCCCCCACCATAAG
>PVMK01117580.1_pt1 | contig 10395 bp, 7 predicted proteins | sample 1853481 | NCBI WGS metagenome assembly PVMK01 (sample SAMN08533507, study PRJNA380276) | Marine sediment metagenome, whole genome shotgun sequencing project. | reverse complement strand
GGCAGGCTCGCGACACCTCTCGCGCGGGCGGCCGGAAATTTCCAGAAGACTCAGGCACCGCTGGCCGGGGGCTCGAGCGGCACGTCGGCGTCACCCGAGTTCCGGTGGTCGGCAGGCATTGCGGCGGCCTGTTTTTCCGCCGCGCGACGTATGCCGTCGAGCATCCCGCGAAAGATAATCCCGTGGAAGGGTAGGACGGAGTACCAGTAGAGGATTCCGCCCAGGCCTTTGGGCTTGAATCGGGCGATCTGCGCGAGCCAGGTCAGTCCAGGAATGTTTTCCATCGGTTTGATCCGAAACTCCAGGACGGCTTCTCCGGGAACCTTCATCTCTGCCCGCAGGATGAGCGAGCGATTGCGCTCGATACCCGTGACGCGCCAGAAGTCGAGTGCGTCTCCGTGCCGGATCTGCTCCGCGTTCCTGCGACCGCGATCCAGTCCGGGCCCGCCGACGAGCCGATCCATGAACCCTCGAAGCCGCCACAGGAAATCCGCCGCGTACCACCCGTGGCCACCGCCGATACGGCAGACACTGCGGAACACCTCTTCCGCCGATGCCTCCACCTGCGTTTCCTCCCGGTGCACAAAGGTCGCCCCTCCAGCCCAGTCGGGGTCGCCGGCGATGAGGCCCGCGTCGCTCCAAGAGGTCTCGACCCTGCTTTCCGCCACCTTGCCGAGAGCTGCGTCTATCGACTCGCGTACTCCGAGGAGCCGCTGTGGCATCAGCCGTTCAGCGCCTGCATCCCGGCAGACCGCTCCGAGTTGAAGACCATCGGCGAGGGGCAAGGCGATTCGATGGCTCACCGGCGTCACGAGGTGGATCCAGAGGGAGCCTATCCGCGCAGTCACCATCGGAATCGGCAGGACAGGCCTGCGGGGCAGACCCAGGCCCGAAGCCATGTGGCGGATCACCTCCCGGTAGGGAATCACCTCGGGTCCACCAATATCGAGGGAGGAATCCGCCGCCTCCTGCAGTTCCATAGCGGCAACCAGGTAGTGAAGAACGTTTCGCACGGAGATCGGCTGGCAGAAACGGTCCACCCAGCGTGGCGCCACCATCAGCGGCTGCCGCTCGACGAGGTAGCGCAGAATCTCGAACGAGGCGGAACCCGAGCCGATGATCGTGCCCGCCCGCAGAACCGTGACTGGTATCGGGCCCGATCTGAGCGCGCTCTCAACCTCGAGGCGAGACGCCAGTCGAATTCTCGCACCCTTGAAGGCCTCTGCCAGCCCGCCGAGGTAAAGGATTCGTTCGCACCCGGCTCGCGCGACGGCAGCCGAAAACGAGCCCGCGAGCTCCCGGTCGCGAACTGTCGAGGCCGGATCCTGAGCCAGCATCGAGTGCGCCAGGTAGAAAGCGGCCCGGCAACCGCGCATCTGTTCTGCAAGCCGATCGGTGTCAGCCAGGTCGCCGGCGACGATCTCGATCCTCGGCTCCGAAGCCCAGCCTCTGTCCTCCAATTTCTTTGGACTTCGAGCCAGACACCGCACCCGGTAGCCTTGCTCCAGAAGACGCGGCACCAAGCGGCCACCGATATAGCCGGACGCGCCCGCCACAAAGACAGGTCTTGAAAAATCTCCAGCTACATCTCGGGGTTTGATCATGGGACATCGGTCCCACGATCGATCACCTTGCCGTAAAGGTTGAAATACTTCACCGTCGCTGAGCAACGAGTATTGCTGAACTCAGAAGAGCCGACAAGGGACTCTCAAGAAACGACACTTTACCCCTTCTTTTTCACCAGAGAGTAAAGCTCGTGAGAGTTGTGGAAACCTTTTGCCTTCCTCGATCCGAGTTCCTTGAATTCAAATGATTCGGAGGCCATTTTTTGGGTGATCGGACAGGTGATGATGGGGCCCGTCGATTCGTCCGCGAACTTCTCGATACGAAATGCCAGAACAACGGTCTCGCCGACCATTGAAAGCCCCAACGCACCTTCGCTTCCATATCCGGAAATCGTGACGAGACCGGTGGTAAGGGCCCAATCCATGTGCAAGGCGAAACCCTCGACCTGCCAGATTGAACGATCCTCTGCCAGATCCTTGACCAGGCGATTGAGAGCCAATGCAGCTCCGCACGCTTCGACGGCGTGGTTCTTTGTCGAGCCGGCTTCCCAAAAGGCGAATATAGCGTCACCCTGGAATTCCTTGAGCGTGCCCCCGAGCTCTACCACGGCGTGTTCGAGCCGTTCAAAGACCCGTCCCACGGAGTCCTGCACCTCGGATGAGGCTGCCTGTTGCACGAGGACGGTGTAGTCACGGATGTCTCCCACGAGCACCGTGACCGGGACGGAATTCGAAACACCGACTGTGCCTTCTATGCTCTGCTGCTCGGAAGGCGTTTGTATCGGCGCCTCGCCGTCGAGACGCAGTTCGAGTCCCTTTCCAATCGACAGGATCTGACCGATCTTCAGCTCGGTCTTCAAATTCGGTGACAGGCGACGGCCGTCCAGCCGAGTGCCGTTGCGACTGGTGTCGCGGACGAAACAGCGGCCATCCGGATCCTGCGTGATGACACAGTGGCGGGAGGATACCGTTGGGTCCCTGACGAGGAGCAACCCCGGAGCATCCTGGCCCTCCTTGTAGCGACCGATCTCGATGTGATTGAAAAACGTGAAGCTGACGCCGTTGTCGAGCCCATTATTCACCGCCAGCCTTTTGGTGGGGTGGCTCGTGGCCGGCGGCATACAATAGCTAGTGGTCGCTGTTTTCCCGCTCATCGACCGCTGCCTGTTCTCGATTGACGTTGAGCTTCAGACGAGCGATTTCGTCGCTGAGCTCACGGATTCTCTTCGACATCGTCCGTACCAGGTGAAAGGCGAGCGACGGGTCCTTGTGAATCCTCTTGAGGAAGTTCTTCTTGTCGATGGTGAGGAGGCGTGCCTCACCCAGCGCCCGGAGAGTGGCCGACCGTTCTTCGTGATCGAAGATCGCCATCTCCCCCATGAACTCGCCCTCGTCTGCGACCCGCAAAGTTGTTTCGACACCGTCTTTTTCCACCAGGACTTGGACCTTGCCCTGTTGGATCACATACATACATTCGCCGACATCCCCTTGTCGGGTGATGACCTCGCCGTCGCTGTAGGTCTTTCCCAGGTCTCCCTTCACTATCGACCTCTCCTTCAGTTCTCGGCTTGAGAAAACGGTGACGCCGCAAGCGCTAACTCCCACGCCAGCCGTGCCAGGAATCGGGGGTGCAGAGCGAGGGTGACAATATCCCGATAGGGAGCGCTGCCCGTGAACATGTCCCACAGAACCTGGCTCATGTCTCGCCGTCTTCCGGTCATTTTCTGTTCTTTCGCCGTCATGCGGAGAAGGGCATGGCGAGCGAATCGCCACTTCTGTATCTGCCGCGTCACGGCGAAGCTCAGCTTGCCGATCGAGTTGTCGGTTCTGATCGACCGGCAGATGGGCCAGTAGTGACGGCGGAAGTCCGCCTCCGAAATCCCTTCGAACACCGCTGTGGTCGCGCACGCCTTGGCGGTGCGGTACGCGGCCCCGATGCCGTCCTTGTACAGCCGAGTCACCCCGCAGTCGCCGACGAAGACGAGCCGGTCCGCATACGGTCGGATCGCCGCGCCCACGCTGATCTTCGGCGAACACTGGCAGGAACGCGGATCGGAAGACCAGTCGTCCGGCATACACGCCTTGACCTGCGGCGAGTCGAGGAATGACTGCACGAGCTGCTTGTCGATCGACTTTCCGAGCAGACAAACGCTCGCGTAGTCGCCCTTGGGGATGATCGCCGCGAACTCCAGCCTCGGGATGTTGAGGAGAAAGACATGCATCGAGTCGCCCAGGGTCTTCTCGATGGTTTCTTCCCCGAGGTAGTACTCGGTAATGAAGGTCTTGGTGGATTCGGGGGGTTGGTAGCTCTGCCCATTTCCGGTGAAGAGCTTGAGCGCAGCCGAGTTGACGCCGACAGCGACCACCAGCAGGTCGTACGATTGCGGCTGCCCACCCTTGACGGCGATCTTCGGTCGGCCGTCGTCGAGGGACACCTCGACAACGCGCTCCCGCGTCACGTGAGCTCCTTTGGCCACTGTCAGCTGTTCGAGGTGGTGGTCGAAGCTCCCCCATTTGCTGGCCTTCAGATCGCGAGGGCCGGCCCCCCTGTAACGGACCCGATCCTCTTTTCCTGTAGAGGGGTCTCGATGCGGACGCTGCCGATATCCATGTGCAGCATGTACGACTCGATCCCTCTCTGGACAATGGTCGAGGGGAGGTTGATTCCCTCGGCGGCCAGATTCTGCACCAGCGTCTCGGAGATGATGCCTCCGCACATGTTGCAACCTTTCGGCGCCACACATGAGAAGTCTCGCGGCTCGAAGATCTCCACATCGAGCTCGAGGCCGTTCCTCTCGGCCATCTCGAGGAGGAAGTAGCTGACGAATGAACCGGCCGGACCGCCGCCGATCACGGCAACCCTCGAGCCGTCGACCAGTTGGAGGTCGTCGCGTTTCTCCCCCGGATCGGCAGATCTCACCATCGTCCTGTTGTCCTCCGGTCCGTCGGGCGACCCGAGCCGATGGTCGGATGCCCAATGTCATGAACGAAGACTGTCCAAGAAGAAAACATGCAGGAAAATTTCCTATCTGAAAATGAGAATACCATGTTTGGGTAATTGGTCAATTGAGGTGATAATCAAACAGAAAGGCTCGAGACGGCGCTTCGCCTCGTAACTCAATCCGTCTCGATCAGGAAAGCCGCTGGACCGCGCAATGCCGGCCGATACGGGTCTGCACCCGGTTCCACCACCGCCAGAACGAGTATGATCCTGTCATGCTCTCTGTTGGAATCGTCGGGCTCCCAAACGTGGGCAAATCGACCCTCTACAACGCGCTTTCCGCGGGCGGCGCCGAGGTCTCCAACTACCCCTTCACCACCATTGCGTGCAACATCGGCGTTGTGCCGGTTCCGGACCCCAGGCTGCAGGCTCTGGAGCAGGCGCTGAAACCCGAGAAAACCACCTCGTGTGCAATTCGTTTCATCGACATCGCCGGGCTGGTCGAGGGAGCGAGCCGGGGCGAGGGGCTCGGCAACCAGTTCCTCGGTGAGCTCCGGCAAGTGGCCGCCATCGTTCACGTCATCCGCAGCTTCGTCAAGTCCGACGTCAGCCATGTTTTCTCGGACGTGGACCCGGTTCGTGATGCCGAGGTCATCGACACCGAGCTCATGCTCGCCGACCTCGAGGTGCTGGAACGCGCCATCAATAAGCGCGCCAAAGACTGGCAGACCCATCCCGCGGAGCACGTCGCGGAGAAGCGCAGGATGACGGCCTGGAGGGAGAGCCTCGAACGAGGAGAGCAGCTGCGCTCGTTGGACCTCGACGACAGCGACCGTCGCAATCTCAAATCGGCCGGCCTGCTGACCGGCAAACCGGTGCTCTACGTCGCCAACGTGGCCTCGGAAGCAGAGGCGGCGGGTGCCGATGCGCTGCGGCAACGAGACCCCGGCTCCCCCCTGCTCGCCATCGACGCCGAGCTCGAGCTCGAGCTGATGGAACTCGAGCCCAGCGAGAGGGCGGAGTTCATGGCCGAGCTGGGCCTCGAAGAGCCCGGTCTCGACCGGCTGGTGCGTGCCGCCTTCGACCTCCTCGGTCTGATCTCGTTCTACACCGTGGTCAAGAACAAGCTCCAGGCGTGGGAGATCCCGAACGGCACCCCCGCCTCGGCGGCCGCGGGCAAGATCCACTCCGACATGGAAAAGGGCTTTATCCGCGCCAAGGTGGTGTCGGCGGACGAGCTCGTCGAGGCTGGAGACCTGCATACGATTCAGAGTGCGGGCCACATGCGCACCGTCGGTAAGGATCACGAGATCGCAGATGGCGACGTGGTGGAGTTCTTTTTCAGCAAGTGATTATCTGCGCTTTCGATCCCAAGTATGGGAGCGCAGAAAATCAGTTGTTGGATTCCATCTTCTTGACCAGGGCCACGTACCGGGGGTGATGGCGGATATTGTCGAGGTCCGAGTCCTGGCGCATCCAATCGGGATCGGCCAAACCCGCCGCGTACGATTTCTCGAGCGCGTCAAAGGCCGAGGTTACCTCACCGGCCAGCGAGTAGAGGCAGGCGAGATTGTAAAGAACTAGGGCATCGTCACCGGCCTTGTCCAACACCCGCGACGCCCAGTCCAGGCTGCGCTGCCGCTCACCGAGGGCGGCCAGAGCGCTCGCCCCGTCGAGCAGCATCGGCACGTCGTCCGGGTCGAACTCCAGCCGCCGCTCGACGGCCTCCACCCGCCGTCGGTTGGCAGCAGTCGCGGCCGCGTCCCGGCCGAGCCGCGTGTAGACCTGGGGCAGGGGCGGGAGGGCCCGGATTTCGTCCGGCGCGACCTTGCTCGCTCTCTCGAACATCTCCCCGGCGGTCTCCAATCGGCCGGCCGCAAAGGCCACGGTGCCGTAGTAGTAGTAGGCCTCAAAGAGCCGGGGGTTGAGCTCCATCGCACGCCGGAACTCTGCGGCCGCCTCGTCGTAGAGCTTGCGTTGACCGAGGGCAAACCCTCTCGACGCATGCGCCTCGGCGAGGTTTGGGTCGAGCTCGACCGCCTCCCGACTCGCCTCCTCGGCCTTTGCGAGGTTTTCCTCGGTGCTTTCATAGTTGCGCCAGAACTCGGTGTAGGTGTCGGCCATCCCGGCCCACGCCAGCGCGTAACCGGGGTCGATCTCGATCGCCTTCGAGAACATTTCCCGCGCCGACTCGAAGTCCTCGCGGGTCCGGCGCCGGTAGTGACCGCGGCCGCGCAGGTAGTATTCGTAGGCCTTGAAATCGGTCGTACGCTCGGCCCGTAGCGCCTGCTTCTCCATCGGGCTCAGGGTCAGCTGCAGGGCCTCGACGATGTTGTCGGCAATCTCGTCCTGGATGACGAAGACGTCGGAGAACTCGCGGTCGTAGGTCTCGGACCATAGGTTGAAACCATCCGACACCTTGATCAGCTGGGCGCTGATACGCAGCTTGTCGCCGGCCTTGCGCACGCTGCCCTCGAGGATGTTGTCGACTCCGAGCCGGCTGCCGATCTCCTGCACATCCAGGTTGCTTCCCTTGAGCGCATAGACCGAGGTCCTCGCCGGGATGCGCAATCCTTCGACGTTGGCCAGCGCGTTGATAAGCTCTTCCGTCAGCCCGTCGGTGAAGTACTCGTTGTCGGGATCAGCGCTCAGGTTGGCGAACGGCAGCACCGCCACCGACGGCATGTCGGTTCGAGCCGCCGCAGCGACGCCCACTCCGAAATCGGCAGAGCTCTGACCGGCAGCTGAGGGCGCTCTCTCGGAGCCGCGGCCCAACCACCACCCGGTGGCGAGGATCAAGATCGCGGTGAATCCGGCGGCGGCCCACAATCCGTATCGCCCGGGCCGCGTCGATTTCGGCGCCGCCGATATGGGAGTGGATCCGCTGCCCGTCGTAACCACACCCGAGTCGACCTCGCGCCGTAGGCTCCTGAGCTCGTTGCGGACGTCCTTCGCCGACTGGTAACGGGCCTCGAGGTCCTTCTCCAGACAGTGCTGGATGATGCGCGCGAGGTGTCGCGGCAGCGATTCGTTGATCTCGGTCACCGTCGGTGGCGAATCGCGAAGGATGCTCGACACCAGGGCGGCCGAGGTGTCGCCGGTGAACGGCCGCCGCCCGGTGGCCATCTCATAGAGCACGATGCCGAGCGAAAATATATCGGTGCGATGGTCCATCGCCCGGCCCTCGACCTGCTCCGGCGACATGTAGGGCGCGGTGCCCATGACCATCCCCTCGGCGGTGAGCTCGGTCGCCTGGGTCGGGATCGCGGTCAGTTTGAGGTCGGACGCCTCCGGGACCTCGACCAGCTTGGCGAGTCCGAAGTCGAGAACCTTGATCCGGTTTTCGGTGGTGATCATCACGTTGGCCGGCTTGAGATCGCGGTGGACGATGCCGCGCTCGTGCGCGGAAGACAGCGCGTCGGCGAGGGGAATCGCAATGTCGAAGACCCTGGCCAGCGGCAGACCGCCGGGCGGAATGATGTGGTCGAGGCTCTCGCCTTCGACCAGCTCCATGGTCAGGAAGTGGGTCGCATCGACCGACTCGATCGAGTGGATGGTCACGATGTTGGGGTGGTTGAGGGCGGCCACCGCCTTGGCCTCACGGCGGAAGCGCTCGAGCGTCTTCGGTTTCTCGGCCATCTCGGGCGGCAGCAGTTTGAGAGCAACCTCGCGGCCGAGCTCGGTGTCTTCGGCGCGGTAGACCTCACCCATACCGCCTTCACCGAGCTTGCCGGTGATCTTGTAGTGAGCGAGCGTCTGTCCGATCATTCCCTCGCCCCTCCAACTGATGGCCCATCGAATCTGTTGTCAGCCGCGATAGCTGAGCAGCATTGTAGCCCAAAACAGAATCTCTGTCTCAATTAATCCGGGGGGAAGGAAGATGGATGAAGGCGCCGGTCAATCGCGTGCATGGAACTAACTTCGGAACTACGGACCTGGCAACCAAAGTGGAACGCCCCGCCAGCGTGCCTCCGCAACTCACGCTGGGTTTTCGTCTGTTATCGTCGAGCCCAGCCCATGGACACTCCGATTTCTGACGACCTCTCATTGCACTCAACCGGAGAGCGAAGGACCATGTCGCTGCAGAGTGCCCTTGCAACCGCAGTCTTCAGCACGGCGGTCGCCGGTATCGTGATCGCCTGTCTGACCCTGCGCCTCAACCCCCAGCTTCTCGGGCGGCCGGCCGACGCGGTCTGGCTGATCGTCTATCTGGTCGTGGGCTATGCCGTCATCGGCCTCGTTGTGGGAACAGCGGTCTGGCTCGCCGTGCAGATCATCCTCGCTGCGACCCGTCAGACCCGGCTGGCCGGAGTGGGTCGGAAGATTGAGAGTGCGGCACTCGGCGTCCTCGGGCTTGGCCCCTTGCTCTGGGCCCTTTCCCTCCCCGACCTCGGTCTGGCCGGCAGGACGCTCACACATCTCATCTTCTCCCCCGGTATGGCGGGCAAGCTGACGATGCTGGTCGGCATCGCCGTGGTGCTCGGCGCCGCCGGGTTGGTCCTCCGCCCGGCCCTCAGCACACTTCGCCGAAGATGCGGACTCTCCGTGCGCGCCGTGTTTGCAGTCGGCCTCTCCCTTGCGCTGGGGCTGGCGCTCGTCTGCGCCCTGCTCGGCACACCGCGGACCACCGGTGGAGAGGCATTCCCCGAGGCCGCCGCGGTTGGCTCACAACTCCCCGCGAGCCCCGTCTTCGACGACGCGCCACCCGTGGTCCTGCTGTGCATCGACGGCGCGGACCTGGACGACGTAATCCTACCGATGGTCGACATCGGAGAGCTGCCCACATTTGCGAGACTGATGACCGAAGGCACATGGGGCGAACTTGCGACCTTTGCTCCGACTCTGTCACCGGCGATCTGGACGACCCTCGTGACCGGCAAGACGAAGGAGGAGCACGGCATCCACGGTTTTACCGTCTTTCAGCTCCCCAGGCTCGAGGCTTCAATCCTCGAGTTTCCCCTCCACTCCGGTCTCAACTTCAAGCTGATGCCGCTGATCGAAAAACTCCCCGGCGTGCCGTCGATCCGATTGCCGTTCAGCAGCGACATGCGGCGGGTGCCGGCGCTGTGGAACATCGCCGGGCGCTACTACCCGGTTGGGATCTTCCACTGGCGAACCACCTGGCCGATAGAGAACGTCAACGGTTTCGGTTTGGCGTCGGCGGTGACCCTCGGCGAGACAACCGACCGCCGGGGAAGACCGCGGGATGTTTCGCTCTACCAAAACCCGCTCGGAGTCTACGAAGGTCTTCCCCCTCCACCTGAACTCCCGGGACTAGACGCCGTGCGACCCTACCTGAAGCCGGGGATCGAAATTGATCCCGAGGACGAGAGCATTCGCATCATCCGCTCGTCGATTAGCCGCCACACCGTCCACTATCTGTCGCTCCTGATCCGCCGCCACCAACCCCGATTCACCGCTGCGGCCTTCTACTCTGTCGACGCATTCAATCATTATTTCGGCGTCGACCGTACGACCGGAGGGCCCTTTGCACCGGCGGTCGAGGAACGATATCGGTTCGCGGACACACGGCTCAAAGAGCTGCTCGAGGCGCTGGGCCCTGATGTCAACGTGCTCGTCGTCTCAGATCACGGCTACGACTTCGTCAATAACAGCCACACCCACGCGCCGCCCGGCATCTTCTTCGCCCGCGGTCCCGCCTTCCAACCCGGCCGGCGGGTGGCCGGCCTCACCGTCGTCGGCGTGGCGCCTCGCGTCCTCCCCCTGCTCGCACTGCCCCGGGGCGACGACAGGCCGGCGGTCGCATCGGGGAGCTATCTCGCGGCGCTCGCTCCCGCGTACGCCCTGCAATACCCCGTTTCGACCATTCCGTCGTGGGGATCGACCGAGCACGCCGTTCTCCGGCCGCATTCCGACGGCGAGGAGCAG
>PVMK01116425.1_pt1 | contig 10395 bp, 9 predicted proteins | sample 1853481 | NCBI WGS metagenome assembly PVMK01 (sample SAMN08533507, study PRJNA380276) | Marine sediment metagenome, whole genome shotgun sequencing project. | reverse complement strand
GCACAATACATGCGCAGCTTCTATGGTATCGTCGATCTTATCTCTGTCCTACCGACCTATATCAGTCTGCTCATTCCTGGGTCACAGTACCTGATGATCATCAGGGTGTTGCGCCTGCTGAGAATTTTCAGGATCCTCAAGCTGACACAGTACCTGAACGAAGCCGAAGTTCTACTCAAAGCAATGCGTGCCAGCCTGCGTAAAATTTCAATTTTTCTCTTTGTGATTCTGACCATGGTCCTGATTTTCGGCTCACTGCTCTACCTCATCGAAGGCGATGAAGGTGGCTTCACCTCTATCGGCATTTCATGTTACTGGGCCATCACCACTTTGACGACAGTTGGTTATGGTGACATCTCACCACAATCGCCTCTCGGTCGCGCAGTTGCCAGCGTCATAATGATCATGGGCTATGGAGTGATTGCCGTACCGACGGGGATTGTCACAGCAGAGCTGATATCACCAATTACAGGGAAAGTTTCAACCCAGGCCTGCCCAGATTGCGGCGCAGAAAAGCACAGTTACGACGCACTCTACTGTAAATATTGCGGAACCGAACTGAATCCTGACTGACTCATTATCTGGTGATACAATGACATTGTGTCACCGTGATTATCACTCTGCACAACGAAAAAAGGCCGCCCAAAAGGCGGCCTCGTTCATTTAACGATTCGATCAGGAGAATTCCAGAACCTCAATCTCGAAGTGCAGTTCCTTGCCCGCCAGCGGATGATTACCATCGAGGGTCACTGCTGCATCAGAGAGCTCAACCACTTGAACCTCCAGGGTCTGGCCATCTTCCATGCTGACTTCAAGCATACTTCCGAGCACCAGCTTTTCACTGTCTGGGATCAGGTGCCGTTCCACTTCTGCAATCATCTCCGGCACATGGGTTCCATAACCATCTTCTGGAGCAATCACAACTTTACAGCTCTCGCCCGGTTTCATACCAACCACTGCCTGGTCAAAGCCGGCAATCACCTGCTCAGCACCAACCGTGAATTCCAGAGGCTCGTGTCCTTCTGAAGAATCAAAGGTAGAACCATTTTCAAAGCAGCCGACATAATTCACCCGGATCTGATCACCAGCAGCAACAACACGTTCCTTCTGGTTGCTCATCAACTGCCTCCCTTTTCCACGCTTATCAGCTCAACATCAAAGATCAGGGTTGCGTTGGGGCCGATATCCTGACCAGCACCACGCTCGCCGTAAGCGAGGACGGCAGGAATAACAAGTTGCCATTTTGCACCAGGCTTCATCATCTGCAGAGCCTCGGTCCAGCCAGCAATGACACCACCGACCGGAAAGGTCGCTGGCTGACCACGATCGTAAGAGCTGTCAAACTGGGTGCCGTCGATGAGAGTGCCACGATAATGCACAGTGGCCACATCTGCGGCGCCCGGTGAGTCACCCTCACCGATTTCAATGACTTTGTACTGAAGACCACTCTCGGTGACCACCACACCTTCCTGTTTAGCATTCTCGACAAGGAAAGCCTCTCCTTCCGCCTGATTCTTTGCCACCGCCTTTTCCATCTCGGCAGCCATTTTGGTTTGCATTTCCTGCTGGAAAGTCTGGATTTCAGCAACCATTTCTTCCTCGGTGAGGCGTAATTCCTTTCCTGTCAAACTATCTTTCAGGCCCATCAGGAGAACATCAGTATCGACATCCATCTTCTGGGTTTTAAAGTCTTGTCCAATATTCACACCAATCGTATAGCTGATACGACTCTTCGGTGTGTCCAGCTTCAGCTCCTGGGTAACTTTAGCCTCTTCGGTAGCACAACCGGCAACGAACATCACTAGAAACATTAGGAAAAATGGTCTGAAATACATACAAAATCCTCTCTTTGAGTAATAGAATGAGCTGCTAAACATAACCACGTATTATACTAGTGTCAACAGAAACAGACGAGAACAGGCCTGGCGTCACGGGTCGGGCACATTCAGATCCGCACGTAACAACGCAGCTATACGCGACAAGCGCACCGCCAGCAGCAGTGCAACCACCAGGACGGCAATGAGCACCGCGACAAAACCACTCCAGCCAAAGCCTTTATATACATAGCCGGGCAAATAAGAGCCAACGGCACCACCGCCATAGTAGAAAGCGACATACAGGCCATTCACCACACCCTTGTATTGAGACGTGTGACGGTTTAAATAACCAGTGGCTGTGGCATGGGTTAAGAACGAGGCACCACAGAGCAAGAACATACCGCAAACCAGAGCTGCAACTTGCGGGACAGCCATCACGAGCAGTGCCAGAATGAAGAAAACCAGGCCGCCAATCATCGCCCGCTCCGCGCCACCACAACGTTGATGGATACGCACCGCATTCAGTGAAACGACGATGCCCATCAGGTAACCGGAATAAGCCAGGCCAATACGAAATTCATCAGCATTGGGGCTCAACTCCGTCAAACGAAACGGCAGGTAATTCATCATGGCAGCAAAAGCCAGGAAGAAACAGAAAACCATGGCATAGGCAGTCCGTACCATGGGATCAGTCAGTACTTCGCCAATAGCCTTTAAATTTGGGCGTGTAACCCGCACAGAACCAGCATCAGCAATTCGGCCCAGCCAGAACCAGGCGACAAGTAAGGCAAATCCAAGGAAAAGGAAGCTGAATCGCCAGTGCAGCAGACTGGCAATCAAGCCCGAGAAAGCTCGTCCAGCAAAGCCACCAAGTATTGTCGCAGCGATGTACCAGGCCATGGCCCGTGCGATATCACTCTTTGCTGTAACCTGAGAGATATAAGTCATCAGCGACGTCAGCATCGCCGGTATCAACAAACCCTGAACCAACCGCAGCGCCATTAATCCGGCAAAAGGCTCGACGATGAACATCAAACCCTCGGTTATTGCCAGAAGCAAAACAGCTAAACGCAGCATCCTAAGTGCTGAGACCGTTTCCAGTAAAACACCGTAAAGAAGTGGTGCAAGACTTAAGGGAATAAAGGTGATGGTCGTCAGTAGGGCAACTGTTTCCCTGGCCACACCGAATTCTACGGACAGAACCGGCAATAACGGCTGCGGGATATAAAGGGCAGAAAGTGCCAGGATTGTGGTAAAGAGAATTGCGGCCATAAAACTAGCCCTTCCTATTATCGTCGAACAATCGGGCAACTCTGACAACAACTGGTGGATGGGAATAGTAGAACCAGGCATACAGTGGATGGGGATGAAGATTACTCAGGTTCTCTTTGCAGAGTTTGATCAGAGCTTGAGCCAGCGGTAAAGATTCGCCGATCAGGTCAATGGCAAATTGATCAGCCTGCCACTCATGACGTCGAGAGCGTGCGCTTGTGAGTGGCGTCAAGGGGAAGCTGACAAGACTGGCCAGAAATCCGAGCAATACCACTTGAGCGGTGAAACTGAGTTGGCCAAGACCAAAAACGTTGGCCAAACCGCCCCAGGCGAGCAGCTGCCAGGCAAACCAGCAAACTGCCAGAGCAATCAACTCCATAGCCAACAAACGTTTCCAGATATGACCCAGCTTCCAGTGGCCAGCCTCGTGAGCGAGAATTCCAATGATTTCGTCATCAGTCATCTGTTCCAGCAGAGTGTCAAACAGAACGATGCGCTTCACACGGCCGATACCGGTAAAATAAGCGTTCGAGTGTTTGCTGCGCCGTGAAGCATCAACCTGCTGAACCCGGTCAACCTGCAACCCGGCCTGCCCCATGACAACCTTGACCCGCTCAGCCAGTTCCTCCTTTTGTAAGGGTTCAAACTTAAAGAAGAGCGGTTCAATGAGTACCGGAGACAGATACATCAACAGCAACGTGATCAAGGCAAGAAAACCCCAAACCCAAAGCCACCAGCTATTCGGGCTGGCCTGTACCAGTGCGAGGGCTCCGGCCGTGATCAGGGACAAAAGGATACAGCCGACCCCCAAAGACTTAAGCAGATCAGTGAACCAGATTCGAGGCGTTGAAGTATTGAATTGAAAACGTTCTTCAAGAACAAAAGTACGATAGAGGCTGAAAGGGACATCAAGAACGGCCTGGACCAGGGTCAAGCCAAGCATAAAGAGCACACCTTGACCAACGAAGGACGCAGTCAACTCGCGAATCCAACCATCGTACCAATCGATCATCCCGCCAAAAACAAAAAGGAGCAGCAACAGGCTAGCGAAGAGCGACTCAATCATCCCTACTCGGCTGTTGGCCAGGGTATAGTCCGAAGTTTTGGCGAGCAGCTTCTGATCAACAACCTCGGCAAAATCAGCTGGCACTTCGTGGCCATGCTGTTGCAGATGTCTTAAATTCAGATAACGCAGCCAGAGTCGGAAGGCAAGGATCAGAAGATAGAGAACGAGTAAAAACCACTTCATGATGTGAATGATAGCAAAATAAGGAGCAAGTTACGAGGGGCATAACAGACAACAGAGGTACGACAGATTCATTGAGAGATAATCGTTCAGACTTGACCTGACAGCTCCCGCAGGGTCATCCACACAAATGGGTTCAATAGACCTCATCCACAACGATCTCAATCCCTTCAAGCACCTTGCCTGTCTCAATGTCAATGGAATGGTCAGGTGAGCCTTGATAGCGACCGTAGGATTCCCCCGGGGCAGGAGTCCCGCCAAGTTCATTACGGGCAGCGAGGTAGTAGTGACCACCTTTGGGAAAAGAAAGCTGATAGCGGCCATCTGACCCCGTTTTCTGCGAAACAAACAGCGGCCGGTTGAGCATCATAGAATCATCGTAGAGCAACACCTGGACACCGGCAACCGGTTGCCCTTTCGGATCAAGTATCTGACCCGTAACCAACGTGTTGCCAAACATGCTGGCAGCATGGCGATCAACCTTCTCTGGTACCTCAATCAATGGGATATGTATTCGGGCAGGAGTTCCCTCCGCCAGGACAAGCGGGTTTCCCGACAGATAACCAAACAGGTCGCCAGCCTTGAGCGGCCCGGCCATTTGTCCACTCTTGCGCACCCTGACGACAACATAGTAGGTCCCTGATGACAGCGGCAGCTCGAAATAACCTTGCTGATCAGTCGGTGCCGCCATGCCCAGGCCCAGGCCTTTTAATTGACTGGAGAGATCCGGGTAAACCGTCACAATGGCGTTTGACACCGGCTTGCCATCAAGACTCACACGACCAACAATCCCGGATTCCAAAGTCGTTATCTCTGATGGCCCGGGGAGATTGTCAGGAGTCAGTAACAGATTAACGTTCTCCAGCCCCTCTTTCGGTACAGTAATCGGATTGCGGCCGTAATAAGCTGACAGATGCATGCCATTGGCGAAGAGGTAATATCGTCCTTCGGGTAATTCCAGCGTGAAGAGACCATCATCTGCGGTTGCGGCTGAGACATGTGGTGACGGGGCATTGAAAGTCAACAGATCGGCCGAATAGGCCATGACTTTCACATCTGACACTGTGCCAGCACTGACCGTAGTCTTACCCTTAAGCAGAGCAGCGTATGCTGAGGCTGACAGCATCAATAAGGCAACCATCAGCAACAAACAGACTCTGGATACAGTTTTCATCGAGACACCCTTAAAATGACAGTCGTTCATATCCGCTGATAGTAACGCCCCTGGACGTAACCGGTCAACATTTCCACCAGATCGCGATCGCCAAAACAGCAAAAAGCGGATATCTCTTCATACTCACTTCATTTGCAAGGAAGTGGATTCACGATGATATCTCGTCTATAATGCGCAAACTTTGCCAAACAAGAGGGTACCCCATGCGCTTATTGATACTTGTAACACTTTTCCTGACGATATTCATTGTTACCGGCTGCCAGGAGGAAACACCAGAAACGGTCGAAACCTCTCCACAACCAGCGCAAGAGGCCCTCGGTGAGAGTAAAGAAACACCCAATGTAGACCAGGAACCAATCGCAACAGAGCAACAGCAGCAAGAAGAGCAAAAACCACCCATGCCACCTATTTTCGAAGATTTCCAGGGCACTCCGCAACTCTCTCTCTTTCCACGGGCCGGAGATTACCGCCCGGAAGACGAGAGCGACCGTTTGCCCTACTGGAACACCTTCATTGAACACCTGGTCAAAGTGACAGGCGTTATTGAGGAACAGACAACGGGCAATCGAGAATGGGCCTTTCGCAGCATCAACACCATCGACTCTGTCGGCTTTTTCTCACCACTCAGCGTTGTCCCACAGACTGAATATCATGTGTCTTTCAAACTCACCTCAGAGCTTGCGGAGGGCGCCTCAGCCGGAATCGGTATTCTCGAATTCAACGAGTTCCTATGGGTTCCCGCCCAATATACAGAAGAGCTATTTAATCAGCACTACCGAGGTGTCCACGATGGCAAACGTCTGAGCGGGGAAACCAAAGGTGAGCAGGCCTTTACCTTTACCACCGGTCCAGATACCCGAATGATTCACCTGGTGCTATTCCGTGAAGGGACACACGACCGTAACAATGTGATATTTGATGATATTGGGATTGAGGAAGTTAAGGAATAATTACACCCAAAAGAAAAGAGCCAGCGATCGCCGGCTCTTTTCACTTTCATTAGCAGGGATGTACGTTACTGCTCCCTACAACTCTTGGCTTCAGATACTTCTTCATAACATCCTCCTCTGTGAGGGGACTGTTCTTTACGAAACGTCCCCAGCTTACGATTTATGTTTACGATTCTCGGGATAGCTCAAAAGAGAGTCTCCCAACCTGTTATCTCTATTATTTCACCTCGACGACTTGACCCGCTTTCACTGCAATACTTGTCTCTCCGCCACCGGGGAAACTTACCCTGGCAGTATAAGTCTTGCCAGCCTTGGCACCGAAATGAACCACTGATGGCTCCTGGGCGCAGAAACCAGTGGCCGACCTGACCTCACGGGTGGCAACCAACTGCTCACCATCATAGAGAGCAACCTTGGCGCCAAAACCGAGACCTGCAATTTTTAGCCAGTTGCCGTCGTTCTGGGTGTTCTTGTATAGCTTGTTCTCAGCACCCCAGTTGATCACATAAAGGTCGAGGTCGCCGTCATTGTCGATGCCGGCAAAAGCAGTGCCCTTGGTGCGGACAGTCGCGCATTGCAGTTGCGGCTGATCATCAGCCACGTTGACAAAGTTGCCCTTGCCATCATTCATGTACATCTGGTTCGCCAGTTTGCAGTCGCCCTCGTACAGATCAAGGTCACCGTCATTGTCGACGTCGCCGAAGGTCGGACCCTTGCCCCAGCCCTCTTCTTCAGTAGCAATCTTGTGGCTAGCCTTGGTGAAAGAACCTGCGCCGTCATTCATGTACAGGTTGTTGCCACCAATATAGTTGGAGGCAAACAGATCCTGTTCACCGTCGTTGTCGACATCAGCAAAGCTGGCACCAAGACCCCAGTTGGCATCGTTGACACCGGCTGCAGCTGCAGCTTCAGTGAAAGTGCCGTTACCATTATTAACGAAAAGCTTGTTTGGCTCACCAGCAGGGTAGCGACCATTAACAACATAAAGATCGACGTCGCCATCATTGTCAACATCGGACCAAACACCCATCCAGCTCCACGACTTGTCGCCGACTCCGGCAGCATCAGTCACGTCAGTGAAAGTACCATCGCCATTATTGGCAAAGAGCACATTCTTGGCGCCGACACCGTAGTTGGCACAGTAGAGGTCAAGATCACCATCGTTATCGTAATCTGCAAAAGATGCGGAGTAGGTGAATTCTTTGAGACCAACACCGGCAGCAGCAGTCACGTCAGTGAAAGTGCCGTCGCCATTATTGGCGAAGAGGCGATTGGACTCAATTTCATACTGACCGCCTGTGGCCAGGTAAAGATCGACGTCGCCATCGTTATCGTAATCACCAAATACACTGCCCATGGTGAAGCCGGGAGAATCGATACCAGCTCCGGCAGTGGCGGTAACATCCTTGAAAGTGCCGTCACCATTGTTGAGGAAAAGCTTGTTGCTACCCCCCTTATTCGAGACATACAGGTCGACGAATCCATCGTTGTTGACGTCAGCAAAAGCAACTCCTTTACCGAGACCGTCATCAGCGACACCCGCCTGCTTTGAAACGTCAACAAACTCCTGCCCAAGGGCCGGACCAACAGCCAAAACCAGCAGCGCGACGCTTATCAGCCAAATACCTGCCTTTTTACTCATGGCTTTCTCCTTTTCACCGACATTACGATTGTAAATCATAAATCAGAAACGACTCGGCTTGCCTTTCTCGCAAGACGTTCATCCTGAATAACTCTTCCAATATAGCGAAATATCAAAATAAATCAACCCACAGGGCCCATACGCTACCAGCCCTTGTCGCACTTAAACAGGACAACACAAGCCCGAGATTATAATTATTGTTTGCAAAACGCGCGCCTAAAACTTTAACTGCTGAATCAAAGCCTGCGCAACGCTATATCCTTGCCAAAGGATTCCATCTCAACCCAGTGTTTTCAACTATAGAACAATTTGCCTTTTTAAGCTAACATCGCCATCAATTAAAAGATCATAATCATGCAGCTGAGGCCAAAACTTTATCGCTAACTTATCCAGGATCACATCTATGTCAAAAACAGGTTACAAACTTATTCACCACGGAGCCCGCCACAACGTAACCGGCTCATGCCATGAACTTCAGCTACACGGGGGCAGCGGTCTCCTTGTCGATTGCGGGCTCTTTCAGGGCCGAGAAGTCGGAGAACCACTTGAGATCAGCTTTGCCGTTGACCATCTCTGTGGCCTGGTTCTCACTCATGTCCACATTGATCATGTTGGCCGTCTGCCGTACCTGCTGGCTACTGGCTTCAAAGGCCCGATCTATTGCAGCCAAGCCTCGGCACTGCTCCTGCCCACAGTATTGGAAGATGCCCTGAAAATAGGCTTTACGCGCGACCGCCGTCAGATCAATCACTTTCTCGAAGTTATCGAAAAACAGTTACAACCACTTAAGTACAACAGCTGGCACCTCGTCGACACCCAAGCAAAGGACTCCCTGAGAATCCGTCTACAACCTGCCGGGCACATACTTGGCTCCGCCTACCTGGAATGCACCGTTAAAAACAACAGTGGTCAATCAGAGCGCATCCTTTTCTCAGGCGACCTCGGCGCACCTTACGCCCCGCTGCTACCGGCACCCAAGTCACCCTACGGGGCCGATCTGGTAGTGCTCGAAAGCACCTATGGAGACCGTCTGCACGAAGGGCGCAAAGAACGCAAAGAAAAGTTACAAAAAGTCATCGAACTTGCGCTACAGGATCGCGGCGTCATTCTTATCCCCGCCTTCAGCATCGGTCGCACTCAAGAGCTGCTCTACGAAATTGAGGAACTGATCTACCGCAATCGACAAAACTTTGCCGCGCGCAATCTTCCCTGGGAGGAGCTGGAAATCATTCTTGATTCACCTCTCGCCTCACGTTTCACCAAACTCTACCGCGAGTTGCAACCCTTTTGGGACGCCGAAGCCAAAGGCAAGCTTAAGCGTGGTCGCAGACCTCTCTCTTTCGAGCAGATGACCACCATCGACAATCACCAGGACCACTTACACACAGTCGACTACCTGAAACGCAAAGCCAGACCCTGCATCGTTATCGCCGCATCGGGCATGTGCAGCGGCGGCCGCATCGTCAACTACTTAAAAGCAACAATCGGCGATCCACGCACCGACATTCTCTTCAGCGGCTACCAGGCTGTTGGTACCCCAGGACGCGCCATCCAGCGATACGGACCACGCGGCGGCTATGTCACCCTCGATGACAAACGCTACGACATTCGCGCTCGCATCCACACCATCTCCGGCTACTCCGCCCACGCCGACCAGAAAAACCTGGTCAACTTCATCAAGCGCATGCGTAAACGCCCGAAGCATGTCCGTCTGGTCCATGGCGAATCAGAAGCACAACAGACCCTTCGCGCCAAGCTTGAAAAGCTAGGTATCACCGTCGACTGAGTGGGGACACAAATTGTCCCACTCCCACTTGACCAGCGAACCATAATAAGACTATATTTAGACCGCCAAGAATGACGCCAACCTTTTCTCACACGACAAATCGACAAGAACATTCAAGAGGGAGATAAAATTGAAACTAGCCAGCCAAATCAAACCTATCAGTTACTTAAAAGCTCACGCGGCAGAAATTGTCCGCAATCTTGGCGACCAGCGCGAACCATTAATTATTACTCAAAATGGTGAGGCCAAGGTCGTTGTGCAGGACATTAAGAGCTACGAACAGACCCAGGAAACCATGGCGCTATTAAAAATTCTTGCCCTTGGCAACCGTCAAATTGATGAAAACAAGATCAAATCTGCCGCCGACGCCATCAACAACATACGCGAACGACAAGGATGACATCGATGTCGTTCAATGTTTTTTTGACTTATCACGCTACGCAAGACCTCGAAGATCTTTACGAATACATCACCCTGCACGACGTATCAAGTAACGCGGATTATGTTC
>PVMK01171364.1_pt1 | contig 10396 bp, 14 predicted proteins | sample 1853481 | NCBI WGS metagenome assembly PVMK01 (sample SAMN08533507, study PRJNA380276) | Marine sediment metagenome, whole genome shotgun sequencing project. | reverse complement strand
GCCAACCTCGACACGACCCCTGCCATTGACGATGTAGTAGCGCTCGACGGTTCCTTTAAGCCAATGCCAACGAGTTGTTACGCCAGGCTTCACTCTGGCCCGAGCGATTGATGCATCTGGGCCGTCAGGCGTGTTGGACAATTCAGTAATGTAACACTTTTCGGCGGTATAGAACTCATTGCTAAGATTTTGGTGTTTAATGGCTTCCTGCATCTGATACTCCTATTCGCCTAACGATTTAGCTTACCGGCCAGCCAGCTGCCGCGGTTTGTTCGGTTCAGTAGTCCTCCCAAGGCATGTTATACCATGCGGCATACTCTTGAATTGTATTTTCTGCTATACTGTAACCCTCACCTCGTGCAGACTCGCGTTCGTTCACCATCCCGGCTTCATTGCATAAGCCATCTATCAAATCGAAAACCGTTTCATACTCATCAGATTGTTCATGAACGAGATATAGCTCTTCATCAAGCGTTAGCAAGGCTTGAGCAAGAGAGCCGTCTTCGCAATCTGGCGGTAAAAGGTTGACCGCAAATCGTAATAGAGATGCGATCACCACACTTATTCTATGTGTACGTGCTTCGGGGCCAATATTTTTTAAGAGAGCAATAAATGATAAATATTGCTGATCGCCGATGATCTCTTTAAATTCGTCTATCAGTTCATTCATTTTTACCGAACGTCCAGTTTAACCGGCGGCAAATAGCAGAGTGAGCGATAGCGAACGCCGCTTTTTGCCGTCCGTGTTGAAGCTGTTGTTAGCCGTTAATGTCATATTTGGCAGGACTCACCTGTATTCAATGGGGTCACTCTTATTTTGGACTTTGCTTCCAGCTTTTCTTTAAACTTTACGGGATCTGCTTCAAAGCGATGTACTGGAACGACCATTTTAGGACCAATAGATACTGCTGCTTTCATAGCTTCATTAAAATCCATTGTAAACCCTCTACTTCATATCCCTTTTACGCCTAACATCTGAGCTAAGCCGACTGCAAAAGCGCGGCAGCGATTTTGCGGGTCGGTCTTCAGCGACTCGTTATCTTCTATTAATAAACAAGATCAAGTTTAGTTGCCGCTGATTTTAACTTTTTATCTGCTGTCCATAATGGTATTTCAGCCAATTGGGCAGAAGCTAGCAGGTGAACATCGACGAAACCAATACCGATTCCCATCAGGCGATTTCGTTCGATAAAAAAAATAAATTCTTCAAATTCGATTGTAGGGGCCAGTGGAAGTGACTTAAGTAAGGACAGGATTTGGTTTCGGTTTATTAGATTGCCACAGGCCAGTTCACCAATGATAAATGGATGGCACATAACCTCGGCATCAATTAACAAATTTTCAAGCTGCCGATTACCATGACGGAGGTGGGTAACCCAAATCGAAGTATCAACAAGGACCATAGCGATTGTTATACAGATCTTCGCCTGGGAATGGAACGCAGATTATTTTCGGTTCCACCAAGCTTAGCCAACCGTCTAGAGCTTTCGCGAGCAATTAAAGCCTCTAAACCCAGTCGCACCAGGGCAGTTTTTTCCTTAACGCCGGTAAGCCGTGATGCTTTTTCCAAAATTTGGTCATCGATGTTTAATGTTGTTCTCATATGCATCAATATGCATCAATTATGCATATATGTCAATTAAAATTTTGAATTGAAGATAACGACAAAGCTCAGCTGTGGACAAGCCGCGAAGCGGGTTGGCTGTCAGCTGCAGCACCTTGTTATAAGGTTTTCAGTGTCAATTATATATGTCAAATTAAATGGTTATGGTGAAATAAACACAAACAGTATTCAAGTTTGACACCGATTACAATAATGCGCAAAATGTTGTTAAAGTTTGGAGGATTGCCATGATAAATTATACCGCAAAATATACTAAAATTACCTCCGGTTATATGGGACAGCTTGTTGAGTGGCCCGAAGTCGTTACCGAAGGCAAGAATCTTGAAGATTGCCGCACTATGCTTCGTGACGCACTGAATGAGATGTTACTTGCTTATAAAGAACTTGGTAAAGAAGTGCCATTGGGTAGCCCGTCCATCTTCATGCCATTGTTATGCCACGGGGTTATTCTCAAATCCTGTCTCTGAAATTTTAACCGGGATGATCCGTCGCTCGATGTCGGTCCAGATTTTACGCTTCATATTTCGCAAATCATATTCAGTCTGCAAATTCAGCCAAAACTGAGCTTCGACACCAAAATATCGCTGCAGTCTCAAAGCGGTATCGGCGGTAATAGCCCTTTTGCCGTTGACGATCTCACTAATCCTATTCGGAGGAACAGACAGATCGCGTGCGAGCTTATTTATACTGATACCTAAATGGTCCATGAAATCTTGATGCAGGATTTCACCCGGTGTGATCGGATCAAGCAGTTTGTTCGCATTCATGTTTATACCTCAATGATAATCGACAATTTTAGCATTAAACGCATTACCATCATGCCACTCGAAACAAACACGCCATTGCTTGTTAATGCTGATAGCGCATTGTCCTGTTCTATCTCCCTTTAGAGCATGGAATTTGTTGCCTGGATTAAGCATTAACGCTTCAAGGCTTGGAGCGGCATGCAGAACCATAAGCCTTTTTCTTGCCTGCCGTTCAAAAGACTGGAAACGGCGGACGCGTTGGTCGTTGAACAGCTTTTCCGTATCTCGACAGGCAAATGATTTGATCATACAGAAGGGTATTACTCTTAGCGTAATATGTCAAGCGTAATAGTTAAAAGGAAGGGTATAACGACAGGCATAAGTGGCGGGCGGGCAGAGCCTCTGTCAGTTCAACCATTTAACCAATCAACTATTTTAACTATTTAACAAGTCGAAGAGTCATCGGGTAACGATAGTGCTCACCTTCATTGGCCTTGACACCGGCGACAATGACAATAATCAAGCTGAATAGGATCAGCGCAAAAATCATGAAAAACCCGATGATAATGAAAACCAAAAGGAACGAAATCAGAGCGTAAATCATCAAAGTGATTTGAAAGTTGAGGGATTCTTTGGCCTGATCGACGACAAAGTCAGATTCGTGTTTTTTTATTTGCCAGATAACAATGGGAGCAATTATATTGCCCAGGGGGACAAACATAGACGAAAACGTACCGATGTGGGCAAACATGGCCCATTTACGTTCTTCCGCTTCGCTGATGGGTTCATTCAATTGTTTTCCTTTATCTTTTTGACGCTTGACGAGCACCACCAACGCCATCACCGGACCGGCGAGAAAACCCAAAAAAAACAGCCCGAATGTCCAAACCACCCCCGTTATAATTCCGGCAAAGTCAAACTGTCGAATCAAGAGACCATCGCTGTCCGGAATTTCACCGGCAACCTCGGCGCTATAGTAGCCGACTGTGTCGAATTTGACTTCGGCGATGGCCTTGCGGACAATTGCGCCATAGGTTTCGGTTCCGCCAAATTCGGGCGGCCTCAGGTTCAATTCTTCTCCGGTGGCCAGATCCATAATGGCGATGCCAAAATTTCGGCCCAATTGATTATTGGCAATATTAAATTCGGTAAAGGCGGAAGTTTCATAAAAAATTAAATAGGTACCGGGTTTATTAACCTGAATGTCTGTTTCACCCGGAACCATCAATTGGGTTCCTCCGGAAAAATGGGACGTGATGGTGTTGAAGATGGTGGTTCCACCAGCAATCATCGGGACTAAAAAAAGCAAAATGGCAACGATATACCAGAACCTTTTGGGGCGAATGTCTGCCGTCGCAGGTGCGGTTTTAGCCTCCACAGCCGGCCTCTGAACCGTTGGGTCCGGTGCTGATTGAGGAGGCAGCGGCGGCGGCGGTGCGGTAGCACTCGCATCCTGTGCCGGAGCAATGATGCAATCCGCACCCGCATCTTTTAGGGCCGTATTGATTTTAATGGCGGTTTTGTGATCGATATTCTTTTTAATAAAAAAGCGGCCGCCTGAGAAAAGTTTGTATATTTTTTCTTCATTTGCTTTCATCAGTTTGGCCAGGTTGGCTTTGACCTCATCGATATCCCACCCTGGAATCACCCGTCCTGAAAATTCGAGATTGTATAGTTTTTCCGACATATCGGCACCTTATAACAAGGGATTGCTTTGATCAGCCCCGCCTGCCATGTCTTGTGCGCTGGACAGGTCTCGCCAACCTTTTTACGAGTTCATCAACTTTGCGGTCCCTAAATCTATTTTCGGCTCAATAACCGGAATTGTTGAGGCTTTTTTTACTTTTGACGCGCCCGGACTCATCTGCTATATTTTCCAGGCGTTATCCATCTGGAACCTATCTCAAAAATAGCAGATCATGCCCAAGGGTAAGGCGCAAGCCGACGCAAAAGTCGTGTATACCAGCATACATGTAAGTATGTGAGCATTTTAAGGAGATTTGCAACGCCGCCATTGGGTATTAGATGCATTTTTGAGATAGGTTCTAATTGATTTAGAGGAGGTCATCTCTTGGGGTTACAGCTGGTAAAAGACAAGCGTTGCTTTGTGTGTGGCGCGGAAAACCCTCACGGACTCAAAGTAAAGGTAGCGTATGATGGTGTCGATCAGGTCAAAGCGGAATTTATGGCCGAAGATCGCTATCGGGGCTGGTCCGACTATCTTCATGGCGGCGTTTTAACACTCATCTTTGATGAAATGCTGGGATGGCTGTCACGCTATATGGGGCATGATGCCATGACCGCCAGGCTGGAGGTGCGTTACCGCAAACCCGTGCCGCTGGGTAGCCGGCTGACATTTAGCGGCGTTTTAGAAAGACAGATCAAAGGGCTCCTGGATATCAAGCTGTGCGCCAAACTGGAGGATGGATCCGTGGCGGCAGAAGGAAAAGGCCGGATGATGGTCATTGACCCATTAACTGTACGCCGGCACACCGATCCAATTAGAACCCATCTCAAAAATGTCTTTTGGCCCAATATCTTTGTTGGTGCCTCGCTTTAAATCCTCAACATACAACAGTATGCCTCCGGTTTAAAGCTCGGCCCCGCCGCGATCTTGAATCAAAATCCTATTTTTGAGATTAGTTCTATTGAAGATCATCTACGGTATATGTTCCCCATTGACCGATCTTTACGATACCGTCTTCCTCCAGACCCTCTTGAATCGATTGAAAGACCGCATCGACTGCTTTGGCGGCAATTTTTTTGGGAATATCATCCAGTTTTTCAGCGACTCTTTTCGCTAATTCTGTTTTATTCATTCTATTTCCATCCAATGACTTTATAACCCATATCCCGCAGGCACTGCTCCACAAAACGACGCTCGATCTCATCGGGATCACCCGATTTCATAGCGCCGCGCGCCAGGCCCCCCGCCCCGCCGCCGGCTGCTCCAGCAGCTAATCCGCGACCGGGGCGGCCGGTGACCGCACCCACCGCACCGCCAACCGCAGCACCCACCGCAGCACCTTTTGCAGTTGATTTGGCGACATTCTTGCCGGAATCTGTTGCATGGCCGTAATCGGCAGCCATCTGGATGCAATCATCAATATCGCTTTGGGCGACGGTTTGCCCCACGGATTTATAGGTTGCATTTGGATAGAGAACCGGGCGTTTTTTAGCACATGCCGATATCAAAACAGCGATTGCAACCAGTGCAACGACAATTGTAAAATTTTTCTTCATTAGGCAGAATCAGGGCTGGATTCTATCTCATCATCCGGCGCAAACTCGACAGTTCTGGGATCGGGTTTGCCTGCGGGTTCCTCATGACCGGAACTGAAAACAAACATATTGTTGGCTTGTTGGCGGCGAGACCCCTGGCGGATTCTTTCGTGTATGAAGTAAATAAGATAAGCAAGCAGTATTCCGAGAAAAATAAAAAAAGAGACAATCAAAAGGGATTCGACCAGGATCGCAATTGCGTTGCTGAAACTTTCGCTTTTGACCATTCGGTAGGTCACTGTAAAAATAAACACCAGTAACGCCGAGAAAAATAAAGTTGCCTGCAAGGGGTGATTTATACGCCCCTGCCGCTTTTGAACCAGCCGCGTCATTTGGTTCCCCCTCTGGCCTTACTTAATAATTTATTTTAGGCTTCCTTCTCTAAACGGCCAGCTGGTTGGGGTAACGTAGCTGGCGGGATCTGGCCGTTTGTACTTAAGTGCTTTCAGGTTTTTAGTTTGATAATTTGATTATAGCGAAAATTTACTCAATTCGCAATTTTTATGTTCAAAATTCGGGGAGAATCGTTGTAATCATTTAAAAATATTACAAATAATAAAATCAGATCAGACAAGCAGCTGCGGCCAACAATGCCGGATTATGGTCATCAGAAAAAATCAGGAAAATTATCTTGACAAAGATTTGAATCTGGTTAATATATAAGTATATTATTAATCATAATATTAATATATATTAATTATTTCTATGGGTTCAAGAGAAAAATTACTTAACCTCGATATTTTCAAAACCATTAGAGACCGAATTGTGTTCGGGCAATACCCGCCCGGGATGAGCCTGTCTGAAAAGGATCTTTGTCGGGAGTTTAGTGTCAGTCGCACCCCTTTGAGGGAGGCCATTCAAAAGCTGGCAGACTTGAAGCTGGTTACCGTTATCCCGCGCTTTGGTACCAATGTGACTCACATTGATATTCATGAAATCCGTAGCGCGTTTGAGGTCAAAATAAAACTCGAAGGGCTGGCCGGTGAGCTGGCGGCCGTGCGCATCGAGCCCGATCAGCTGGCAGAGCTGGATGGGCTCATTAAGGAAGCCGCTCGCAGTGATCAAAAGGACGAAAACGGCCGGCACAATGGCCTGATCGAAATCGACAGCCGCTTTCATACGATTATTCATCAGGCCGCCCAGAATCCGATTCTGCAGGAATTCTTGGAAAATCTTCATTACCGCTGTGCGCGACTCTGGAATTCATCTTTGAATGATGTCGTCCCCAATGAGGAAATTATTGACCAGCTCAGAAGTGTTTTCAATGCACTTAAAAGCAAGGACCCGGAAAGTACTCGCAAGCACATGCAAAGACATGTGCAATATTTTATTGATGAGATTAAACAACGGCTTTTGTAATTCAATCAGTTTCTTGCCCTCACAATTGGCCTCCGGCCTGTAGGGCTTACGCCCCGGAGGGAATGTTGGAATACTGGAATGATGGAAAAATGGGTTTTGAAATAATGAAGTAATGCGATTTGGAGGAAATCATGGAAATTTTAAACTGGAAAGATAAAGAAGACGTTGAAATTAAAAAGTTTCCTTATCGGGGGAAACAGCTTGATGTCAAGGGCATCAGCATTCGCTGGCTTTCAAAACACGGTGATGACGGCACGGGCAATCCTGAATACGGTCTCAGATTTTTTACGGCCCAACCCGGCGGCGAAATTCCGATTCACAATCATTTTTACCACCAGACCATGTACATTTTAAGCGGTCAGTTCGAATGCTATCAGTATAATCCGCAAAACGATGAAGTGGTCAAAAAAGTGGTATGCGGATCCGGGGATTTTATTTATGTGCCCAGCCTGGAGCCCCACGGCATGAAAAACATCAGTGACACCGAACCGGCCACTTTTCTGTGTTGTATTTGCAACGTCTACGATCAGGAAGACGAATAACCGGAGGATTTTATGAGGATTGCAAAGAGATTGGAAGATTTTGAGGCCTATCTGGGCACAGCAATGAATGTGATTCTGACCCGCATGAAAGATGAGGGCAAGGATGTGATCAATCTGGGACTGGGGGATCCCGATGTCCAGCCGCCGGAAGAACAACGCAAATTTCTGGCAGATGCCTGTATGGATGTGGACCATCATCATTATCCCAGCTTTTATTCACCGATGCCTTTTAAGGAAGCCATCGCCGGATGGTATCAACGACGTTTCAATGTCACCTGTGATCCGGAAAGCGAGGTTCTGACCCTGCTGGGATCGGCTGACGGTCTTTTTCACATCCATACCTGTCTGATTGATCATGGCGACATCGCTCTGGTGCCGGATCCGTGTTATCCCGCCTATATTGCCGGGGTAAAGATTGCCGGAGGTGTAATTGAAACCGTGCCGCTTAAAAAGGAAAACGGGTTCTTGCCGGATCTGGATGCCATCAAGCCGGCAGTGGCCCAAAAAGCTAAAATGATATGGGTCAATTACCCCAACAATCCCACCGCGGCCGTGGCAACCGAGGAATTTTATCAAAAGCTGATCGATTGGGCCCACGAGTACGATGTGGCCGTTATTTCCGATAATCCCTATTCGGAGGTGTGTTTCGATGATTACCGGGCCCCCAGCTTTTTGCAGTTCGACGGTGCCAAGGAGGTCGGAATCGAATTCAATTCGCTGTCCAAAGCCTATAACGCCTGTGGCTGGCGCACCGGTATGATGGTTGGCAACAAAGACATCATTGCGGGCATGGCCAAAATTAAATCTCATTCCGACCGGGGCATGTTTTACCCGCTGCAGGTGGCCGCTACTGAGGCGCTAAACGGCGCCACCGACTTTATGATTGAGCGCAATCGCATGTACCAGAAACGGCGGGACGTGGTTGTCAATGGTTTGCTTGAAATGGGTCTGGATTTACAGATTCCGCAGGCCACCTTTTATGTCTGGGCTGATATTCCCAAGGGTTTTAAAGACTCCAAGGAATTTTGTTTTAAGGTACTGGATGAAATTGCGGTGTGGATGATCCCCGGGCTCGATGTACGGCACTTACGGCGAAGGCTTTTTCCGCATTGCCCTGACCCATCCGGCCGAACGGCTCGATGAAGCCATGGCGCGGTTGGGAAAATTTCTTTCTTAATATAGTGTTGCGTCTCACAAGTAATTTACAAAACACGGATTGAGTTTATTAATGTTAATTCGTTTTATTTTAGGTGTCAGGAATAAGTAGGTTTCGGGTGTCAGGTGTCAGATAACAGACGACAGAAAGCAGAAAAAGTCTGCCCTTTGTCTTCGACTCGACTGAGCTCGTCGCAGGCTGTCATTTGTTTTCTGTGCTCTGTCCTCTGTATCTTCATGGCACCTGACACCTGAACACTGACACCTGACACCGTAGACATTGTGTTGTTTAAAGAACTCAACTGAACTAAAATATACCACACGACTTTTGTAACATTTTTGTGGGACATAACATAAGTTTAATTTCGATCAAGCCAAGTGCTGCAATACGATTGCGGTTCGGTTGGGCAGGTACAGGCTCAAATAATTGGTGTCTTTTTCCTGCAGCGTTAGATGCTGCTGGTCGGCTGTCAGGCGGCCGTGGCCGCCGTATTGAGCTGCATCGCTGGTCAGCAGCATGCGATAGGTTCCCGGGGGAGCTTCAAAGCGATAATCGTTGTAGGATTGCGCAGGCTGGAAATTAAAGGCAAACAACAGACCGGCGCGTTCAAATACGATCACTTTGTTATCGGAATGCTCATATAAAAGGTGCAGGTCGGCGGTATCCAGCAGGCGGTGTGTTTTGGCCAGGGCAATCACATCCCGATCAAAGCGGGCGAGCAACTGATATTTTAAGTTGTCATCGTCGACCAGGTGCCACTGGCGGCGGGCGTAATGATAGGACCAGTTGTTGCCCTCCCGCGGAAAATCGATCCACTCCGGATGTCCGAATTCATTTCCCATAAAATTCAAGTAGCCGTTGCCGGCGCTTGCCAGGGTGATCAGCCGGATCATTTTCTGCAGGGCCAGGCCGCGATCCACTTTGATATTTTGCGAATCAATGGACATATGGTCATACATGTCGGCGCCGATCAATCGGAAAATAATGGATTGATCCCCCACCAGCGCCTGGTCATGGGATTCGGCGTAGCTGATGGTTTTTTCATCATGGCGCCGATTGGTAAGCTCATGCCACAGATGGTTGATGGGCCAGTGCTCATCGGACTTTTCTTTGATCAGCTTAATCCAGAAATCCGGAACTCCCATAGCAAAGCGGAAATCAAACCCGAAGCCGCCGTTTTCAGCCGGCGCAGCCAACCCCGGCATACCGCTGACATCCTCGGCGATGGTGATCGCATCCGGGCGCACCTCATGAATGACTTTATTGGCCAATGCCAGATAGGTTAAGGCCTCCTCGTCCAGGCTGTCATCATAATAATCATCGTAAGATGTAAACGCCTTGTTCATACCGTGGTGCAGGTAGAGCATACTGGTGATGCCGTCAAAGCGAAAACCGTCCAGATGGTACTCGTCGAGCCAGAAGCGGCAGTTAGAAAGCAGAAAATGCAGGACCTGATGCTTGCCGTAATCAAAGCAGCGCGAATCCCACAGTTCATGAAGTCCGCGGGGCCCGTCGTGAAAATACTGATACAGGGTGCCGTCAAATCGGCTGAGGCCTTCAACCTCGTTGCAGACCGCATGGGAGTGAATTAGATCGATAATGACAGCCAGCCCGGCACTGTGGGCATCATCAATTAACGCTTTTAAATCTTCGGGTGTGCCGAAACGGGATGAAGCCGCAAAAAAGC
>PVMK01132395.1_pt1 | contig 10396 bp, 14 predicted proteins | sample 1853481 | NCBI WGS metagenome assembly PVMK01 (sample SAMN08533507, study PRJNA380276) | Marine sediment metagenome, whole genome shotgun sequencing project. | reverse complement strand
AGGAATTCAAGACAAAGCTTTAACCTGGTTAAGTGCGATTGTTGGGCAAGGTGAAAGCCCCAAACCGTGGGAAGCCCTTGGGCAATGGGAAACTGATATGGTGATCGGTGTACTGCAGTTGGACCTGCGCCTGCATGGAACGCAGAATCTCAAGCAGAAGCGTAGCGTGATTCAGAAACTACTGGCTCGTTGTCGTAATCGATTTCCGGCCAGTTGTTCTGAAGTTGGTCATCAGGATCTCTGGCAAAGGTCACTGCTTGGTTTTGCCGTTGTCAGTTCCGCAGAGCATGTGGTTGCACCAATTCTTACCCGTATTGAGGAAGAAATCCTGGCGTCTGGTGAAGTTGACTTGATCAACGCCGATCTTGAATTTATCCATTACTGAATAGAGATATTAAACGTGTCATCACAACGTGCACAAAGGGTGGCAGAGACCATCCACAAAGAAATATCCAGCCTCCTGATCAAGGGTCTTAAAGATCCGCGCATTGGCTTTGTCACAATTACATCGGTCGATGTCACATCCGACCTGCGTCAGGCACAGATCTATTACACCCTGATGGACCACCAGTTCGGCATGGAAAGTCCAGGTGGAACGAGTCGTGAGGATGCTCGTAAGAAGACGCAAGAAGGCCTCGATAGCTGCTCCTCCTACATCCGCCAGCAACTTGGTCGACAGTTACGTCTGCGCTTTATTCCCGAAATTCATTTCGAGTATGATGCCTCTTTCGATTACGGACAAAACATCGAAAAACTCCTCAGCGAAGTCAAAACCGATACACAACAAGATGATTGAACCAATTCTGCAACTAGTCGGCCGTAGCCAGACATTTTTGATTGCTTCTCACGCAGGACCTGATGGGGATGCGATCGGTTCAACCCTGGCTTTAACGAATATGTTGCGGGCTATGGGTAAGGATGTGGTTGCCTATAATCATGACTCTGCTCCTTTGGATTATGCTTTTCTGCCCGGTTTCGATACAATTGTTTCCTCGCTGGATGAGGCAGAAAATTTTGATGTTGGCTTTGTCCTCGATGCAGGTGAATTGTGCCGTGCAGGAAGCTGGATTCGTGAGCGCTGCAAAACCCTCGTTAACATAGACCACCATCCTTATTCCGAAGACTTCGGTGACATCTATTATGTCGATACTGAGGCCTGTGCTACTGGCGTTTTGATTTATCGCTTGTTGCAGGCCGCAGAACAAAACATTTCGCTTGATATTGCCACCTGTATCTACACGGCCATACTCTCTGATACCGGTTCTTTTCGCTATTCCAATGCCAACCCTGAAGCTTTTCAAGTTGCGGGGGAAATGGTTGGTATCGGTGTTGATCCCTGGTCGATTGCTTCGGGTCTTTACGAAAGTCAGGAGTTTGAGCGTTTGCGCCTGCTGGCTCTCTCTCTGCCCACGCTGCGCACTTCTGATTGCGGTCTCTATGCTTCTATAGCTGTGACCCTGGATATGTATAAGAGCGCTGGGTCAAGTGAGGAACATACGGATCGTTTTATCAATTATCCCAGGTCGATTCGTGGTGTCGAGGTGGCAATCTTTTTTCGCCAGCTTGCAGAAGACAGTTTCAAGGTCGGATTCCGCTCCAAGGGTAATATCGATGTCGGTGCTCTGGCCCGGGCGATGAACGGTGGTGGTCATCATAATGCCGCTGGTGCAACGATTGAAGGATCCCTGGAGAGTGTCCAGGGATGGGTTTATGATCGTGTTGCCGAGTTGATTGCCGAGCTATGATGAACGGCGTACTGATTATCGACAAACCCCAGGGAAAGACCTCTTTCGACATTGTCCGCCAAGTGCGTCGTATGTGTAAGGTCCGTCGTGTCGGCCATGCTGGCACACTTGACCCGCTTGCAACCGGAGTCTTGCCGGTTGCGGTTGGATGGGCAACACGGCTTGTTGAGTATATGATGGCAGGCGATAAGAGTTATCAGGCGACCATGAGGTTGGGGGTGTCTACTGATACTCAGGATTCGGAAGGTCAAATCCTTGAAGAAAAAGATTGGCAGCATGTTGATCGAGCCGCTCTTGACGACGTTGTTGTCAACTTTGTTGGCGAGATTGATCAGCTACCACCGATGTACTCCGCGCTTAAAAAAGACGGCAAGCGCTCTACCAGCTGGCACGTCAAGGGATCGAGGTTGAGCGAAGCACCGTCCGGTACGCATAGACAGCTAGTGGTCGATGAATTTGCTCCACCGTTGGTCACCTTTACTGTCCGCTGCACTAAAGGAACCTACATAAGAACTCTCTGTCATGATATTGGACAGATGCTGAATTGCGGTGCTCACATGACTGCTTTGCGCCGGTTGGCATGCGGCAATTTTGATACGTCTGTCAGTCATACTCTGGAAGAACTGCAGGAACTGGTGGAACAGGGCAAAAAATTGCCGTTTTTGACTCCTGCAGAAGTTTTGCTGACTGGCCAGCATTAACTGTTTCAGGAGCTGTTCTGGGTCGTTTGCAGGATGGCGTAGCACCGGCTATGGCAGATTTAGATGTCTCTGGACTCGTTGCTGGTGACCAGGTTTGTTTTCTGGCAGAAGGTTCTCTGGTCGCCGTTGCTCACTTTGCTCCAGGCGGTCTTGGTAAAAGGCCTGGAGATTTCGAAATTATAAAGGTTTTTCCACTGGTCGTAGATGGTGTATAAAGGCTTTACTCTGCCTAAGTTTTGTGGTAGATAATGCTTCTTTATGGTAGCTAACTACCGAAAATAACAATAACTCATAGACAAGATCAAGGAGGTGGCTCCGTGCAGGCCACAGAACGCAAGCAAGAAATTATTGAAAAATTCAAAACCCACGAGAGTGACACGGGTTCCCCCGAAGTGCAGATTGCCCTTCTCTCAGAACGTATTACCTATCTGACAGAGCATTTCCGTACTCACAAAAAAGACCACCACTCACGTCGTGGCCTTCTCAAGATTGTTGGCCAACGTCGTCGTTTGCTCGATTATCTCAAGAGCAAGAGCGTCGAACGTTACCGTACGATAATTAAGGAATTGGGTATTCGTCGTTAAAACCAGGCAGCAAGATCCTATTTGTTTAGGGTTTGCTGCCTTTAGTTCGTAAGTGTCATGGCCGGGAGGTTGTCCGGAGAGAGATCCTGAGCATAGCGTTCAGTAGCTCTCTCAGGCCATCCTCCTCTGCCATTTTAAGAAGCAGTACTTTACAGGTGACCGGACGGCCGGTCAGAAGAGAGGAAAAAATGGCTTATCAAAAAGTAGAAATCGAATTCAACGGCCAGCCGTTGACTATGGAAACGGGCAAGATGGCTCGTCAAGCTCACGGCGCTGTCGTCATCACTTATGGCGAGACCAAGGTCTTATGTACCGTCGTTTCGGCATCAAAAATGCGTGCAGGGCAGGATTTCTTCCCCCTGACCGTTAACTACCAGGAAAAATTCTATGCCGGCGGTAAGATCCCCGGTTCTTTTTTCCGTCGTGAGCGTGGTACCACGGAGCGCGAAACGTTAATCTGTCGCTTGATTGATCGCCCGATGCGTCCGCTCTTCCCTAAAGGTTACATGTTTGAAACTCAGATCATGCCTTCTGTTATTTCGGCGGACATGATTAACGATCCGGATACCATTGCTATGGTCGCGGCTTCCACAGCTGTTGCCATTTCTGATATCCCTTTCGAAGGTCCTATCGCAGCCGTTCGTGTTGGCCGTGTCGAAGGCAAGTTGATTGTCAACCCGACTCTCGAGCAGCAGGAACTGAGCGATGTTAATATCATTGTGTCTGGTTCGAAAGATGCCGTGATGATGGTTGAAGGCGAATCTGACTTCTTTACTGAAGCCGAAATGCTTGATGCAATTTTCTTTGGTCATGAGTCGTTGCAACCTCTGATTGATGCACAAATCGAACTGGCCAAGCTGGTCGGTCTCGAAAAGCGTGAGTTCATTGTTGCCGAAACCGATGCTGTACTGGAAGCCAAGATCACCGAGCTGGCAGAAGCCAATGTGAAAGTCGCTGCCAAGATTCAGACCAAGAAAGAGCGTTATGCTGCCTTGGGCGACAATCGCGCCGCAGTCAAGGAAGCTCTTGCTGAAGAGTTTGAAGGTCGCGAAGATGAAATCAGCGCTATCCTCGGCTCGATCGAGAAGCGTGTTATCCGTCAGATGGTCGCCAAAGACCGCATTCGTATCGACGGTCGCGACATGAACACTGTCCGTCCGATCAGCTGTGAGATTGGTGTTCTGCCTCGTTCTCACGGTAGCGCCCTCTTTACCCGTGGTGAGACTCAGGCTCTGGTTGCTGCAACTCTTGGTACCAAGACTGACGAGCAGCGTATGGACAATGTTCAAGGTATGGAGTTCAAGAAGTTTATGCTGCATTACAACTTCCCTCCATTCTGTGTTGGTGAAACCAGCATGCGTCTCTTCCCCGGCCGTCGTGAGATCGGCCACGGCATGCTCGCAGAGCGCAGTGCAGCACAAATTCTGCCTCAGCACGAAGACTTCCCTTACACGATCCGGATCGTCTCTGACGTTCTTGAGTCCAATGGTTCTTCTTCCATGGCTTCTGTCTGTGGTGCCTCTCTGGCGCTGATGGACGCTGGTGTGCCGGTTAAGGAAGCGATCTCCGGAATTGCCATGGGTCTGATCAAGGAAGGCGATGATGTTGCCATTCTCTCCGACATTCTTGGTGACGAAGATCACCTCGGCGACATGGATTTTAAAGTCACCGGTTCTGCCGAAGGCATTACCGCTCTGCAAATGGACATCAAAATCACCGGTGTAACCAAAGAGATCATGACCCAGGCGCTGGAGCAGGCCAAAGAAGGTCGTATCCATATCCTTGGTGAAATGGCCAAGGCGATTGATGCTCCCCGTGACGATCTGTCCAAATACGCACCGCGTATCACCAGTATCAAGGTCAAAACTGACCAGGTCCGTACTGTTATTGGTGCTGGCGGTAAGAACGTCCGCGGCGTTATCGAGGCAACAGGTTGTGCTATCGACATTCAGGACGACGGCACCATTCATATCGCGTCTTCTGATGGCGATGCCGCTAAAGCTGGCGATCAAGATGATCCGTGACCTGATTCAGGAAGCGGAAGTTGGCAAGCTGTACAACGGTACCGTTCGCAAAATCATGGAGTTCGGCGCGTTTGTCGAAATCTTCCCGGGTACTGACGGCCTTGTCCATATCTCTGAGCTGGACAAAGAACGTGTCCGTGCTGTCACCGACGTTTTAAGCGAAGGTGACAAGGTTCTGGTCAAATGCATCGGCATTGACAGGCAGGGCAAAATCAAACTGTCCCGCAAAGAAGCTCTCGGCGCATCACTGCCAGAGGGCGAGTAACACTTACCTTTCATGATTCAACGTACGACGCTAAATAATGGCATCCGGGTCCTTTCTGAGAAAGTGCCCGGGTGCCATTCTATTTCACTCGGTGTGTGGGTGAATAATGGCTCACGCCATGAGACCGTTGAACTCAACGGCATCTCCCATTTTGTTGAACATATGCTCTTTAAGGGCACCGCCCGTCGTAGCGCTCAGGACATCGCTCGCGAAGTCGATTCAGTCGGTGGACTCCTCAATGGCTTCACCAGCCGTGAATACAGTTGTTATTTTGTCAAAATCCTTGCTGAGAAACTGTCTATGGCCGTCAACCTGCTCGGCGACCTGATCTGCAATTCCAAGTTCAATCTAGATGACATTGAAAAAGAACGTCGGGTCATCCTTCAAGAAATAGCGATGATTGAGGACAGTCCGGAAGAGTCGATTCACGACCAGTTCACCAACGGTTTCTGGAGTGGGCATCCTCTTGGCATGCCGGTGATTGGTACACGCTCGACGGTCGGTGATATCGGTCGACAGCAGATGCTCGACTTTATGAGTGAACGATATGTGGGCAAAAACCTCTGTGTCGTCGCTGCAGGCAACCTTGACCATGAGGAGCTCGTCACACTCGTCAAACAGGCTCTTGGCGCTGTCCCTGAGTTTGGTGTGGACCAGGAAGATGTTGCACCAACTGTTAAGCGCAAAGTCGAGATTGTCCATCGTGATCTGGAACAGACTCACATCTGCCTGGGCGTAGCGGGTTTGCCACAGAATCATAAAGATCGCTATGGCACCTATCTGCTCAACACTATTCTAGGTGGCAATATGAGCTCACGACTGTTCCAGAAGGTTCGTGAGGAGCTTGGTCTGGCTTATTCTGTCTACAGTTATCATCACAACCATTCTGATAGTGGTGCATTTATCGTCTATGCTGGGACATCCAATGAAAGTGCTCCTCTGGTTACACAAACAATCCTCGGGGAATTGACTCGTCTGCGACAGGAGTCAGTCAGTTTCGATGAGTTGCAAAGCGCCAAAGATTATCTTAAAGGTGGAATGCTGCTCTCTATGGAGAGTATGGACAATCGCATGACTCGCTTGGCCAAGAACGAAATCTTTCTGAGAAATGTCGGTATCAGCCTAGAGGAAAGCCGGGCTATGATCGATGCCGTGACGGTTGAACTGGTTCAGCATATGGCTGAAAGCTTGTTTGTTAACGAAACACTCAACCTACAGATTACCGGACGGGTAAGCCGCTCAGATTTCCCCAATGTAGACCTGCAAATAAGATAAGCTGGCTGTAGAGATGTAGCGTTACGTTACAGCTTTAAAACCTTAGTAACTATTCTGCACAAAAAAAGAATATCATTCCCGAGGGTGTAATCGGGAATCCAGACTTTAAAAACATGGATCCCCGATAGGACCATTCGGGGATGACAGGTGTGTTGTTGACAATTCAAATTATGCTGAATAATTACAAACCTTAAAACTTAATATTACAGTGCTGTTGAGGATCGTATGATTCAAGTGAAAGTTAAAAAACTTCATCCGAAGGCGATTGTCCCCGTTTACATGACCGAACATGCAGCAGGAATGGATCTTTGTACCGTGATCGATTCGCCTGTCACTCTTGCACCTGGCGAGCGAATTCTGCTACCGACCGGTTTGGCTATGGAAATCCCTCCTGGTTTCGAAGGGCAGGTACGTCCCCGTTCCGGGACTGGCACTGAAAAAAGGCATTGCTCTAGTGAACTCACCGGGAACAATTGATGCCGATTACCGTGGAGAGATAGGGATTATCATTATCAATCATGGCGTCGAGCCTGTTGAGTTTCTTCCGGGTGACCGTATTGCTCAGTTGATTATTGCTCCCGGTAACTCAAGCGAACCTTGTCGAGGTTGATGAATTGACCGATTCAACACGTAGCTCCGGTGGCTTCGGTCATACAGGGATCAAGAACAAGTCATGACGAGTACAGATTCGCCGCAGGAAATAATGGAGTTCGCCCTGCCATTTCGAGTTCAAGGCGTTTGGGCCGGGTGGTGACGACAGCTGCTTTGACGAACGAGGTCCTTACTGCTGTCTCAACTGTAGTTCAGGCTTCTCGCCAGGCAATGAAAGACTCGCACCAGTTCCGGGGGCAAATATCAGTGTGTCAGCGTCCTGGTTACTTTGCAGAGCCGTTCCCAACTCGAAGCCGTTTATGCGGCATTACGTGATATTGAAGGCTTGAAGTATCTATTATAGAATAGCCATATGGTTTATATAAAATAGAAGGGGAGAGGGACATGTTGCTGAAGATCAACCAGGAGAATCCTCAAGCTCGTCTTGTTAGCCAGGTTGTCGACACTCTGAAACAGGGTGGGGTGATAGCATACCCGACTGATACGACTTACGGTATCGGTTGCAACATATTCAATAACCGAGGCATCAAGAATATCTATCAGATCAAGCAGCGTGAAGCCCGTAAGCCCTTTTCTTTTATCTGCTCAGACCTCTCCGATGCTGCCAATTACGCTCAGGTAAGCAACTTTGCCTTTAAGATCATGAAGCGTCACCTCCCCGGACCATACACTTTTGTCCTTGATGCGACTCGTGTCGTGCCAAACACTCTGACCACTCGCCAGAAGACGGTTGGTATTCGAATCCCAAATGATGAAATTGCCATGGCGATCGTGCGCGAGCTTGGTCATCCTTTGGTCACGACCAGCGCCAACCTGACTGGTGAGACTCCTTTACACGATCCAGTGGAAATTGAAGATGCTATGGGGCGCATGCTCGACGTGGTTATTGACGGCGGTATTCGCTATGGCGACCCCTCCACCGTCATCAGTCTTATAGATGATCATATAGAAGTATTGCGGGAAGGATGCGGCGACACCTCCTGGATCGATCAAATATGATGCTACTGCAAAAACTCCAGCCCGTTATATTAACGCGTTTCTCTGCACTTCTGCTGATCGGAATGCTGGTCGTGAGCAGCTTCATGGCAACGCCTGTTTTAGCTGATGATGTGCAGTTTGGTGGAGTTGGTTTGCAGGTTGTGCCGACGATCAATGGCAATCTGGTTGTGTTGAATGTGCTTGAAGATGCTCCTGCCGCAAAAATGGGCCTGTTGCCGGGTGACTTGATTTTTCAGGTGAATGATTTCCCGTTACAGGGCAGCGATTTTGGTAAAGTCGTTTCAGAACATCTTTGGGGACCAGTCGGCAGTTCTGTTGAACTTTTTTATCGTCGACCCGGTGTTGCTGGAGTGAACAGAGTGGTCGTAAAGCGCTCAGCGATTGATCCGCGCCTGACAGTAACACCAGCTGTGCAAAGCGGTGCATCAAGTGGTGCAGGGAGCAACTAGAGAATGCAGAAAGAGATCACAGTTGTTCTCTATGGCTATAAGGTCACCAATGCTGAATGGTCTCCTGATATCAATATAGAAGGGCTTGACGCATTTATTAGCAGCTTACATGACGACCTTAATAGTCTCGGCATAACAGTCTCTTACCTTGATGAAACTAAGAATGTACTTGAGGTTGGAGGCTATGGGGACTTACTCAATATAATACGTCTGCGTTCCCCGAAAGATAACATCAGCAACCTCTGCCTTGGTCACGTCATCGGCCAGAGTGCCAACTGCGATTTTCTGGAGGATATCCGTCGCGGTGTCTCTCGGGTCGCATTTGCTCCAGAGATGATCGAGCCTGAAGGGAGCAATAAGGTGGTCTGTCACAATTGCGGCTGTGGATGTTAGGCTTCTTCTATTTCTGAAACTTTCTCACATATGCCACCAGGGCATTCATTTCCTGGGATTCCAATGATATAGGCTGACCGCCGAGAGCGTCACGCAGGCAGGCGTTGATGATATCTTTGAGCTCGGTATCATTGAAGTCACCAATCATGTTCAGGCCTTTACCGTGTGGGTGACATGTTGCACAGCTACGATCCTTGGTGCCCAGTTCGACAGATTCGAACAAGATCTTGCCAAGCCCCAAAGAGGGGGTCTCAATAGCAAATACTGGGAATGCCGTCATGAGTAAAATGCCAAGTAAAAGGTTAAATTTATTCATAGCTATCTCCAGCAAACTGTATAAAATGACTAAGTTGTGGAACTAACAATAGATTACCGTTGAATTCGCTCAATGACAAGTCCCTTGTCAAAGGCTTAAATTCATTTGTTGTTAACACCGTCTTCGCTTCGGGAGTTAATGAATGAAAATCAAACTCGGCATCAGTCTCGTCCTGGCCTTTCTCGTGTTTATCTTCATTTCGCAGAATACTGAAACCGTCAAGGTCGAATTCCTGGCCTGGTCAATAGAAATGTCCCTTGTGCTGCTTGCCTTTATTCTACTGGGATCCGGTATTATAATCGGTTGGCTGTTGAATAGTTATTTGCGCTTTGTACGCAACCGCAGACAAACAAAGACGCAGAAGAATATGCAGGTGAAGGGGGAAGCCTCACAGGAAAAAGTCGCTGTTGCCGCACATGGAGACAAGCAAGTTCATGAGTAACAAAACCAACCTAGTACAACTGATTGTTCAAGAAGCTATCGACAAAGGAACGGCGCTCGAAGCAAAAGATGTTCGTGCATTACGTGCGCAAAGTAAAAAGGCGGTTACTCTGTTCAAAAGCACATTCTGGATCGGCATTGCCATCTTCAACCTGGCTCTCTGGGCGCCTTTACCACTGATTAACAAGAGTGTCCTTTACGTGGTTGCGTTTGTCGCTTTAGTGATTGCTCTGGTTGTGCCTATTTTAGGTCTCAGGAAACACCAAGTGAGCCTGGAGCTGCTTAAGGTGACCAATGAATCACCAAAGAAGAAGACTGCCAGTGAGAGGGGCAGGTCATATATCGATCAAGTGAAGAAGCAGGAGCGTCCGTTTGTGAACGCAGAATTTGAGCTTTTGCAGGGGAGCAAGTGGGCAGGAAATGTAAAAGAGGATTGATTCTACACTGTTCTGTATGAACCAGTAGTGCTAACACAAAAGCCCGGCTCTCTCAGCCGGGCTTTTGTGTATTGCCTGTGGAGCGTTTAGACTGTCAGATACGTCCTTATCGCCTGTTCCTTATTGGCCCAGCTCTCATCGAGCCGCTGCTGCAG
>PVMK01120328.1_pt1 | contig 10396 bp, 10 predicted proteins | sample 1853481 | NCBI WGS metagenome assembly PVMK01 (sample SAMN08533507, study PRJNA380276) | Marine sediment metagenome, whole genome shotgun sequencing project. | reverse complement strand
TCCATCCTGCTATCGATGATTGCGGTTCCGCTTAATGATGATTCTATAAATAGCTCTGATCCCGCAAAATCTGAAATTGGCTATGCATTGACAGCGGCGCAATCTCCACCGTTGACACGACTCAGCAACCATCTCATGTCCGCGGTCGATCAGGGGCAAAAAATACCTGGCCAGGCTGATGGCGAACAAGTGTTTACAGGTGATGACTACAACGACACCGCCATACAAACTGTTAGTGTTTTCGGCCGGGTACAATCCGAATATGGGGAAATTCTTGCCTTGGAAAAGATAAAATTTCATTCAACAGAATTACGGGCAATCTACTCAACCTTCAGCAATGCTTACGGAGAATTTGTATTAGATGAAATTTTACCTGGGGATGACTATGTGGTTACTGTTTCTCCTGATAAATGGTATAAACGTTATACCAAAACACGTGTAGACCTGAATAATATCCAGAATAATTTTGATATTATCCTCGAATCCATTCCTTTGGGTTTATTGGCCGGCACTGTTCTGGACGCGTATCAACAACCCGTAGCGAACCTGCACCTGCAATTGCGGACCCTTGAAAAGGATTTTTGGTACGCAAGGGTAACGACTGACGCCAATGGCGCGTTTGTTGCGCCGCAGTTTCCAAAAGGGCGATTCGAGGTTTCATCAAGAGGGAATATATTTTTCAGGGCGACTGGCTTTAATTTTGATCCCAACAGCGGAGATACTGTAAATCTTACAATTGATTATGGCCCGTATGTTCTGGGTGGAAGGATTTTTGACGAGATGGGCCAGGCTTTCGACCGCGCTAAAGTGGTCGTAGTGTGGACAGATCAGAATAACGAAATCAGGATTCGGTCAAGTCGCCACGTCACGACGGACCCAACTGGACAATTTCGGTTTTACGGATTGGGACCTGGAAATCACGAACTGATCGTATCGGCCTCGACCGGAAAAACGTTCAAAAAAACCGTTAAAAGAACAGTGAATCTGGGGATCGAATCAGGCGAGTTGGATATCTTTATTGAGGCACTTTGAGTCAGTAACTGACCTGGTAGGCAATCACGCTTGGAAAAAGGGGGCGGAGTGAGGTTGCCACAGTTTCACGGACGATATAATTAAAGGGCAGTTGCCCACTCATATTCTACTGGGCTAATGTAACCCAGGTAAGAATGCCTTCGTTGTCGATTGTAAAACACCTCAATATATTCCAAATTATTATTTATCACCTTCCAGCATGGATTTGAGACCGGCAAAAGGGTTGTGAGTGGCCTCGGTTTTATTACCACTGCCAGTTGTAGAGTTATCCTGTTGTCCCTCCAGCTGCCGTTGGTGCTCGTTATCATGACAGTACACACATAGCAGCTCCCAGTTGCTTCCATCGGCTGGATTATCGTCATGATTATGATTGCGGTGATGAACAGTCAGTTCCAGCAAATTCTTGCCAGAAAACTCGCGGGCACATCGTCCACAAATATGGGGATACATCTTTAGAGCTTTTTCACGATATCCCTGGCTTCGTACATCGCGAGTGCGCTGTGCCTCAGATAATACCTGGTCCAGTTTGCGATTATTTGACTTCATTGTATTGTCCGCACAGTTTCTCAACATGTTGTAGCAAGCTTCGTTGATTGACGAATGTAATGTCGTACATGCTGTTTAATCCCTGAATTTGCTCATCGCTCAAATCTATCACACAAAGCAGGAAATTCTCCTTTTCTAATTTTAGCCGCTTACGTAATTCAGAATACTTCTGGATATATTTGCGATACTCTCCAGATTTGCATTCAATGCAAATCGGAACTTCGCCAACAAGAAAAAAGACATCAAGTTCATTCGAATCTTCATTGGGAAACTTAACCGACAAACTACGCATGCAAGCTGCCGGCATGCTTTTTTCACGAAAGAATGTCAGAAGTTTCATAAGGACATACCATTCCATCCATATGCCATTGAAGAATCTGGTCACGGTTACAGCGGTTTGAAGCGTAAGCCAGATGACTTTTTCCTTTTTGTCATAGTTGTATCTGGCAACAAATGAGTATTCGTATAGCAGTTTGCTGAATTGCGTTATTTCCGTAATTTCCTTTTTGGACTTTTTGTTCAACTGGATTTTAGCGCTGTCAAACCCTTTCCCCTGGGCGTACTTAATTTGATCGCTGACAAATTTCAACGTTTCATAATTGTCTCCCAGCTGCACCGCCACTTCATCAAAAAATCCACTTGTATCAACGGCCTGACTATTCACTTCTAGTTCGATTTGACGCTTTTTAAACCAGGCAAGTATCGGTTCATATTGTTGATGACTGGCCAGCGCAGTAGTATTAAACAGGTCAATATCTGTAAGCGATCCCTGCTCGTCCGAGGGCGAGACTGAGGCTTCCGAAAGTGAGCGATGATGCTGTAGCACACGTAGTTCTTTACTTTGTTCGCGATATTTCGCCAACACCATGTCAATAAACTTCACCGCATCATGAATAGGGCCGATTTCCTTGCAACTGGGACACTTCACTGATTTTCCAACATAGTCGTTGGTTACTTCACGAAGATGTCCACACTTATTGCATCGAAAGATAGCCATTCGGTTAGATACCCTAAATTTATTGTATTGTTGAAGAGGAGTAGATTGATAAAAATTTATGCGGAGAATAGGGGAGGTATACAAGCACTTACAAGTTCGTATGAGCATTATATACAAAGTGAAGCCATTCAATCGAAAATCGGCAGCTAATCTCCCCGAGTTATCGGCTATATCAGGGTAGATACGCTTTATCGGAATGAGGCTGAACAGAATAGGGGGATATACAGGGGTTCATTCGAACTGTAGCGCGCTATTTCCTTTGGATACGAGCGTGTTAACGAAGAAACACGTGTCCCGACTCCGAAACCAAATCGCTGCTCATTAGTTAAGGCTGCATGCTATTTTAATGAAGAGTGTCTACCAGAAGAGATGTAGGGAAAACGGGTTCGGAGTTTGTCTGGTACACCGTTCTCCTTTTCGTGACATTCAGTATTGAACGGATGTTCTGGTACCAATTGGTGTTATTGACTCCATTTGGCCGTTGCTCTGCAACTGCCGGGTGGATGGGCACTATGGGTTGCTGTTCTATTTGAGCTGATTTTCGCTATTGCTAACTTTGGCCTTTGAGAGTCAGTCGTGGTAACCAAACAGCTTGCGTTCGATGATCTGCTCCGCAATACCTTCAGGAAGGACTTTTTCCCAGTTACCTCGACCATTTTGAAGCTGGTTCAATATTTCACGGGAATAGATGTTGAAAAGTTCATGGTCACTCGATTCAATGCCGAATATGAACTGGTTCTCCAGTAAATGTTTGTAAAGATATTGCAGGTTTTCCGGCAGGCTGATATTGGTATAGTCACGGAATTCACCGGAATGATCGATCTCCGGATACACCAGCAGGCGGGTGTTATCGGGGAAAAGTTTACCAAACCCCTCGAGGATGCCGCCCTCCACACCGCGGTAGCTGCTTTCATCAAATATTTGCTGAATATTGATGACCCCGAGGACGATGCCAATCTGCAGTTTGGTAAATTGCCTGAAATAGGCACGAAGCGAAAAATAGCGCGTGTAATCTGAAACCATTACACTGTATCCAAGGGAATTCAGCAGGCTGACCCTATCAATCAGGTCCTCTTCCGACACCATCAGGTCATTACCATGCACATCCTTTAGTGATATTTCTGCCAGGGCGACACTGTTTTCCCGGCTAACATCCTCCATTTCCGTGAAAAACTTCAGTCCTTGTTCGATCATATCTACATTCAGTCGGGTAACCGGCCTGAAAGAACCGCGAATCGTCAGCACGTTTTTCTTGTGCAGCATTTCCGCCGGCACCATAACTGAGCCATCTGGCTTGAACATGATTGCCCGCGCTTTCCGGCTTCGGATGAGGTGCAGATTGATTGCCCTGTTATCTATCTCTTCAAAATATGGGCCATGGAATTCTATGGAATCGATCTCAATTCGCATCTGGTCCAGGTTGTCAGTCAAGGACTCTATGATTGTCCTGGAATTTTCAAAATAGTAATAAGCGGCATAGATCAGGTTAACCCCAAAACAGCCAAGTGCCGACTGTTGTCTTTCTGCATTGTCGTCCCGCATACGCACGTGGGCGATAATGTCTGACGGTGCTGCACCAGGGTACATCTGCACCCGGATACCGCACCAGGCATGGCATTCGTTGTGTCGCTTGAAGGACTTTGCCGCCACCGTGGCGCCATAGCTGAAATAGCGCGAAGATTTCGACCGGGAAGTGCCAACCCTGTCAATAACCAGTTCAAACTCCTTCTCCAGCATTGCCATGACTCTGGCCCGACTCACATATCTCCCATCCTTCTGGGCACCATATATCGCGTCCGAAAACTTCATATCATAGGCTGACATGGTTTTTGCGATGGTTCCTGCAGCAGCACCGGTTTTAAAGAACTGTCTGGCAACTTCCTGGCCGGCTCCGATCTCAACGATGGTGCCGTATTTTTTTTCATCGAGATTGATTCGCAGTGCTTTTTCCAGGGTGCTACGGCTACTGGTGTTCTTGTCCATTTTTCCTCGAGTACCGGAATGTTTAACCAGGGTCAACTGGAGGGCAGAAATTGAAGCGACACTTCTCCAAAACTGATAGAGCACACTTCCCACGCCTTCCAGTGTATATCATTAGCTGTTACAGGCAATGGTATGTTGACCTCGATCAATTCTCAGTCTCCTGTTACTGAACGAAATATGCTCCAGACGGTGCCTGGCTGTTTTTCTGGGGTAAGCAGTTGTGGGACTGACGAGAATAATTGACGGATTCCAGTGACAATTTGTGGGCAAGCGCCAAAACAATCAGTATCCAAAAGTGAGACCCGGCATAGCTGCAGTTGATAAACAGCAGTAATTACTGGAGGGGAATTGTATCCTGGTTGTTAACCTGATTAACTATGCCTAAGTCTCTTCATAGCAGGTAATTCATGTACTCCGAAAATCCGACTCCTCGTATTAGGCCGCTGGAGCCTGGTGAGACTGAAAACGAAGCAGCGACACTACTAGCCACTATTGAACGCAGATGGGGAAAACTGTTCAACGTCGCAAAAGTTATCGCCAATGCCCCAATGGTACTCAAGGTAATGGATTCAATCTGGAGCAACCTCGGAAAATCCTCCTTGTCGGTAGCCGACCGGGAACTGATCGCCATGGAATTGGCGGTTTCCAATGGATGCCACTACTGTGTTCCCGCCCATCGGTACGCGGCCCACGAGGAGTCTGGGCTGGCACAAGACCTGGTGGCGCAGCTTGACCGCGTATCAAATGGAGAAACCCTCGATGGTGAAGGCAGGATGGCGATCATGCAGCAGCTGGTCAGGCGGCTGGAAGCGACCCGCGGCGGGCTTGGCGACGAGGAGTTCCAGCAGTTCCGGGACCGGGGCGTCACGCCCCAGCAAATGATAGAAACCATCGCTGAAATTGCCCACTGCACGATAACAAACTTCACTAACCGCCTGGCGCGTACACCGCTGGATGAATTTACTGAACCATACAGATAAAGGTACATGGCTCAATCAATTTCAATAGCATTGGCAGAATAAGAGTTCAGTACCCTTTTTATAGTCTGGGATTTCCCCCTACAGGATACTGACCCCTTTAGTTCTATTTGAGGTGCTCGTGTATGATTTCGAGATAATGCCCGTTGTTTCCATAGTCGGAATGACAAACGGGGCGTGCATCGGTTTGGTCTGAATTGTTTGCGGTACCGATGGCCACATCCAACGAATTCTGTTGCATTGCTCTTTCGTGCAAATTTGGTATGATTTACGCGGCCAATCGTGGCGTAACAATGAGATACAAGAAGCATGAGTAATCAATCATCATCTGATTCCGAAATCCGTCTTGCCGGGGCATTCTATGATTCTGGCAAGCACCAAAAGGGGCTGTTGCGCTGCTTTGCCGATGAGGTTGCGGCCGATGGCTGGCGCGTGGGCGGCGTTGTCCAGGAAGTGTTGAAGGATGAAGATGGCAAGACCATCGGCCTGGACGGTATTGCACTGGATACAGGTGAACGCATCGCTATCAACCGGCCAACGAAAGAGAACCGTCTCAACAAGACCTGCTCGCTGGACATATCCGCTCTCGCAGATGCCAGCAGTGCTGTAGACAGGGCCATTCGCGCTGGCGTGGATCTCATTGTGATTGAGAAGTTCGGTGAACAGGAACAGCAGGGCGATGGCCTGGCCGGTGACATTCTGCATGCTGTATCCGAAGGTATCCCGACTCTGGTGGCCGTTCCCAAAGGTGTACGCGACCAGTGGAACGAGTTCAGCGGCCGCCTGGGCCAGGACCTGGAATTCGGTGCAGGTGTATTTTCAGACTGGTGGGAATCCGTAAAACCAGCCCGTTGACGGAATGGAATTCGGTGTCAGGGTATTAACTTTTCATACAGGTCTGGCGATCTGACATTCCATAGAAGTCACATGGGCGATAAAACGCAGCGTACTCCAGTTCGTAATAAAGGTCGCGGTCGTAATGTGCGGGTTCAAAGTCGGAAAGATCCATTAATTGTTCGGACTCCAAAGGGGCCGCTGGCGGGTGCTTACAAGCCGCTCTCGGATAGCCAGGTTAACGAGGTTCTGGACAGCGCTTACCGCATTCTTGAAACCATAGGAATGGGAGTCATTGGCAGGATGCCACCTGGTGCCGAAAAAATGCTGACAAACGGCGCTACGCTAAGCGAGCACGACAGGATTCTAATACCGCGTTCCATGGTGGAAGACTCGCTGGCGAAGACGCCGTCTTCCTGGGTGCTGCATGGCCTCGACCCGGAACGTTCCATTGAAATTGCACCGGGCCGACCACACTTTGGGACAGCCGGAGGTGCGGTTATGATCCTGGACGGGGAGTCACGGAAATATCGCGAAACGACTTTGCGGGATGTCTATAACATGGCCCGTGTGGTGGATACGCTTTCCAATATTCACTGGTGCTACCGGTCACCCATCGCACGTGACATGGAAACCACCGAGTTGCTGGATATCAATACAGCCTATGCATTGTTACGCGGGACATCAATGCCCCTGGGGATTACCCTAGGCTCGGTGGAGAATGTCAAAACGGTGACCCGGCTGTTCGACATGGCCCTGGGAGGGGAGGGAAGGTTCAAGGGGGCTCCCATCGCCCACATGGTGCAGGGCGCCGGGGTTCCACCCCTTAGATTCGCTTATGAACGCTGTATCATAAAGGAAGAAGCGATTCGACAGGGATATCCCATCATGATTGCTTCAGCGCCACAGGCAGGCGCGACGTCACCAGCGGCACTTTCGGGCTCAGTGGTTCAGTCAACGGCGGAAGCCCTGGCCGGGATCGTGTATGCCAATACCGTATTACCCGGTTGTCCGTTGACGTTCGCAGCGTGGCCATTCGTCTCAGACCTGCGTACCGGCGCCATGACGGGAGGGTCGGGAGAACAGGGGTTATTGGCTGCAGCAGTTGCACAGGTAGGTTGTCATCTCAATATTCCCTCCAGCGTTCCCGCCGGTATGACGGATTCGAAATTACCCGATGCGCAATCAGGCTACGAGAAGGGTACCAACATCGCTCTGGCTGGACATGCCGGCGCATCCATGATTCACGAATCGGCGGGTATGCATGCAAGTTTGATGGGCTGCTCGCTGGAAAGTTATGTCATAGACAACGATATGCTCGGAAATATTTTGCGAACAATCAGAGGAATTGATATGTCTGAGTCTCTGTTGTCTTTGGATACCATCGCCGATGTAAATATTGATGGTGAAGGTCACTACCTTGGGGAGGCGCAAACCCTGGAACTGATGCAAACGGAATATACCTATCCAACTTTGGGAGATCGTCAGACCATTCCAGAATGGGAGCAGGATGGTGCCAAAAGCATATTTGAGCGAGCCAGGACCTATACCAATCGAGTTCTCGCAGATCATCATCCTACGCATATATCCCCGAAAACTGACAAGAAAATCAGGGCGAGCTTCGATATTCGCCTTTCGGAAGCGTTGGTTGGCCTGGGCGAATCCAATTGTTGATTCGCAGTAAATTTGTTACATAAAAGTTACAGTACGCCCATTAGGATTGACTATTAATTAATTAGTAAAATAGGACTACGTTATGAACGATCAGACCAGGAATATTACCGGAGGCTGCTATTGCGGCCGGGTTCGCTATCGAGCCCAGAATGTCAGTACAGAGGTAACAGAATGTCATTGCTCCCAATGCCGAAAGCAATCAGGGCATCGTTATGCGGTGGTCGGTACCCGGTCAGGTGATATTGAAATAACTGGTGGCGGATCGGTCACCTGGTTCAATTCTTCTCCCCAGGCGGAACGGGGATTTTGTTCAGCCTGTGGTTCCCATTTGTTTTGGTGGTCCTCCACTGACGATGAAGTGGCGATTCTTGCCGCCTCAGTGGAAAATCCCCAAGACCTTCACCTGACCAAACATATCTTCGTTGACAGCAAGGGTCCTTACTACGATATTGACGACGGTCTACCCCAGTTTACAGGCTACGATACCCCGCATTCCTGATTTGTAATGCCGCTCTCCCGATCTCTCAAAAGATTGCGGGTACGCGAAACAGGAAGGCATGGAAATGCTGGATAAGTCCGTAAAGAATCACACCTGCGACCACGGCGATAATGTCGAACTTGAGATTGGGTTCATAGGGTTTTCGCTGTTTCCCGCGGCGGTTGACCGAAAACAGGTCAAAAAGTGCAAACAGCCCGAATCCGCCGAACAGGAGCAGGGAGGCGAGGTCACCGTTGGCCAGCAGATGTGCCGCTGCCCACAGAATTACTCCGATTAACATGGGATGTTTTACGACTTTCCTGATATGCCCCGGCATATCCGCTGCGGGCATCAGGATCAGTACGGGAAGCATCAGGAAAAAGGGCGCCTGGTGTCCCCATGCCGGTGGGTTCCAGACATAGACGAAGCCGGCATAGGCCTTGCCATAAATTATCAGCAACAGGCCGATGGCAGCTATCAGCGTGAATCGTCCCCTGTATCCTTTTTCACCGAAGCGTTCGATCAGCTGCAGCCGCTTTTGTGGAAAGGCAGGTAACAGGTGGATGCCGAGGAAAATAATCAGGCCGAAAGTGAGAACTACAATAATTTGTCTGTCATACCGATATTCCGGATATTGTAAGCGAAATCTGAAGGGGGTTGTTCAATTGGGGCTGATGCCTGGATGAGTCAATGTCGGTATTTGAATTGTTCGGCATTCCGGGCTGGCGTCAATTGTTACTGTTTTTGCGCTAAAAATAATAAAGTAACCAGTATCAAAACGTTTTTACCAGATTGCCTGGAATTGATCAAAATCAAGGCACACCCTGGTTTATACCTGGACAATAGTATCCGTGATTATGCATTGGAGTACTTGTTATGACGAGAATAAAAGTCAAAAAGATTGAAGATACGAAGGCCACTTTCAAGGACAAGATTGCAGACGTCCTGGAAGAGATGTGGGATAAAATCGGCCAGCACCACCACGGGTTTTATGCCACGGCGGGTCGGCTTTCCAAACCGGATACGGATTTATCCGCTACCGAAGATGACCTTACATACAGGGTCGAACTGCCAGGTGTTGATGATGATGACGTTGAGGTGGAGATCAATAGGAACAGGCTGCGTATTCGCGGTGAAAAACGCGATGAGAAGGAAGAGGTAGGAGATGGTTTTGTTTTCAGGGAGCGGCGATATGGAAGCTTTGAGCGGAATTTCATCTTGCCAGAAGGTGTTAAACAGAAAAAAGTGAAAGCAGATTTCAGCAAGGGCGTGTTAACCGTCACTGTGCCCTATACGCCCAGGGACAAGGGTGAAACAATCCGGATACCGATCAATCAGGATTAGGAAACAAAACATCTCGGCTAGTCGTGATCTGAAAGTTTCACCACGGCAGGGGCAACAAGTTCTGAAAAATCAGCGTAAGCCAATTGCACCAGTTCAGTATGAGTGCCGGCATTAAAAGCGATTTGCTCATCCTCCGCCAGGCGGGGTGAGACAAACACCTCCATGTTATACAGGTTTCCAAATGGCGGCATGGCACCTATCTCGCAATCAGGAAAGGCATCCTGGAATTCACCTTCAGTGGCCAGCCGTAGCTCTCGGGCACCCGTCGAATGTTTAAGCAGTTCCAGGTCCACACTATCGGACGAAGGCAAAACGGCCATCACCAGCTTGTCGTCAATATTTACAATCACGGTTTTGGCCAGCTCTTTCGCATGGATGTGTGCCGATCTGGCAATCATCTGCGCCGTATAGGCTCGTGAATGCGCGATACTAACGAAATGAATATGATGCTTGTCCAGAAACTTCTTCAGTTGTTGTGTTGGCATGTCCCGTTCACCTCAAACAGTAATTGACTTAATTATAGTCAAGGGA
>PVMK01117086.1_pt1 | contig 10396 bp, 10 predicted proteins | sample 1853481 | NCBI WGS metagenome assembly PVMK01 (sample SAMN08533507, study PRJNA380276) | Marine sediment metagenome, whole genome shotgun sequencing project. | reverse complement strand
AGGGCGAAGGGTCTAACTGGCCCTGGTCATCGGGGCTTCTGAATAACAGCCGGTTGTTTAAGCGCGAAACACTGTCCGAAATGCCGTGTATGGCCAGGTGGATGATATCGTAATTCTGGGCATGGTCAAGAAAGTTCTGTTTGGTGGCTTTCATTCCGGAAAAGAATCTACCCTCCATCTGGCTTTTCAAAACATCTATTTCTCTGGCGGTGCCGGGTAGTTCGTTGGTGTCTTCTAGCTCTTCCTGATCCAAACCCGAATGACTGAATCCAAGTGTTTGTGGCACCTTGGGCACTCTTCCTGGCTGCATGGCCCATAGGTTGGCGGAGTATGAATAACTGGTTGGATAATAATGCACTACATATTTCAGCTGGTCATAACCTTGAATGCCTGATGCTGGTTTTTCCACCACCAACCCTTCAAATGGAATGAAGCGAAGGGGGCCATCAGCGGCTATAATAAGCGGTTTTTCTTCAAGATTAATCCCTTTAAATAGAATATTATACAGAGCATAGGCATTTTCAAAGAATTCCTTGAACCTGGCAGCTTGATTGGTAAACTGAGGCCCAACCAGCAAGTGTTGTTGATAATTTCTAACCAGTTGTTTTATAGTATCAATGGACTGTCTGAAAAAACTTATCTGTTCATCTTGCAAAACCAAAGAGAACAGAACGCTGTCACCCCAGAAGTAATCGACCAGTATCTTATTCTCTTTAGAGATCTTATTCTGGATGCTATTTATGTCCAGAGGTTCATTTTTTATAGCGGAGGCATATGAAGGATACGAAGACTCCAAGGCTTTTTTGAAATTCTCTAGTTCAACAGTGGCCTCAAACACTTTATCTTCCAGTTTCCTTATGTCCTGGTTATTGACAGCATCTTGTTTTTTTGCATTTTCCAGGTCTCTGGAAAATGAAGCTAACCGTGATTTAATAGAGTTTTCTACCTTTACCAGGGAATCCGGAATCCCTGCAAGCTGATTTTTCTGTAAATCACTAAAAGAATCAAACAGCACGCGGGCTTTGCTTTTCTCCATTATAAAAAATGCCTTTTCAAGATACCTCCTGTTATCAGTAAGCCCGTACAAAGTATAACACACATTTAAAGCATCCTCAAATACATTATAATAGTCCTCCGCCATGAATAGGGTAGATCCTTCCAACTGGTATAATTTCTGGTTACTATCCATAAGTTTCAGGGCTAACAACAGCGTTTCTAATGCCAGTTCCAAGTTACTGGGGTTCTGATCCTGTATATAAATCATTTTTAAAACAGCACCCTTATGATGCAGTGCATTTAACAAGCTCCCATCATCATCGTAGGTTAAAGATTCACCTAATGGATTTGTGGCCGGTTGGTAACTGTTAAACTCCTGGCCCGAACCCGCTACAATTGCATGTTGATAATAATGCAAAGCTGAATCGAGTTGCCCAATATTTTCATAAAAATTGCCCTTTGCATGAAGGCTGGAGGATGTTCTAAAATGTTTCTCTCCATAAATCTGTTTCCGCATGCCAATAGCCTTTGATAGATAATAATCCGCGGAATCGTATTGATTCAGTAGATAATAATTGGCACCAATATTCTGATAGACTAATAGGACTTCATCCTGATCCTCGAGATCATCATATACTTTAAGAGAACGTTGAAAATATATATGAGAGCTGTCATACCTCTGGTTTTCCATATGGACGTTAGCAACCGAGTGCAAAAAATTTGCCAGGTTTCGTTGCTGAGAATTGCTTAGGGGCTGGTGATTAAGCAATACATGGATAGCTTTATGGTTATAATTTAGTGATTGCTCAAATTCATTTTTATCTTCGTTGACGTTGGCTAGTAAATTGTAGCAACGAGCTCTTTTACTAAAGTTATCTTTGAAAATGGAAAGAGCTCTCAAACCGTAAATTTCCGCTTTATCCAGATCTTTTAATGCCCTATAAGTTGCCGCAAGTCTGTAGTATGTATCACCTAGCTCCTGAGAATTTCTGCACCCAGCTTGCATCAAAACATCCACAGCTTTATATAACTGTTTTAGTGCGTTCAAATTTTGATCATTGTACCAAAACATGTCACCCATGGCAATATATTCCCAGGCCACATCAATATGATATTCTCCGTACAATTCTAATCTTATTTCCAATGCTTTATTGTAGGCAGCTAAAGCTTGATCAAACTTTCTACCCCAATCATAGCTACGTCCTATTAGAAAGTATACCTCAGCCAGGTCCACAAGATTGCTATTGAGATGTTCTGAGATTATCTTAAGATTCTGTTCTAGAATCGATACTGCCGTATCTGACTGGTACGCAATTAGGTAATTATCTGCAATCCGATTCCTGGCTTTTAGCAGCCCTTTCCAGTTTTGTTCTTTTTCAAATTTTAGGACTGCTTGTTGATAAAAAACTACAGCCCGATCAAACTTCTCATACTCCCACAAAGAATCCGCCTGCTCGAGATACGGATGCTTATATGAAAGTTCCCAATAGTCAGCACATGGATCAACTGTAATTGTATCAGTCACATATCCATAACCCGAGACTTTAGAAAAGTAGAACAGAAGCAAAATAATCTGGTACCGCTTCATATAAATCCGCCATAGGAAAATATAATTTAGGAATTTTTAATTGTTTAACATAATGACTATCAAAGCGAAATAGATATATTAGTCTCCAGTTTTACATAATGTTTAACATGGAGCAATCATTAAATCCACGCCTGGTTAAATTCACCGTTGGCCTTTTCCTGTTTTGTCTGATCGTTTTCATTTTAATAATTGCCAGGGATTTTCTCACACCCATTGCCTGGGCGCTTCTGATCAGCCTGGCATCGGTGCGGTTTCTGGAAAACATCCAAAAAAAGATAAGAATTAAATGGGGTTTACTAATACTATTACATCTATTAGTACTGCTGTTAACCACATTTGGGGTGCTAACCTTTTTATTTACCGAGGTAAAGCAAATTATCATGAACTCCCCGGAAATGGATGAAAAAATTGCTTTAATCGACCAAAATCTGGGAAACTGGCTGTCGCGAATGGGAGTGGATACGGATGAAATGTTTAATCTGAAGTCTCTTTCAACACGGCTTTCAGATTTTTCTCAGTTCTTATTCAAATTTGTGGGTAACGTGGGGAATGTTTTTGGAGATATTGTGTTGACCCTCATTTATTCTTTTTTCTTATTGTTTTATAAGGATATTCTGGGCAGATTTTTGCAAATGAGGCATCATGATGAGGAAAGATTACTAAGGATCCAGAAAATCGCCGACAATTCCCTTTCTATCATAAGTAGTTATCTCAGTGGGACCTTAATCATGACTTTATTGATGGGTATTATGGTCTATATATTTTTGTTAATACTTGGAATTAAATATGCAATATTTTGGGCGGCGTTTGCAGCTATCCTTAACCTGATTCCCTACATTGGCAACGCCATTGCTTTGGTCGCACTGGCTGGTTATGCTTTTCTTACCAAGGACGGTCTATGGTATCCTGTTTTGGCAGTAGCTGCATTGATATTTTCTAATGCAGTACAAGAAAATATTTTCAGGCCGCTTATTGTTGGAGACCGTTTAAGTCTCAATGCTTTGACGGTATTCCTGTCAGTAATTATTGGTGGTATGATTTGGGGCGTTTCAGGTATGGTTTTGTTTATTCCTGTTGCTGGAATCATCAAAATTATACTGGAAAGTAAGGAAAGTACCAGGCCGTTCTCGTTATTTTTTGGTGAACCAAGTCACCCTGGGGGGTGAAAATCTTAAATAGCAAAAGACAAGCACCAAATAAGTCAAATCTCATATTCTGAAGTTGCTACCTTTTATCGGACAGTAAGTATTTGGAAAATAAATAACTTAAAGTCATGATAAGAAAAAAGCGTACTTATGATAAGGAGTTCAAGTTAATGGCCTTAGAACTGATAGAATCACACCAAAGTGTAAAGCGAGTTGCCGATGAGCTAGGCGTGGGGACTTCACTACTGTATTATTGGCAGAAGTGTTTTGCTAAGAAAGGAGAAAACGGCTTTCAAGGAGAAGTGAAGATAAGCCAGAGCTCAGAAGAAGCTGAAATTTCCCACTTAAAGAAGGAGCTTAGAGAGGTTGAGCTTGAACGAGATATCTTAAAAAAGGCTGTAAGCATCTTCTCCAAGAGCGATGGCAAAAGTTTCAGTTCATAAAGGATCACCGATCCATATTTGCCATTGAGAGGATGTGTAAGGTATTAAAAGTGAGCCGGAGCGGATATTACTTCTGGCTGACCAAAAAGCCTTCAAAAAGAGCTATTGAGAATAGAGCACTCTCAGATCAAATACGCAAGATCCATAAGCAGAGCAGGCAAACCTATGGTTCTCCACGTATTACAGCTGAGTTAAACAGTGGTAAGATCCAAGCATCTAGGCCCAGGGTAGCCAGGATTATGAAAAAGGAAGGCATACGCAGTAAAACAGTTAAAAAATTCAGAGTAACTACAGACTCTAAGCATCAATATAGAGTTGTAGAAAACAAGTTAAATAGACAATTTAAAGTGGATGAACTTGGTAAGGTATGGGTCTCTGATATTACCTACATAAGAACTGGTCAAGGATGGCTGTACTTGACTATTATTCTTGATTTGGCTGATAGAAAAGTTATTGGCTGGTCATTAAGTAACACCTTGAAAGCTTATGATACAGTCATTCCTGCATGGAGAATGGCCGTCATAAACAGACCGTTTACTGGTCGGTTAATCTTTCACTCTGACCGGGGTGTGCAATACTGCTGTCATGAGTTTTCAGGCTTACTTGGATCCTATCAGCTTGTATCTCGAAGTATGAGTAGAAAAGGAGACTGTTGGGACAATGCGGTTGCAGAAAGCTTTTTTAAAACACTCAAAACTGAATTGATATATCACTGCAAATACCAAACCAGGCAAAAAGCAAAACTTGCCGTTTTTGAATATATTGAAACCTGGTATAACAAGAAAAGACGGCACTCAGCACTGGGATACCTTTCTCCGGAATCCTACTCACAATTATTGTTGAATTACAAAAATGTTGCTTAAAAAATGTCCGATAAAATGTTGCAAGTCCATTCCAGGCTCCAAACTATGTGAAGTTTGGAGTTTGATCTTTGGATATTAATTGAAATTTGGGATTTGGTGCCTGTAATTTGATTGTTTTTTGAGACTTGGTTCTTGAGATTTGCAGTAAAACGCATAGCGTTTTGCGGTTAGAATGCTTCATTCACTCCAAAGTAAACCCCATTATTACCATCTTTTCCTACACCAATATCCAGTCGTAACCTGGTGTTCTGATCTTTTGCCAGTTTAAATCGAATACCGCCGCCTACACTGGGCTTAATATCATCGACATATTCACCCGGAAGATCAGCTACCTCGCCCACTAAGGCAAATCCCGCCAAAGTCCAACGGGGGTGGAATTGTAGGCGATATTCCGCCTGTAATACATATTGATGATGATCAATAAATCTTCCTCTGAAATACCCACGTGCCCGTTCGCCGCCGCCAAACCAAGCCATGGCTTGGAAAGGGATATCGCCAAAGGTGTTTTCTGAATAGGCTTGTATGGCTAAAACACTTCTTTCACCAATGGGAATATAGGTCCTAAGGTCGAAGATGAATTTATTGAAACTGTAGGTAGCTCCCAGGATTTCACTGGAAAACCGAGCATTAATTAGTAAAAAGTGACCCGAGGTTGGCGCTTCAACGATGTCTCTATTGTCAAGATTAAAAACTACGCCTAACCCACTAACAGTTGCATCATCGGCTCCTAATACGGTTCCAGAGTCCAGGATACCTCCCTCCTCTACCATGGTCACATCGTGGTTTTCAAATACGAATTCAAAACCGAAATTGAGAAATGGAGGTAATCTTTTAAGAAACCGTGCCCGCAATTCAATAGAGGTCATATCATAGCTTTCCTTATTCTCATCAGGTGTATTATTACCGATCCCCCAGAAACTATTGGGAAAGATGCGGTACTTCAACACGGTGTCAAGAAAGTAATCGCCTCTGTCCAGGTAAATTTGTGGTTTAGCTTCAAACATGAACTGATTCTTGGTAGTATATATAGCACTGACAAACATGTTGGACAACCGGGCATTATAGATATTGGTTTTCCGTAATAAGAACATCTGGGCACCGGCTCCGAAACCAAAACCAGTTTCAGGTGTTGAGAAAAGTACCGGTAAGGCTATGATCTTTAAGGCTTTGCCTCCTCTTAAAGTATCAAATTGATATACTGCTCCTTGGTCCTGCTGGGCAAATAAACTGCCCTTCAGGCCAATAACAAAAAATAAAAAAAGTAATTTATTTTTCACTAAAAGAAGAATTCGTCCAGAATTACATTGAAGCCAAATGAGAATAACAGCGTGCCGGTATGTATGTTCACTTTATTGCTAGCCTTCCCAGGCTCGAGCTCTCGTTTGGCATTAACCCATGCGCTGTTAAGCCCTAGCCCCAGATCAAATGCAATCCGGTCATGAAGCACATAGGAATATCCAAACTGAACGAATAACCCAAAACCGCCGCCATTGAGAATTTCTTGTGAAGGTGCTCCTCCAACTAGCACTATGGTTTTTTCCCTGAATCTGGCATATCCTGGTGCAATTAAAAAAAATACAGATCCTGGTGCATTGTTGGAAAGGTAATAGGACAGCATTGGAGCGATCAATAGTATTTCTGATTCCAGGTCTACAAACTGCCTGCTGTTGTCGCGCTGCATTTTGAAAATACCGCCCAGCAACCATCGATCCTTTATGAACTTTCCAGTAGTAAAGTCAAAAGAATATTGATTGGTAAAAGCCTTGGTTGAAGCAGTGTCGAATTTTGTGCTGCCTGAGCTAATGCTTCCTGATAATCCGGTCAGCCAGCGACCTTTTCGAAATGGAGTGGTCACGCTGTCCTCACTATCGTTTTGGGAATAAGCAGGAAAGGTACTAAGAGTGATAGCCACTAATAATAAAAGGCTGCTTCTCAACCACCTGGTAGACTTGAAGTAGGAAAGTGGCATTCCGTGAATATATCGATTTGGTAGATAAATTGCCAATAAATGTTGATGGCTTACCTTTAGTTAGATTTTAATTTTATTTCATTCGTTACCCAATTACTTATGGCTCGCCCAATATTGTGGGGCTGGTCTTCTTGAATGTAGTGCTTACCTTTTCCTATATTGACCGTAGTGATATGCTTAATTTCTTGTTCTATGCGGATTACATCTTTCTTTTTAATGATCATCCCGGGATTGGCATAGGTTAGGAGCATAGGAATATCTGTTTCTTGCAACCATTTGGCATACCGGGAGATTATAGCGTGGTTCTCTTCGGGAGAGCCATCAATCGGTATCTCCTTTGGCCAAACTTCTATTGGTTTTCTGCTCTCTATAGTTGGGTAAGGGGAACTATAATGGGCCTTTTCTTCTTCTGTGAGTTTTCGTTTGACACCCACTTTGAAAAGAAACAGTTTGATAAACATATTTTTTTCGGCAATCATTTTATGGCCTTTTTTATCATCTCTAAACCTTTTGAAAATGAATTTCGTTATCAGGCTGGCGTCTTTCCATCTCATGGGTTTGGTTAGTGCTTCCATAAATACAATGCCTTTGACATTATTCTCATTTAGCAAAGCATAGTTAAAACCCAATGCAGATCCCCAGTCGTGTATTACCAAAACAATGTTTTTCAATTCAAGTTGGCGAATAAACCCCTCGAGATATTTGATATGGTTAAGAAAGGTGTAACTGATGTCCGGCTTATCTGATTTTCCCATACCAATTAAATCTGGCGCGACAGCTCTACCATGATCCTTAACATAGGGTATAATATTCCTCCATAAGTAGCTTGAGGTGGGATTACCATGGAGAAAGAGGAATGTCAATTGGTCTGGATGGGCGGCATCTCCATATTCATCTATGTAGTGCATCTTCGAATCATCTACAGTAATGTACTTCGACCGGTAGGAGAAATTGGATGAAATTTCCTGGGCCATTGTCAGGTTAAGCAAAAACCATGAGACACAGAAGGTTGCAAGGATCTTTTTCAATATCAGTACCCAGGGCCGGGGTACAGAACACTACTGAACACCAGCCAGTTACGTAAATTCAATGAATTATTACCCTATTTTATTGAATATTCATTAATGTTACTCATTAATAGCTCATTAGATTTTTATAAAATGGAACTAATCAATATGCCTAAAAAGCCAAAAAAATGGTTTGGTTACATTTATGGCTTTACTACATATGCTGGTGTTATAGGTGTTTCTTATGCCATTTGGAAAGCCCTGAACTATATTCCAATATTGGAACAATGGGTACATAAAGATTTAATGTTGCTCATTATTCTTTCGGGATATTTATTATTAATCCTTCGCTGTGAAAAGCTATCCGATGAGTATAGAAGGCAGTCCTCCTAATTCCTAAAAAAATGCCATCATACAAATTTGCATTAATGGGTAGTAAGCACAGCCCTCAGGTAAACAAACTTGGTTTGTCGGTAGTATACATTCTGTATTCACACAAAAGTAAAAATGGCTATTTTTCAACTGGTGTCAAAGTGAAACCTGACCAATTTCAGGGATATGATAATCCTGATAAACCCATTACAGAAATAACACCCAACTGGCGAAAACTGAACCAACAGGCACAGAACAAAAAAGCTCGGATAATCCAGGCACTATCAAAACTGGATGACAAAGGTATTGACCCTACCATTGAAGCGGTCAGGGATGCGCTGCAGGGAACCAAACCCGATGTAGATCCCACACAGCTAAATCTGGTAGCTTTGCTGGACACTCACATCAATGAAGACTGTACAAAGAAGAAACGATTTGCCCTAAACACTATTATGAATTACAGGGTATGTTACCACCGGCTGAAGGAGTACACAGACAAGCAATATAAAGGCGTTCTAAGGCCGCCGCAGGTTACCATGAAGTTCTATAATGATTTTGTAGAATGGTTGCGTACAAGCGAAGGGATAAACGATAACAGCATCGGTAGTCACATAAAAAACCTGAAAGCATTCCTGCGAGTAATGGCGGATCCGGATGAGGGCTATGGGATTAAGTTTTCCGTTAACTTAACCAAGTTTGAGGTATTGCACGAAGAAAAAGAAGTAATATACCTTACCCAAGAAGAACTGACAGCCCTGGAACAATGTGATTTTGAAAAGGAACTTTCAAAGGAACCTGAAACCAGGTACACGGCTCAACACCTGGACCAGCACGTGACCTTTTTGTTTTTGTATGCTATACGGGTTTAAGGGTATCAGATTTAAAAAGGGTAGGTAAGCAGCATAATATTGAAGGTAATTTTATCCGGATGGTAGCAGCCAAAACCGGTAAGCCAGTAAGGGTTCCAATACTGCCACCGGTCCGGGCAATACTTGAAAAATACTCCTACCAGTTGCCACGGTTCATAGAACAGAAATACAATTACCGGATAAAGGTTGCCTGCCGGTTAGCTGGTATCGATGCACCCATTGAACAGCAGACCAGGAAAGAAGGACAAAAGGTATATACTAAGGTTCCTAAGTGGCAGGAAATTTCCTCACATAACGCAGTAAGCACCTTCTGTACCCAGGCCATGGAAAAGGGTGTACCAGCCAACCAGATTGCAGAGGTCACCGGTAAAACGGTTAAGGTGCTATTGAAAAGGTATATCGGTAAAAGCAGCGAGGATGCTACCATAAAAGCCATCTACAAGGCCTATGGGTTTGATATGACCGTTAGTTAAAAATAGAAAGCCCTCCCATGCTTTTATCTGCTATCTGGTCTTTTTTATTGTTCTTCCGGTGGTGGGTGGCGCGGGTATCTTCTTCTTTGGTATAGCCTTTTCAACCTTTTTAACAACATCGATTATCCCTTCTCCAAGTTCCAACTGATCATTTAAACTTCTTAGTAATTCGGGATTATCGAGTAAGAACATCGTAACATCATTCAAATTATTCTTTATCCACTCTTCAGTATCGTTTTTGCGTTCCGCTGGCGTTGGTTTGTGGGTTTCTACTTGTGTCTTCTTTAAAAGTGCTTCCTCAAGTTTTTCTAACCGATCACTGATTGATTCTTCTTCGTCCGGATCCATGGGCAGTTCACCAGATATCAACCACTGATATCTTGCGTTGGTTAATTTCTTCACTGCAACTAACAATTTAATGCTGTCAGTATCGGCTGCTCGTAGTTGGTGGCTTACGGATGCTCGATTCAAGCTAAGCAGTTCGGCTACCTGCTCATGTGTAATGTCTTTTAATCTTAATGCCTCCCGTATGCGATTGTTTATTGACATACCACAAAGGTAAATATCTTAATCCTCATGTGCAATATTTATTCGGTGAACGTTTTGTTCGTAGCGTGTGTTATATTATCTTAGAGATTAAATGTTGTTCACTAAAATAAAATAATATGTAC
>PVMK01183292.1_pt1 | contig 10398 bp, 8 predicted proteins | sample 1853481 | NCBI WGS metagenome assembly PVMK01 (sample SAMN08533507, study PRJNA380276) | Marine sediment metagenome, whole genome shotgun sequencing project. | reverse complement strand
AATTCAGGGAAATTTTGAAATAAAACCACCATTTGTAATCAAAAAACTCCCCATTTTCATGGAGAGTTTTCTTCTTTAACAATAACAATTTTCCCTAGTTTTACTAAAAAAACTAATGAGATAATACAACGCAAATAAATTTCTAATATTGTAATTTCATAATTATTAAGGTAACTTTTTTCAATAAATATTTTAACATCAAAATAAAGGAGTGATGATTCGAATTTTATCCTAATGAAAAGCCACCATTTGTAATCAAAAAACTCCCCATTTTCATGGAGAGTTTTTCTTCTTTAACAATAACAATTTTCCCTAGTTTTATTAAAAAAAACTAATGAAACAATACAACGCACATAAAATTTTAATATTGTTAGCAGTTCGTTTTTATTTTATTGAGTGGTGAGGGGACTATAAAATAGTGAATAGTAGCTGATTGGTAAATTTTTTTATCGAGAAATAAAAAACAAAAAACTCTCCATTTTCACGGAGAGTTTTCTTCTTTAACAATAACAATTTTCCCTAGTTTTATTAAAAAAACTAATGAGATAATAAAACGTTGATTGTAATCTAATATTGTTATTGTGGTTAAAAAAAGGCATTTATTTTTTACCCTTTGTTTTGGGAGGTCTTGTTTTAGGCTTTTTATATTTCTTTTTAATTTCTCTTTTATAAGATCCGCCTAAATTAACTTTTAGGTTTTTTTCACTTTTTTCATGGAAGGCCGGACCGGCTACTACTTTTTTCACCTCTTTCCTATTTATTTCCTTATCCACTATTTTATCCTTTTCTTCCGGCATTAAAATTTTTGATATTTCTATATCCTGTGATAGTTTTAACAAGGGAATTTCGGTTTGCATTAGGATTTCAATTTCCAATATGGATTCCTCCTCTTTTTCCGTAAATAGAGTTATTGCCATACCATTCTTCCTGGCCCGACCAGTTCGACCAATTCTGTGGATATATTGTTCCGGTAGCTCCGGGGTATCGAAATTTATAACATGTGTAACACCGCTTATATCCATTCCCCTTGATACAATGTCTGTTGCGACCAGAATTCTATTTGTGCCATCTTGAATTTGTTCAATGGCATTAAATCTAAAATTCTGCGACTTATTGGAATGGATCAGGTTAATTTCCTCTACAAATTCTTCTTTTAAATTTTCAAAAAGACGATCCGCTATACGCTTGTTCTTTACAAATACCAATACCTTTTCCAAGCTTTTGTCTTTCAATAAAACTTTTAAAAAATTAACTTTAGTATTGTAATTTGGAATAGCGTAGCCTTTTTGAATAATTTTTTCCAATGGAGTACCTACAGGTACTATTTCAATCTTTATGGGACTTTTGAAAAAATCATTAATTATTTTTTCAACATCCTCCGTTAAGGTTGCGGAGAATAAAATATTTTGTCTTTTTTGTGGAAGAATATCAAGAATATTGAGTAATTGAGGTCTAAAGCCAATAAATAACATTTCATCTACTTCGTCGATAACCAATTTTTGAATGGAACTTAAGCGTAAAACTCCGGATACTCCTAAATCAAACAACCTGCCCGGAGTTGCAACTAAAATATCCAGACCTTCATTTATAGTTTGTTTTTGATTGTTGATGTTAACGCCTCCGTAAACACCATCCACTCTTATGTTTTGATAGCTGGTTAAGCTCCTTACTGCTTCTACAACCTGTACAACCAATTCACGGGTTGGAACCAATATAAGGGCACGAGGTTGTATTTGCTCGGAGTATGGTAAAAGTTTTAAAATAGGTAAGAGATATGCAAAAGTTTTGCCAGTTCCTGTTTGTGCTAATCCAACCATATCACGACCTGATAATATTACAGGTAGCGCTTTTATTTGAATGGGAGTTGGCTTATCAAAGCCCAGATCATTTAAAGCTTTTAATTGTGATTTGTTAATCTTTAGATCTTCAAATGATTTCATATTACTTCTTTAATTAAGAACAAAACTAATACTACTTATATAAATTTTGCCTAAAGAATCAAATATTTCTATTTTTTTCTTAATATTACATGTTCTACAATTAATTTAACACCATGGAGAATTATAAAATATTAAAGATCACTAAAACTATTCTAAATATATTTTGGTACCTGCAATTAGCGGTTATAGCAAGTATCATTTTAATAGGATTGTTTTTATTATTTGATGTTGATTTTATTGATTTAAATAGGTTAAATGGTTTTAAAATACACTTTTCAAAAATTATTTTCTCTGACCCATTGGTATTTAATGGGGAGAATTATGATTTTTCACTGACTAATGGAGAGGGAAGACTTCATATCAATGATCTAGATCAAAAGTTTGTGTATTTAAGAATGTTGGGTGCATTGACCGATTCCATTATTTATTTAATGATAATCCATTTTTTACGTAAAATATTTAAAAGTTTAACCGAGAACAAATATTTTGTTTCCTCTAATGGAATTTATATAAAAAAAATTGCACTATCCATAATTTTTCTAGCTATTGTACCGGAAGTGATTTATTACCTTACTGATCGATGGATTATCGGTACAATAGAATTAAAAGATGTCATTTTTAAGAATGAATTTAATTTTGAATATCAAACAATCTTATTGGGTTTACTTGTTTTCGTTATTAGCATTGTATTTTTAAGAGGAATTGAATTAAAAGAAGATCAAGAATTAACAATTTAAATGCCAATTATTACAAATTTAGACGTTGTATTAGCCAAGCGTAAGATGTCCTTAACGGATCTATCCGAGCGTGTCGGAATAACTATAGCCAATCTTTCCATCTTAAAAAGCGGAAAAGCAAGAGCAATTCGGTTTTCAACTTTAGAGCTTATTTGTAAAGAATTGGATTGCCAGCCCGGTGATATTTTTGAATTCGACCCAAAGGATAAATAAGAATTACCTTCCATATAAAGAACATATTTTATCGTTTTTCAATAAATAATAGTTGTATTTCAATAATATATTTATATTTTTGTCCTATTATGTTCAAAAAGGCATAATGAATATTATTATTTTATGCCAATAATCACCAATTTAGATGTCATTCTAGCGCAACGAAAAATGTCGTTAACTGAACTGTCAGAGCGCGTTGGAATAACAATCGCAAATTTATCCATTTTAAAAAGTGGTAAGGCAAAGGCTATAAGATTTTCAACACTTGAATTAATATGTGAAGAACTTAACTGTCAACCAAGTGATTTATTTGCCTATGAAGCAAATGTAAAAAAGGCAATTTGAATTACTCTCCCTCCTAATATATAAATTTTCTTAAAATTGTTAAATTATCGTAAAACAATAAAAATATATTGCTAAACAATAATAATATTATATATTTGTCGCTCAGCAATTATTTACATATAAATATTAAGATACTATGAATAAAAATATAAAGTGGTCGTTTTTACTTTTTGTGCTGACATCTCTTTACTTGTCTGCGCAAAATGGCAATCAGAATATTATAGCAAATATTGATGTTTCAAGTTCAGACATCGAGGTTGTGGATAAGATTGATTTACCAAATAATTTATTAGACTCTAATTACAGTACTTTTTTTTATTTAAATAAGAGCTTAAATATTAAAAGTGTAGTAGGAGGTAAAATTGTGGAGATCGAAAATATTGATAAGGATACCAATTATTACGTAAAAAAGTACAAGATCACGTTAAAAAAGGCTTCAAAAAATTCTTTTACTATTACCTATAAAGGAATTATAAAGGATGAGATAGAGCAATCTGCCGCAGAATATGCCAGAGGATTTAGTGAGACAAAAGGAATAATTTCTGACAATGGAATTTATCTTGCCGGATCTACTTATTGGTTACCCAAGTTTGAGGGTGATATTTTATCAAGTTTTGCTCTGGAGGTTAATATTGATAAGGAATGGTCAATCGTATCACAAGGAGATCGTACGAATAATGAAATTGAGGGCGATACTAAGAAGATAATTTATTATTCACCGGAACCTATGGATGAAATTTATTTAGTAGGCGCAAAGTGGACCGAATATTCGTTAATGCTAGATGAGATTGAAGTTCAAGCATTTTTGAGAACGCCTGATCAGGATTTGGCCGATAGATACTTAAACATAACCAGCGATTATTTAAAAATGTATGAAACATTAATTGGTGCATATCCCTACACAAAATTTGCTTTGGTTGAAAATTTTTGGGAAACAGGCTATGGTATGCCTTCGTTTACATTATTAGGTGAAAAAGTTATCCGTTTTCCATGGATATTATATTCATCTTATCCACATGAATTACTACATAACTACTGGGGGAACGGAGTTTTTGTAGATTATTCAGGAGGAAATTGGTGCGAAGGCATAACAGCCTATATGGCCGATCATCTTTTACAAGAGCAAAGAGGAAATGGCGCGACTTATCGACGGACAACCTTGCAAAAATTCACAGACTACGTGAATGAAGAGAACGATATGCCTATCAATAAATTTTTAAATCGAAATAATTCGGCTGAAGAAGCTATTGGTTATGGTAAGGTGTTGATGATGAATAATATGTTGCGAAGTGATTTGGGTGATGAAGCATTTATTAAATCATATCAAAAATTTTATAAGAACAACCAATTCACTAAAGCTTCATTTACTGATATTAGAGAGAGCTTTGAAGAAGTTTCCGGTAAAGATTTAACAGCATTCTTTGAACAATGGATCGACAGAAAAGGTGCACCATCTATAGAAATTTCAAAAGTAAGCTCTAAAAAAGTAAACAATCAATATCAATTGTCTTTTACTTTAAATCAAACACAAAAAGAAGATGTGTTTGTGTTGAACGTTCCTGTTGCAGTTTATCTAAAAGGTAACCCGGAAGTGGTTTGGAAAGAAATCGAAATGAACAAAGAAGAGCAGCATTATAGCTTCTCTTTTGAGCAGAAACCACTTAGGATGGAGATAGACCCTCAATTTAATATAATGAGAAGATTGGATCGTAAAGAAGTTCCGGCTTCATTATCTCAGGTTTTTGGAGCAAAAAAATCGGCAATTATCATTCCGTCTACAGGAGAACATCAGTCAGCATATAAAGAATTGGCTAATACCTGGAAAGCGACACAAGAAGCACAAGGTAAAGAAGCCGTAGTAATATTAGATTCTGAGATAAAAACTATTCCAACTGATAAATCTGTATGGGTTATTGGCTTTGAAAATAAATTCAATACTAACGATTTACAAACTTCATATGCTTCAGTTTTTAATAATAAAATGAATGAACAAATTAATGATTTATCTAAAAACGGATCTTTAGTCTATGCCATACCAAATCCAGATAATTTAGCACAAAGTGTTGGTTTTGTTGGCGCTCAATCTGATTTAGCCATTAAAGCTTTAACCCGTAAATTATTGCATTATGGCAAATATGGTTATTTAGGTTTTGAAGGGGATGAAGCAAAAAATGTTCTTAAAGGATCCTTGCCTGCTTTAGATTCTCCTTTAAATGTTAGAATCAATGAAGGTGAAATTGTGGCAAAAATTATTCCACGTAAACCCTTATATGAATCAAAGAGACAAAAACATTAATATAAATTATAAACTTTTAAAATTGTATAAATGAACAAACTATATAAATTTTCAATGGCTCTGGGAATAACTGGCATAGTGTTGACTTCCTGTATGAATGATAAGAAGTCTATGGAGACAGAGGTTGAAAAAGAAAAGCTTGCTTCGATTGTTGAAGCGACAGTATCTGAATTACCAATTAAAAACATACCAAGCGTTACAAACGGGGCAGAAGCGTATTTTTCGCCTGATGGCTTAGCGGTTATTTTTAATGGAAAAATGGGAAAAGATACGACACATCAAGTTTATACAGTAAATATTGATGGCACCAATTTGAAAAAGATTAACGCGGTTGGAGATGATGCCTGTTCTCATTTTACCCCAGACGGAAAGAATTTGATCTGGACATCTACAAAAGATAATTTAGACATGCATCGTGGAAATTATTCTGATCCAAAGGATTATCCACAAGGAGCAGAATTATATATGAGTGACTTAGATGGTGAAAATATTGTTAGATTGACAAATAATAAACAATATGATGCGGAAGTTGGAATAAGCCCAAATGGGAAGATCATTTTATTTAGCCGTCAAACAGATGGTATGATCGATCTATGGACCATGAAACCTGATGGATCTGACCAAAAACAAATCACTTTTACACCCGACTTACAGGAAGGAGGAGCTTTCATTATGGGAGATAATAAAACTATCCTGTACAGAGCATGGAAGAAATCAGAAGAAGGACAGGATAAAAAGGATATGCATTTATTTATAGTAGATGTTGATGGTACGAATATGAAACAAATTTCTTATAAAAGTGGTACGCATTGGGCACCGTTTCCAGCACCAGACGGAGAACACTTTGCTTATGTTACTGTCTTTGCGCCACATAATTACGAGATCATGTTAATGAGCTTAAAAACAGGAGAAGAAAGAAGATTAACAAATAATTCTGCATTTGATGGATTTCCGGCATTTTCACCGGATGGTAAATCTATTTCATTCTCTTCAAGCAGAGGGAATGAAAAAGGGGATCGCTCCTTAAAATTATATGTAATGGATGTTAGCTCGTTAAATTTAGGACCGAAAAATTAAATTCCCCTTTTAAGAGGGGTCAGGGGTGTGTTATTTATTAGTAAGACTTTCCTAAAAGCAAGATAAAATGAAAATTAAATATATTTATATAGCATTAGTTATACTTAGTATAGCAGGATTTACATCATGTAAACAAAAGACAAATCCTGAAATTACTGTTATTGACCTAACGGAATCATTAACTTATTTGGCCTCAGATTCTTTGCAAGGAAGATCGCCGGGGTCTGAAGGAGGTATTTTGGCAGGAAACTATATCGTTGAGAAGTTTGAATCTTATGGAATCACACCCGCTGGTGAGAATGGTTACTTTCAAAATTTTGAAGTTGTAACAAAGACAGAAGCTCCAACCGATCGAAATATGTTAAAAATTGGCGAGATCTCTGCGGATTTGAATAAAGATTTTATACCTTTTAGCTATTCCACAAATGGGACTTTAAAATCTGATGTAGTCTTTGCAGGTTATGGATTTGATATTGAAGCAGACAGTTTGCAATGGAACGACTATGCCAATATTGATGTAAGAGGCAAATGGGTTTTGGTCTTAAGAAATGATCCTGAAATTAGAAATCCAAACAGCTTATTTATTCCGTACTCCGGAGAAAAATCAAAAGTCATAACGGCAAAAGAAAAAGGAGCTAAGGGAATTTTATTCGTTGCCGGTCCGAAAGTTTCCAGAAAAGATAAATTATTAGACCTGGAAATTGATCAGACAGAATCAAATTTGGGAATTGCAGCATTCAATGTTACAAGAGAAATTGCAAATAAAATCTTAGAAGATAGCAGGACAACCATTGAAGGTCTGGAAGAAGGAATGGTGAAAAGCATGAAAGCAAATTCATTTGATACTAAAACAGTTGTTGAGGCCACCTCAAATATTGTATTTCAAAAAACAGAAACCAGAAATATAATAGGGCTTATCGAAGGGGCTGATACAACATTAAAATCTCAGTATATAGTTGTAGGGGCGCATTATGATCATTTAGGATGGGGAGGTATTGCTTCATCGAGAGAACCTGATGTTCATGCAATTCATTATGGAGCAGATGATAATGCTTCAGGAACTTCCGGATTATTAGAGATTGCCGATAAACTGGCTCATGCCAACTTAAGACGAAGCGTTATTTTAATTGCCTTTGGGGCTGAAGAAATAGGAACTATTGGTTCTAAATATTTTACTACACATCCAACTATTGCAAAAGATAAAATAGTAGCCATGGTTAATCTGGATATGGTTGGAAGATTAAAAGACACCAAAGAAATTACGGTAAGTGGTGTTGGTACATCAAAAGAAGGTGAACTATTGTTAAATGAAATTTTAAATGTAAAAGAGAGAGATCTGGTTCTGGGAGTGGAATACAATGGATTTGGCCCATCAGATCACGCAAATTTTTATGTAGAAGATATTCCTGTGTTTTTCTTTAATACCGGAGCCCATGATGATTACCATACTTCACGCGATGTTGTGGACAAAATCAACTTTGATGGATTACTAAGAGTTACTGAGTACGCCTATGATCTATCGCTGAACTTAATTAATGCCGATAGCACATTAATTTTTCAGGAGGCAGGTCCAAGAGGGAGAGCAAAAAACACTCGAAAAGGTAAAGTTAAATTAGGAATAATGCCAAATTTCGGTAAATCAGAAGAAGATGGCTTACGCGTTGATGGTGTAACAAAAGATTCTGCTGCCGATAGGGGAGGTATGGAAAAAGGAGATGTAATCGTAGGAATTGCGGGCAAAGAAGTTCACAATATATATGAGTATATGGCTAGAATGACAAAGGTCAGACCAGGGCAAACGATAAATGTAGATATAATGAGAAGTGGTGAAAAGAAGGTATTGATCGTGCAAATTGATCAGGATTAAATGATAAAAATCAGTTAAAACGAAATTTTAACAAATGTGTGTACGCTTTGTTTTTCTTTTTATAGACTGATTAATTGATTGAAATACAAATAATTGAATTATTGCATTAGAAAAAGAGAATAATTAAAATATTTATAAAAAACACACAAAAAACAATAAAAAATTTAGATCGATATAATTTAACTTTAATCGTTATTAGTAAGAATTCAAATTAATTAAATTTGGCATCGATTTTAAAATAATAAAAATCAATAATAAAATGAAAAGATTACAACTTACTCTACTAGCTATCATGTCGTTTATTCTGTTCAGTAACGCGCAGGATAAACCCGCATATCAATTGTATAATAATAAAGGGAAATTAGCAAAATATGATAAAATGATCAAGGATCTTGCAAAAAGTGATATGGTCTTTTTTGGAGAATCACATACCAATCCTATATCTCATTGGATGCAAATAGAAATGGCGAAAAGTTTTTATGAGATCAAAGGAGATAAATTATTTTTTGGTGCCGAGATGTTTGAAAATCCAAATCAATTGGTACTAAATGAATATTTAGCAGGGTTTTATCCTGAAAATAAAATGATACCGGAAATGACACAGATGTGGGGTAATTATAAAACGGATTATAAACCAATGGTTGAATTTGCCAAAGAAAATAAATTGCGTTTTATAGCCACAAACATTCCAAGAAGATATGCGTCAATGATCAATAAGGGAGGAATTGAAATATTGAAAAAGTTAAGTCCAGAGGCAAAGGCTTTGATCGGCCCTGACCTGGAAAAGCATTTTGACACTATAGTTTATGCCGATATGAAAGATATGATGGGAGGTCATATTCCACCGAATATGTTAAATATTCAAACGGCTCAGGCTTCTAAAGATGCAACCATGGCTCATTTTTCGGTAAAGAATTTTAATAAAGGAGATCTGTTCTTTCATCTGGATGGTTCTTATCATTCAAATAATAAAAGAGGGATCATCTGGTGGGTTAACAAATATCAGCCAGGATTGAATATCAAATCCATAACAACTGTTTCTGTATCGGATTGGGATAAAATGACCAAGGTAGAAAAAGAAATGATCGCTGAATATATTATAGTGGTTGCCGATAATATGACACAGACAAATAGATAATATTTAAAAAAAAATTATGAAGTTTAAGTTTGGCATTATTGTTGTTTCGTTGGTTCTGGCTTTTAGTTTTCAAGTAAGTATATATGGGCAAAACACAAGCATTCAAGTGATTGATGAAATATCTCAAAAAGGAATATCTTTTGCGAATGTAACTCTTTATAAAATGGATGGAGAGTTAATAAGAGGTTTGATTACAGATGCTAATGGATTGGCAAACTTTAACTTAGATCAACGGGCTACTTATAAAGTGTCTTTTTTGGGCTTTGAAAGCTTGGAGGGGCAAATAAGTCGAGGTGAACATATCACCATAGAAATGATCGAACAATATGATATGCTGGATGGTGTGGTGGTCACAGGGCAATATGAACCAAAAAAAGCAGATCAATCCATCTATAAAATAGATGTGGTCGACAGTCGCGAAATGCAACAAAGAGGGGTGAATAATTTAGCTGAAGCATTAAGTCAGGAGACATTTATTAGATTAACAACCGACCCATCAACGGGTACGTCTCTTGAAATGCAAGGTATGGGAGGAGAAAATGTAAAATATCTAATTGATGGGGTGCCAATTGTTGGTAGAGTTGCCGGGGACATTGATCTTTCTCAAATAAATATGGATAACGTGGATCATATTGAGATCGTTCAAGGACCAATGTCTGTTGTATATGGTACAAGTGCTTTGGCGGGAGTTATCAATATTATCACAAAAAAGAACACTGCAAATAAGAATTTTTTAAAGTTAAACGGTTATGTCGACAATAAAACAAACTACAACTTTGGTTTAT
>PVMK01114996.1_pt1 | contig 10398 bp, 8 predicted proteins | sample 1853481 | NCBI WGS metagenome assembly PVMK01 (sample SAMN08533507, study PRJNA380276) | Marine sediment metagenome, whole genome shotgun sequencing project. | reverse complement strand
TTGGCGATTGACCTTAAGCCAAGGGGCATCCCGGTCGCGATTATCCACCCCGGATTCGTGCAAACCGGGATGACGGGCGGTGCGGGGAATATCGATGCGACTACCGCGGCACGGCAGATAGCGGAACGTATCGACGCGTTAACGACCGATAACAGCGGAACCTTCTGGCACTCAAACGGAGAGATCCTGCCCTGGTAAATCGGCGTGTTTCAATCGAAGAAATTGTGACCCGATCCGGCAATACAGATCACGCAGTTTTACCAGGGCAGGATCTCTCCGTTTGAGTGCCAGAAGGTTCCGCTGTTCTCGGCCGTTAACGCGTCGATACGTTCTGCGATCTGCCGTGCCGCAGTAGGCGCACGATATTACCCGCACCGCCCGTCATCCCGGTTTGCACGAATCCGGGGTGGATAATCGCGACCGGGATGCCCCTTGGCTTAAGGTCAATCGCCAAGGACGTAGCGGCGGAATTCAACGCCGATTTCGACATCCTGTAACCGTAGTAAGCCCCCATACCGTTGTCCGCGATGGAGCCCATCTGGCTGGTGATCATCGCGATCTTTGAGCCGGGGCGCAGGTTGTCCAGCAGGGCGTGCGTCACCCGCAACGGGCTCAGGGCATTGACCCGGTACTGGTCCTCTATGGAATCGAAGTCCATGTTGTCCAGGGTTTCGTTCCGCAGGATACCGGCATTATTGATCAATATGTCGATGGGTGTTCCGTCGAGCCGATCTGCAAGCTTATTGACGTCGGCGCCCCGGGTAACATCGATACCATCGATGACTTCGATGCCGGATTTGTTGATATCTTCACTCACCTCGCGGCACGTCCCGATGACGCGATCCCCCTGGCCGCTATAAAGTTTGCACAGGGAAAGCCCGATTCCGCGTCCGGCTCCGGTAATGAGGATGGTTTTGTTCAAGGCTGGACTCCTGGGGTTGCTTATACGTTAGACCTTGGCGGTCTGTTCAATCAGCATGTCCACGACGGCATTCATCGCATCTTCGTGAGACGATCCGTCAGCGCGCTGGCTGTTATATACCTCAATCTGTTGATGGGCACTGGTGCCGTGTTCGAGAATCTTCCTTGAAGCAAGGAGTTCCTCCCGGCAGCCCAGCTCTTCGGCATCTCCTGAAACCAGTTCAATCAGTTCCTCTACCAGGTCGGCGGTCGGGACAATCTCGGATTTTCCGAAATCGATCAGTCCCTCGTCGTAGCTGTATCGCATGGCGCGCCAGCGGTTTTCGCTGATCAGCATGTTGGGATAGTGGCGCCAGTTCTGGTTGTCCCGCCGCAACCGGTACAGCATCCTGAGCGTGGATATGATCAGCGCCGCGATACTCACGGCATCGTCGAGCCGGGTACAGACATCGGTGATTCGCACCTCTACCGTGGGGTAGCGGTCGCTGGGCCTGACATCCCACCAGATCTTCGTTGCATCTTCAATAATGCCGGCGCTAATCAAGGTGTCCACGTGGCGCCGGTATTCTGCAAAGCTGGCGAATCGTTCCGGTATGCCGGTACGCGGCAGGTCATTAATAATGGTTTGCCGGTAGGACATCAGGCCGGTGTTGTGTCCCTGCCAGAAGGGAGAAGAGCAGCTAAGCGCGAGAAAATGCGGCAGGAAGTAGCCCAATTGATTTACCAGGTCGGTTCGCAGGTCATCATCGTCTATGCCGACATGTGTGTGCATACCGCATATCACCATGCGGCGTGCGACGTCCTGAAGATCGCGTGCCAGGTCGATATACCTTTCCTTCAGCGTGTTTCTCTGGTCTGTCCAGGATGAGAAGGGATGAGTCGAGGCCGCGATCGGCGCCAGGCCATATTCGGAAGCAGTCTCGGAGACTGTCCTGCGTAACTCGGCAAGTTCTGCACGGGCCTCTGTGACGGACTTGCAGACACTGGTCGCCACCTCGATCTGCGATCGCAGGAACTCCGGAGTAACCTGGCCGCCAACGCGTTTGGCGCATTCCGTGAGGATACTTTCCGGCGGGTTGACTGCCAGTTCCCGCGTTTCACGGTCAACGAGTAGATATTCTTCCTCGAGGCCGATCGTGAAGGGCGGTTCCTTGATACTCATACTTTTTCAGCTAGGAGCCTGTCGGACTTAGGTGTTCGTCGCGAGGGAAAGTCCGGTTTGAGTCAGATTCAGGGCTCTTTTGAGGCGAATGGTGGTTCCATTTAACGATAAAGAGCCCTGAATATGGCCAAATCCGGCTTTTCCGCAGTAGATTCATCCTAAGTCCGACAGGCTCCTAGATGCACTAAACGGGTGGAGCAGCCTTTTGGCTACCCCCCTCTGTCAGGATACCCGTGACGACAGATTCTCCTGGCTCACGTTACAGGCCAGCGTCACCCTGGGTGTTCCCGAGATATCGGGGAAGGTCTCGGTTTCATAAATTTCGCATCGTCCTAACTCAGCCCGGATCGCCGCGCCCTGGTTAAAGCCGTGCTCGATGAGGAGCTTTCCGTCCGGTTCCAGGTGATCCCCGGCCCCGGTTATGATCCGGCTGATTTCGTCCAGTCCGTGCTCGCCCCCCCGGAGGGCCGTCTGCGGCTCAAATCGCACATCGCCTCGTTGCAGATGCTCATCGTTGTCCGGCACATAAGGCGGGTTACTAACGATGAGATCGAACTTCCTGTCAACCAGCGGGGCATACCAGTCACCGGGGAGAAACTCTATCCCGGCCAGACCCAGGCGGTCGGCATTATCCTGCGCGACCAGGAGCGCAGCGGGAGAGTTTTCAATCGCGGTCACCCGGCAGTCCGGACGCTCACTGGCGATGGCTAGTGCGATGGCGCCGCTCCCCGTGCCAAGATCGACTATCCGGCTTTCCTCCCCGGGTGGTATTAGCCCAAGCGCGAGTTCTACCAGTGTCTCCGTCTCCGGGCGGGGAATCAGGACATCGGGTGTAACACGGATATCCATAGACCAGAACTCCCGGGATCCCACCAGGTAGGCGATGGGTTGGCCGTCCAGCCGCCTTGCCAGCAATTCTTCAAACCCGGCAAGGTCTTCCGCGTCGAGTTCGTCATCGGTATGCGTGATCAGCCACCCCGGTTCCACCGATAGTACGTGCCGCATCAGGACCTCGACATCCAGTTCCGGGGTATCGGAGCCAGGCTTCAGCGCTACACTTGCGCGCCTTATGTGGTTGCCAATCGTGGGCACAGAAAAATCGCTAAAAGCTATTCACCCTCGGAGAGGGCGGCCAACTGGTCGGCCTGGTGTTCGGCAACCAGGGGGTCGATGACCTGACCGAGGTCTCCGGCGAGTACCGCATCGAGCTTGTACAGTGTCAGGTTGATGCGATGGTCGGTGACACGGCCCTGGGGATAGTTATAGGTACGGATACGCTCCGAGCGGTCACCGCTTCCTACCAGGCTGCGACGTGTTTCCGCCTGCTCGGTTTGTTGGGCGGTACGCTCCGCATCCAGTAGTCGCGATTTCAGGATCGACATCGCCCGTGCACGGTTCTTGTGCTGCGAGCGTTCATCCTGGCATTCGACAACGACCCCGCTGGGCAGGTGCGTGATGCGGATGGCGGAATCCGTCTTGTTGACATGTTGTCCTCCGGCCCCGGACGCACGGAATGTATCGATGCGCAGTTCTGACGGGTTGATCTCGATCTCATCCCCGATCTCATCGGCTTCCGGAAGAATGGCAACAGTACAGGCCGACGTATGTATTCTGCCCTGGGCTTCGGTCTCGGGTACACGCTGCACGCGGTGTGCCCCGGATTCAAATTTCAGCTTCGAATAGACATCCTTGCCCAACAGGCGGGAGATAATCTCTTTGTATCCACCATGATCACCTTCGCTCTTGCTCAAGACCTCGACTTTCCATCGGTTCTGTTCAGCATAACTGGAATACATGCGGAACAGGTCACCGGCAAAAATCGCCGCCTCATCGCCCCCTGTGCCGGCGCGTATTTCGAGGAACACATTACGATCATCGTTGGGGTCCCTGGGTAACAGCAAGTGCTGAATATCCGCAAGGCTTGTTTCCCTTGCCGTCTTCAGGCCGGCGAGTTCCTCCCGTGCCATATCCCGAAGCTCCTTGTCACTGTCTTCCAGCATGCCCTCGGCGGACCGGATATCTTCATCGATTTGCTGATAATCTTGCCAGGCGCTGACGATGGGCATGATATCGGATAGCTCGATACTCAGAGACCGGAACTGATCCTGGTTGTTCATGACCTCCGGTTCCGAGATCAGGGCGCTGAGCTCCTGCTGCCGCTCGGACAGGAATTCCAGCTTGTTGCGTATGGATTCTTTCATCTCAGTTGCGGTCGACGTCATCAAGATCAAACCCATCGAGATCGAACAATATGCGAGCGGCCTCCAGCAGTTCCTCGTCATTGACGTGGGCCAGCTTGCGGCTTGGCACATGCGTAAATTTCCGGGTCAATGCCCGTGCAAATTGTGACAGGACCTCGTCTGCGGGTTCCCCCGACTGGAGACGCCGACGGGCGCGTATCAGTTCATCCTCGGCCTGCTGGTTGACTCGCTCGCGCAACGAACGGATTGTCGGTACGGCGCCCAGGCTGTCGATCCAGGTCATGAATTTACTGGCATGCGTATCGACGATCTTCTCGGCATCATCCGCCGCTTCGCGCCGCGAAGCCAGGTTCTCTGTGACCACCTGTTCCAGGTCATCGACCGTGTACAGGTAGACATCACCGAGTTCGGAGACCTGTGCCTCGATATCCCTTGGAACGGCAAGGTCGACCATGAATATCGGTCGATGACGCCGTGCCTTCAGTGCCTGCTCCACCGCACCCTTACCGAGAATGGGCAACGTAGAGGCAGTGGACGTGATGACAATATCGGCATCGGCCAGCCTGTGCGGGATTTCGTCAAGCGTAATGGTATCCAGCGACAGGGACCGGCTCGCATACTGGTTCGCCAATTGCTCGGCGCGCGACAGGGTTCGGTTGGCGATGATTATCTTCCTGACGTTCTGGTCTGCCAGGTGGCGTGCTGTCAGTTCGATGGTCTCACCGGCGCCGATCAGGAGTACGGTTTGCTCAGAAAGGTCCGAGAATATCTGCCGGGCGAGTGATACCGCGGCATAGGCCACGGATACGGCATGGTTGCCGACAGACGTGTGGGTGCGAATCTGCTTGGCGACGGAGAAGCTGTGTTGAAACAGGCGATTCAGTATCTTGCCGGTTGCGCCGACACGATGTGCCGTGGCGAAGGCAGATTTCATCTGGCCAAGAATCTGTGGTTCACCCAGTACCATCGAATCCAGGCCGGCGGCCACACGGAAGGCATGTTGTACCGCTGCTTCATCCGGGTGTGTATACAGGTAGGGCACTACTTCGGAGGGAGGGAATTCATGGTAGTTGCACAACCAGTTGATCAGCGGCGCGGTGTCGATACTGTCCTGTCTGCAATAGATCTCGGTGCGATTGCAGGTGGAGAGGATGGCCGCTTCCCGGACCTCGCAATGATCGATAAGGTCCTTGATCGCGTCCTCAAGATGATTTTCGGTCACTGCTGCACGTTCACGCACCTCAATCGGCGCAGTCGTGTGGTTCAGACCAAAAGCTAGTACGTGCATGTCATTGTTGTTGCTGACCGGAAATCCCGTCGCGCGTATATATCACTCGCGGTCAAACAAGTCGAGACCGGAGCGTTTCTGTCCAAGTGCCGGGAGGGTAAGACGGAGCAGCGAAATCAGCGGAACCGCTGCTACGAGCAATATGAGCAGGGCGACGATGGCAGTTACCCATTGTCCGCCTGACACCCACCCGGATGTAGCGGCGATCCCCTGGGATATCGCCGCCACTACGACCAGGAGGCTTATGATAAACGCGGGCATAAATTGTTTCTGGTTACGCACCAGCGTCCAGTTTACGTACAGCATAAGGATGCCGACTGTCAGGGCGTTCAGCATGCCCAGTAACAGCCAGCCACCATAACCGGGACCCCCCAATAAGAACAGAAGGGTCAGAATGGCGACGGCAGCCGTCGGGATGCTGCTGCGCACAGTCTCACCCGGTATCGCGGCGATTCCCGATTGATCGAGCATCCTGCGACATAGCGGCAACAGGTGCGCCATGAAAGACAGGGCGGTCAACTGCAACACGAACAGGGTGATGGTCTCGGCCCATTGTGCCGGGATACCGATGCTGCCCATGGTGGCGGCCAACGCGGTACTGCCGCGCAGCAGCAGTTGCCCGATATCCGGTTGACCCGGCCACTTCTCGAACCCGGTCGCGCCGCCATCTGCACCGCCAAGAGTGGCCATGGCAATTAAGACCAGTACCGCCAACAGGCTATCCAGCATGTAACCGGAAAAATGGAGGGCGTGACGTGGTGCGCTTCCTTCAAGGTATTTTCGTTCGAGGGAAACGATCCCGCGTGATGCGCTCAATATGCCGCCAACGAACATGATCATAAACAGCCAGAGAAAGGAGGGGGTTGAATCGTCTGACGTATGGGCCGGCGCCACGATGTCCGGATTGCCAAATAACAGGGACAGGATCAGCAGGATAACCAGGAGCAGGAACAGCAGGCCGGAAAATATGCTCAATACTCCCGTCTCAGTGGTGTCGTCGTCTTGTTGCCGTCCGCCGGCAGCGATTACCCCGATCAGTATCAATACTGCCCAGACGAGCTGGTCGGTGATCACCAGTCCGGGGAATAGCCCGGGAGCCGGCTGCCAGTTGGCCTGGATGAGGACTGCGAGGTTATGGCCAAGCACGATGCCGGTGACGAGGCAGGCCACACTTAACAGCCCCCAGGCCAGTCCGGGGAGTGAATAAGAACCCGTCGCGAGGGCGGAGTTCCGAAAGCACAGGTAGGCCGGGTACGCCATGGCAAGGGCAAATAGCAGGCCGGGATGGCCCGACATCAGCAATGCTGAAAGGGTAATCAACATCGCGACTGACGCGAGCAAGGTGACGAGGATAAACCCGTGCCCGCAGGCCACGGCCCTGGCGCCTGTTTCTTCGTACTGGGCCAGCGGCGCATCGGGCGATATAAAGTTAGACCAGTAGCGATTGCCCAGGAAGTAGACCAGCCCTCCCACCGTACTGCCCAGCAATACCCAGACGAAGGCGGGTGTCCATCCCCAGTACATAGCAATGAGGATGCTCACCAGGGTTAGTAACCCGGGCACCGTTCCCGCGTGCGCTGCCAGCGCCAGCAGGGGGGAGACAGGCCGGCGTTCCTCGTCTGTGGGAGGGCGCGGCGGCAGGGCAAATGTTGAGCGCTGCAGCCAACGACCCACGGTGAGATAGCCGAATATCGCCAGGGCCAGGAAGAGCCCCAGCAGTATGATACCGTTCAACAGGCTACCTCCTGCAAAGGCCCGCGAGGATTAACATGAGATGTAACCAGCTCAGGCACGGTCATCTGTTATGCAAAGCCGGGTTGCGTTTAGCGTATACTGTATGGGTGTTCAGGCTCATCAGGGCATTATGCAGGAACCGGTACCATCCGGGGTAATCCGGTGATTTGTGGGTATATAATAACCCTTATTGTACTGTTCCGGGTACAAGAGCCAGCAGGTATCAACTCCCCAGGCAGGTGCATTGAAAGCCCGGCACAGTTAAAATAGTTAATCGTATGTTAAGAAATCCCGTATTTGTCTTAATTCTTTCGTCGGTACTGCTGAACTACGGCTGTTCGACCGCGCCTGTTGATGTGGCCGACAATCGTGATGAGAGTGTTCTTGCGACCCCTGCCGTGACCGAAACCGATGGGGACGAGGTCGATTCAGAAGACGCTGTGGCGGGAGATATCCAGGTGGACCCGGCGCCAGTCCCGCCGAACAGGGATCTTGATGCGGACCTGCTCTACGATCTGCTGCTCACCGATATTGCCATGTATCGCGGTGACCGCGAAACATCTATCAAGAGTGCGGTCGCAGCCGCGGAGGCTTCCGGCGATTATCGCGTCGCACGCAAGGCGACGACCCTGGCAATGCGCGCCCGGCAATATGATGATGCAATACGCGCCGCCACCATCTGGAGCGAACTCGAGCCGGAGGTGGACGAATCGACCTACGCGGTCGTTATCGCACTGATTGCGTCGGGGCGGGTTGATGAAGTCATGCCGAAATTATATGACCTGATCGACGGCAATGCGGACGGTATTGATGGCGGTATCCGGGTGGTAACGGCATTGCTTGGGCAGCAGCCGAACCCGGCGGCTTCCCTCGATATCATCAAGCGTTTGACAAAGACATATCCCGATAGCGCCCAGCTATACCTGGGTTCCGCTTACATCGCACAGCTTCATGGCAGGTCTGCCCTCGCGTATGCCGCGGTGGAGAAGGCGCTTGTTCTACGCCCCGACTGGGAGAGTGCCGCGATGATGAAGGTCGACCAGTTGGAGGCAGCGGACAGGGATACAGAGTTGGAGTCATTTATTGTCGATTTCCTGAAGCGGAACCGGGGCAGTGCGGCACTCAGGACCAAGTACGCGAGGTTGCTGGTACGTGATGATCGGGCTGATGAGGCCTGGGAGCAGGTAATAAAGGCGCTTGCGAGTGACAGAGAAAATGTCGATACGCTGTATTTCGCCGGTGTGCTGGGGATGCAGCTACAGAAATTCGGTGAGGCAGAACGCTTCCTGGAACGCCTGCTGGAAGTCGAAGATACAAACGACGGCGCCCGCATGTACCTTGCTGCTATCGCTGAGGATGATGACCGCTCAGAGGACGCTGTGCGTTGGTACGAAGAGGTGCTCGACCCGAGAATGAGGCTCGAGGCGCAACTCCAGGTCGCGCAAATCATTTCCCGGACGGATGGCGTTGACGAGGGACTAAGCCGTCTCGACCAGGTGGAGTACCAGTCTGAGGCCGAATACGTCAAGTACGTTCTGACACGGCACGACATCCTGCTCGAGGACCAGCGTCTGGAGCAGGCGTTCGACTATCTGAACGAGGCCCTTATTGACCTCCCGGAGAACGGGGACCTCTTGTATGCTCGCGGCCTGGTTGCTGCAGAATTGAACTACCTGGATGTGGTAGAGGCCGATCTTCGGTTTCTGCTCGACCGGGATCCGTCGAATGCACATGCCCTGAATGCCCTGGGTTATACCCTGGCAGATCGCACGGATCGCTACGAAGAGGCGATGGGGCTGATTGAGCGGGCGCTTGAACTGCGTCCGGATGATCCTTACATCATCGATAGCCTGGGATGGGTGCAATATCGACTCGGTAACAACGACGAATCCATCCGGCATCTGCGTAATGCCTACATGGCCAGGGGAGATGTCGAAATTGCCGCACACCTGGGTGAGGTGTTGTGGCAATCAGGGCTGCTGGAAGAAGCGAATATCGTATGGGACCAGGCGCTTGAAAATCAGCCGGACAACCCTATCCTCGTAGAAACCCTGGAGCGCCTGCGCCCGTGAAGCCGGGCAGATTTGCCGGAGGGTGCGCGCTTGCGGCCCTTTTGTTTGCCTGTGCCCATACCGTACCCGATTCCGGCTGGGAGACAGGCGCCAGGTCAGACATGTCGTTTTTTGAAGCCCGGCGTCTCGAGATGGAGGAACTGTCCGACTGGGATTTCAGTGGCCGCATTGCTGCGCGAAACGGGGACGACGGCGGGCAGGCGACGATCCGCTGGCTGCGGGAAGGAGACTCCCACCGGCTGGAATTATTCGGGCCGTTTGGCGGCGGCGCGGTGAGAATGGAGTATGGTCCACGCGGCGCGACGCTGTGGGACGGTAAAGATAATCGTTATGTACGGGAGAATGAGCAGGCCCTGCTCGATGAGGTTATCGGCTGGCGGGTGCCTTTCCGTGACCTCAACTATTGGTTGTTTGGGCTGGCCAGCCGGACCAGCCCGGCGATCTACCAGCTTGATGCCGAAGGTAATCTTGCCCTGCTGAGACAATCCGGCTGGGAGATCGAGTTTTCCAACTACCGGGAGTACAACGGCAGAACCATGCCCGGCAAGATTTCCGCGACCCGACTGAAAGAGGCATCCGGCGGGGAGGGGCCGACCAAAACGGTATTCGTGCGGCTGGTTACGAGGAAATGGAGCGAGAGTTGATGGGCGAGTCGTGGCCCGCAGTTGCTAAGATTAACCTTTTCCTGCACATCACGGGACGGCGCGAAGATGGGTATCACGAACTGCAGACCCTGTTTCAGTTGCTGGACTTTGGTGATGACCTGGTGTTTGAGCCCAGGGAAGATGGAGTGCTGAAACGCATTGGCAGCGACTATGGCATACCCGAGGAGCAGGACTTGTGCCTGCGGGCAGCGCGGCTGCTGAAAGAGGTTACGGGGTGTCGCCTGGGTGCGAATATCGCGCTCGACAAGCGGATTCCGATCGGGGCGGGCCTGGGCGGCGGCAGCTCCAACGCAGCGACGACGCTGTTGGCATTGAACCATCTTTGGCAGCTCGGTATGCCGCGAGGAGAACTGGC
>PVMK01120938.1_pt1 | contig 10399 bp, 8 predicted proteins | sample 1853481 | NCBI WGS metagenome assembly PVMK01 (sample SAMN08533507, study PRJNA380276) | Marine sediment metagenome, whole genome shotgun sequencing project. | reverse complement strand
GTCAGTGAGCCTTTCTGTGTGAGAATACACGAATATGCCCGTAATATTACACTGATGCAGATAGCCGCAGCACTATCGCCAATCGAGGAAATCAAGGCCCTTCAGCAGGTTGAACCGCATGTACCATGGACCGAGGAGTTTTTACGGTATAGGTTTCAGGTTTACCAGAAATCGAATCATTCCCTGGCGCCGTTGGCGCAAAAGGAATTGAATGAGTTTGTAAAGAATAAAGAAGAAGGTTTTCCCGATGCATCTAGGGAGCAGTGAATTATCGAGATTAGCAGGTGATTATTGTAGGTAGGTATAATAGTCATTTGTGCCGCAAACGTATGGACTGAATAGATGAATACTATCAAAAACTCACTGAAAAATTTTCCTGTAAGAATGATCTTCCTGGTGATGATCCTTTGCTTTACAGTAGTTTTGCATGGCTGCGAAAAAAGCCCAGATAGAGCCAAACCACCCGAAACAAAGGATTGGGACAAGGCGGACTTTGCAGCACTTGTTAAGGAAACCGACAGATTGCTCTCTGGAGAGGTTAGGAGTGGGAAGCCCGGGGAAACAAAGCAGGGGGCTGTTGCAACCGAAGGAACTACCTCTTCTGCAACAGATTTGGATTTTGAGTCTGCCTTGGTCGGCCATGAATTGTACTTCTACTTTCCCAACCGGTTTGAGGAGGATAATTATTTAAAAATATTAGGAAAAAGCATTTGTGATGCAGAGACAATCACCAGCCGGAGAAAAGAATCCGAGGGGCTCGTTAGCTGTGTAACCTGGAAGGCAAGTTTGAGAAAATCAGGGGCGATGTTGAAAATGAACATCAGCAAATATGAAAATGAAGCGAAGGCCTGGGAGGCCATCAACAGGATGCGTTCTACAGGAGGATTTATTGCTGAGGATGTTATCCTGGCCGGTGATGAGGAATGGCCGGAAACTATAGAGGGACAGATTGAAGCACGCAGTTTTATTAAAAGCTATTATGGCAGGATACGGCCGACCTATGTTTACAAAAATGATATGGGGAAGCCGGAGGATTTTTTGCTGGACAATGATAGGGAGCTTGAGGCGCTTCAGGCAGGGGAATAGGAAATAAAAAAGCTGCTGTAGGATCTTCCAGCAGCTTTTTTGGTTTATAACCTGTGAGTAGATAGTTTTATTTCAATTTATTTATTTGTCCTTTTCAGGTTCTGGTGCAGTTTGCTTTTGTTCTTTATCTTTACCCTGTTTATTCACACCGAAGCCTAAAGTTCCCTGCAGTTTTTCTCTCTGCTCACTGGGAACAGGAATCTTGAACATCATTATATCCACTCCTGTAAAGCTCTGCCCGGGTTTGCCTATAACCGTTTTCGGAAGACCCTTGCCAGGGCCAATGTCCATCCCCTCAATCGCCGGTATACCACTGGCAGGTCGGCCCCCTAAATTTCCGATGGGCAGTACTCCACCGAGATTGAACGGCTTATTAGAGCCATAGGTGCCGACATAGGAACCCGGCCCAGGACGTCCTACCGCTCTCTCCCGGCCCAGGAGGAAATAAGGGGTATCAGCTGGAAGCTTGATCTCGTACCTGCCGGCTTCATCAGTGCGCGGCGAGACGAAATCAGGTCTCTGCTTATTCATATCTGTCTTGACGAGCACAACGCCGCCCGCAAAGGGAATGCCCTCCTTATCCATCAGTAATCTGCCCTGAACGGTGACAAGATATTTTGTCAGGCGGTGCAACCACGACCTGGCCGAAATCTTTTTCCTGTCCAGTACCAATGGCAATTTCCCGCAGGTCTCCCTGGTCATCACGGGCATAATAGAACTTCTCACCTTTCTTTGGAGGCCCGGGGCCGCGACCTGGCCCTGTGATAATCAGGGCTCCCATATAATAGGACCCTGGCCTGAGCTTAACGTTGAATCTGCCGTCAGGGTGCATACGGCTGACTATATCAGGAATTCTGTGAACATCGGCAATCAGCGGCGCTACTCCTTTTTCGGCATTAAAAAAGGACACCACTCCTCCCGGCAAAGGTGAACCATCCTCATCGACAACCTGGCCGGATGCGATTCCCGGCCCTGCCTTTTTGGCCTCCTCACCGTTTGCCAGAAATGTAAGCGGTGCAAACAGCGATAGAACGAAAAGTACAATAATCCATTTTTTCATCAAATCACCTCATCGGGAAAAGATTGATAGAAGCAGATAGCTACCCGTTTAGATACATAGAATACAATATAGTATATGAAATTGCATTACTCATGCGGGCCACGTAAAACAAGATCCAAGCCCTGCATATCGCCAGCAACTTCAACAAACCGTGAAAGTTCCTCCTCGGCTGGCGGCGGCATGATAGTGGATACTCCCAGATAAAATGCTCCGGCCGGCAGGTACAGGGTGTACTGCCCGTCGATACCGGTCCAGGCTGAAAGGAACCGGGGAATTTCAGTACCCGGCATGCTGCGGCTGTCAGCAATGACATAAGCCATGGCAAGGGGCTTTTCATGTGCATCCAATATTCTTCCTTGTATCTCAAAAAGCTCCTCGCTTCTTTTCCGTGAATGGCGGACTGCATCCCGCAGGTCCATAACCGTAAAGTCGACTTCTTCTATCTTTTTATTTTTCAGGTCAAGGACCAGCGGTTCTCCTGAATGTTTGTCCCCAACCTGAAGTGGTCCGAAGGAAGGACCCGTCTGGCGCAGAATTGCAACGGCCCAGTAAACACCTGCAGGAACGGTCAGCCTGTATATGCCATCAGATTTCGTTTTTTGCGAAATAAAATCCACCGGCCGTTTAACCTGCTTGCTATCATAAAGATATACCTCCGCCCCGGCAACAGGTTGAGCCATGATATCGACGATCCTGCCGTGCAGTTCAACATCATTCGATTCAGCGCTGCAGGGAGATGCGGCAGCGAGAATAAAGGAAAGAAGGCAGATGATTACGCTAAAGAATGGTTGTTTCATATGGTTATTCATCCGGAATCGGCAAAGGCTCCAACGCAAAGGGATCAAACTCAACCCGCCCTATACCCGGTTCCCTCCTGTCATCAAAAATAGTTTCCAAAGGTTGATGGGTACCCCACCAGTTTTGCCGCGCGTCAACATTCTCCGTGTTAAAATCGCCAAGTCTCAGATTGTAGCGCTCGTTATCATGCATGTTATTCTTGTGAATGGTAAAACCGCTTCCCTTTTTTCTGATAAAGATGCCGATCTCGTTGTCAAGGATTGCACTGTTTTCAATTATACCGACCCCTATCATGGATCGTATGCCGATACGATTGTTTTTGATAATAGAACGGGTAATCGTTACAGGCCCGCTTCGAAAACGGAGACCGCCGTCATTGTCCGCAAACAGGCAATCGGTAACATCAACCTTGGTGAAATGAAGATGGAGCCCCCAGGTAGCATTCGAAAAATCGCAAAACGAAAAACTCGAAGCATCTCCCTTGTCAATGAGTATCTCACCCCAGGAACTAGGCCCTCGTTTTTCCTTTGGCAGGAATTGAATCCTCTTTGTTTGCGTACCATCTGCAATGATGCGCCCATGTGATTGTAGCCCGCCCTCAGGACCGAAATAAACAGCGGTTCCGGGCAGGAGGTGAAGCGTTGCGCCGGCAGCTACCTCTACGTTGTCAGGAACGTTTAAAGCTCCAGCCCAGGATACATCTGAAATAATTCGTTCAAACGGCCAGACCACCTCGAATGGGACCCTATTCTGGGGCTGGTAGGTAACAGTGCCCAAACCGGGATCATCGTGGCTGTCGAATATTTCTGCATCCAGGTCACTGTCAGCCCACCAGTTATTTATTGCCGATACATCGGACTCGCCGTCAAGCCCGATCCCGTATAAGCCGTTACCGGTGATATTATTTCCTTCTATTCTGCCGCTGAAAGACTGCACACCTATACCCCTCTCACCATTTAAAGAGATAAGGTTCCCCTGGATAATTGTTCTTGAATCCAGAAGATTAATTCCATTTATAGTGTTTTGTTGAATAAAATTACCGACCATTTTTATATGATCGGTATTTCGCAATGAAATCCCAGTTTCAAGGTTTCCGGCAATAAAGTTTTCCCGGTATTCACCGTACACTGCATCGGCCACCAACAAACCGTACCGGCTTCCCAAAAACTTATTTTTTGTAATACTCGGGGTGCCTTCACGCAGCCTGAGTCCTTCAAGGTCATTATTGGCAAAAATATTGTCATATGCCTTCAGGTTAACCCTTAAAAAATTGGCGCCCGTATGGTTATCAGCAACAAGGTTCCCGCGGAAAACCACCTCGGAGTCACGCGCCTGAATCCCGCTTTTGTTCCGGTAAAAATAGCTCTCCCTGATTTCGACTAACGATTCCTGAAATTGAGCACCCCGGAAGTTATGGCGTAAAATGCTATTGGTAACAATCACGTTGGAGAAGTGAAAATGAAGGGCCCTATAAGCATCTTCAATTTGACAGAATTCCATGATGTTCTGGCCACGGTCGCTTCCCAGGATATTGATAGCATCCCAGTCACCCATCCTCCTTGTCGTTTCAGCCGACCTGAAAATTATTGGCTGCTGGGGGGTCCCTTTCGCAATAAAATGCCCTTGAACCAGGAGGCCGTTTTCTCCAATCCCGTCACCATAGGTATCTTTTTTGCGAAATTCCACTAGGGTGCCCGGCAGAATAATCAACCTGGCCTCGGTCGGCACCCTGACAATTCCTTCTATCACCACCCTGCCTTTCCAGATTGTCTGTCCGGCCAGTGCCTCATCCTTATAGAATCTGGTAATTTCTTTTTCATTGCTTAATTGATATTCGGGAAAATCATTCAACATAACAGTCTGGCGAACGGCTTCATGGACATCTTTTTTCGAATTGGATCTGAATGTTACCTCTTCGGTTTGCAAAGACGCTTTGTTTAAGGAGAGAACCCCATAGTCATTATCAGAAATGAGTGAATTTTGGATCAAAGCCTGCGTCGCTTCCCCCTGCGCTACAATCCCATACCTGTTGCCGGACAGCTTCGAACCGTCCACCTTCAGCTTGCCATTTACAACGTAGATGCCTGTTTCAGCATTTCTTATCTCGCTGCCGGCAAGATACGCCTCTCCATTATCGACAATAATTCCGGCCCAACGGTCGCCGCCTTCATCTGTTTTTCCCAATTTAAATAAAATAGGTTGTAACTTAGTACCTTCAGCCCGCAGAGAACCGCGCACAAGTATCTCTATATAGTGAGATAAGTATTCCGGGTCAATCTTGGTGCTTTTAGCAGGATTAATGATTATTGTAGTTCCAGCTGCGATGGTAAGAGTGACTCCGGAAGGCACGAGCAGGTCGTCACTGAGAGTAACTTCCCCATGCCAGAAAGTATCTTCCGTTAGGGCCTCCCCGGCAACAGTTTGTGCTGGCAGGAGACAAAGAAGAAATATGTAAAAAAATGTTTTCATAGTTACTTTACATTCAGTAAAGAAAAAGCAACACTGCTCGATTATATTCCTTAGTTTGGTGAAAACCGCTTCAAAAAGAGTAACCATTTTCATGAGGAATAGCAACGCACGAATATGATAGATTTTTTAAAGTTTCAGTGCTAGTATACTAGAATTACAGAAAATATCGTCATGACCATTATATTTAGCCGATTAACAACTTGATTCCCATGTTTCTCAGGTTTTGCAGAGTAATATTTTTCGCCTGTTTTCTGACATCCCTCTGGACCGGTCAGGCCCTTGCAGACACCCTTATAGAAGGTATTGTATTCTCTACGAAAGGTCCTATTGCGGATGCCGTTGTCCACGCCTATCCGGACGTAGAATCACTTTTTAATAATAAAAATGCTATTTCCTCGCATCCCGGTGAGAAACCAGGACAGTTTAAACTCTCCCTGCCTCCCGGAAATTATTACCTTGTTGCGGAAGGTACAGTCGATGATATCGCTATGTTCTCCTATCATGGCATTAACCCCATCAGCATTACAGACCAGTCACACTGGATTCCTTTTTTTGCCTTAGAGACACCGCCTGTCCGATTTGAACCAGGCGGCACCGGAATAAGCGGTACGGTGTATTACAAGGGCACCGCTCTTTCTGGAGGAACAGTCTCTGTGTATCCGTTATCGGATAAACAGTTCCGCGGCATGGGGCTTTTCACGAACAGCCTCGATGAGGACGGCCGTTTCTATTTTGACCTTGAACCCGGTTATTATGTGGTAATTGCCCGCAAGCGGCAGCAATACTCCACGATGGGACCGCTTGGCCCTAAAGATCTCTTTTGTTATCCCGCCACCAATCCCATTCCCGTTGAGGAGGACGTCATAAGTGACATCCATATCAACTGTTACCCCCGCAATGACCTTGAAGGTTTCCTCGACAAGGAAGCCATTGATCCTCGCGGCCGCAAGCAGGAGGGACGAAGAACCGCTTCGCTTCAAGATACAGAGATAAACATGGTGCCGGATCCGGGTTTGCAGGGACCCCGGACGGGTGTAACCGGTATATCCGGTCGTGTTCTCGACCTGGAAGGGAATCCCCAGGCAGGATTATACGTTGCCGCGTATCCTGCCAACGGCAATCTTCTTTTCCAGATGCACATCCTGCGGCTCATGACAAAATTTATAGCAAAAACCGATGATAACGGCCGCTTTTCAATAATGCTTGATGGTGGCGGCATGTATTATCTGGTTGCCCGGGAAATTCTGGGGCAGGCGCCCGACAGTCTGGAACGTTATGGTTTGTTTGAAGGAAATGCCAACCACAGCATAGAGGTTGCCCCCGGAGAGCAGGAGGAAGCGGTCACTATTTTTGTTGACCGTATCATGCCATGAAAATATTTATCCAAGCTATAAAGTTCTTATCCCTTTTGCTGATCGTGCTTGTCTTCTCTTCATGCGGGGCGAAGCAATTCAATCCCGAACAGGTTTATGCCGACCAGGTCATAAAGTCGGATACGGTCTGGTCCGGCCGCATAACAGTGAGGGGTGTTGTGGTTGTCGGCCGCAGCGCCACGCTGACCATAAAACCGGGTACAACTGTTTTATTTGAAAAAATTGATTCAAACGATGACGGTATAGGCGATTCGGAAATCAGGGTGCTTGGCAGGCTCCTGGCTAAAGGCACCCAAGCTGATCCGATTCTCTTTCAATCCGCTGCTGCGGATCCACACAGAAAAGACTGGTCCTATATACTTTTCTTCACATCCGGCCAGGTAAGCGTTGTTGAGCACTGTGTGATCAAACATGGATTCAGCGGTCTGCAGGCACATTTTTCTACCGTCAACATTGCCAATGTAACGTTTCAGGATAATCATGAAGGAATGCGGTTCGGCCGCGCCAAGCTCAGTATCAAGAATAACCGGTTCGTTGCCAATGATATAGGCATACGCTTCACACGGATGGAAGGACCTGTTTCAATATTCTTTAACGAAATCAGGGATAACCGCATTGGTGTTTTTCTTGTGCCATCCGGGCAGAACACCCAGGATTTCTTTGAACCGGATCGCTCCGGCAAGCCGTGGAATACCGGGAGGCTGCTTATCAAATACAACAACATCTCTGACAATTCCTGGTATAATGTGAGTCTTGGCGAAAAGCAGTTCTGGGATCTTGATATGTCTGAAAACTGGTGGGGAACCAGTGATCTTTTGAAAATACGGCAAACAGTGTTTGACAAGCGGCGGGATGCAGCCTTGGGCAGCGTCATCCTCGAACCGGTGGCGCCCCATGCCATTGCAGAAGCCGGGCCGCAACCTGAAAATTGAACTCCCTGATTCGGCCGGACAGTATATTTAACGGGGTACGGGCAGAGAATCACACATGCTGCGTAAGATCGTGCGGCAGGGATGCTTCATGTGAGGAATAGGGCGGGGATTAAATCAGTTTTTTGGTGCGCAGAAAATCCTTTGCAACATTTTTTGGCTTTTCGCCGCCGCTGACCCTTGATTCTAAATCGTTAAATGTTTCATCATCAATGGTTCCCGCGAGTTTATTCAAAATCTTCGGTAGGATGGGAAAGTTGGTCAGCACATCACGCCGCAATAAAGGAGCGATGACCGTTGGTTCAGCGTCTGTCTGATTTTCCCTAAAACCCAAAGGCTTGAGCCAGATGATATCGAGTTTTTTTTCGTATAGTTCCTTTGCATCGAGATATTCCTGCTTTACATCGGCCAGACGTTGCCGCTTCAGATGACTCATTGCATGCGAAGTATCCTCAACTATTATATCAACCCTGTCAGCTTCATCGGTTAATTTCATTGCATTATAGAGTTGATCACGGTCGTCAAAAAAACGTATTTGCACGTTGGTTCCAGTACGTTCGTTAATGAGAGTAACAAGCAACTCGCTCATCAAACGGTCGGCAGAAGAAGAAAGAGCGCCGACAAAGAGAACCCTTCCGACACAACCCATACTCATGGGCACTGATGTCATGATCAGTAAAAAGAAAACCGCAATACCAACTAATTTCCGCAACATATTGTTCACCTCATGTACTTCTATAAATATTCTGCTTCGAAAAGGCAGAGATTATATACATCATAAAATATTTCATCAGTACATACAATACCACTTTTTGGTAACAATTCCTAACAAAAGCAATTCTACTTAGTCGCTGTAAAGTATAGTTCATGGAAAGGACTTTTTATCCGGGCTCGGAAGGAGAACAGACGGATAATGGAATCAGAATCAGAGGGTTCATCAGTGGTTCGCTTGCGCTCGCCTCCTTGATCATACCTGACCTCGTCCTGCGAGGCCTTTTCCTTAACGCTCACCACCCTGGCTCTTTACCAGCGCAGCTTAAGGTGGTTTGAAGCCTCCACCTGCATGGCGGCTTCGAGGGACCTACCCTCATCTCTTGTGCAGCACCGCACTTTGGAGTATAAAACCCTTTGGTGCGTTCGTGGCACACTGTTGGCAAGATATATTCACTTTTGATTAACATCTGCTTCATTTGTCAATAAATCATAAGCTGAATTTTGAGATTTATACCCCCTTGATTTCAGAAAATTCATTTCACTGCGAGCCATTTGATTATCACCCATTTCATGGAAAGTTATTAAACGTTGATAATAGAAATCAAGGTTATGTTTATCAAGATGAATAGCTCTATTAAAGGCGTTTAATGATTTTGTAAGTTCTTTGTTTGTTCTGTATATCATTCCCAGGATTGACCACATTTCTGAATCCGAACCATTAAAGCTAATATATTTTTCGAGTTCGGACTGTGCTTTACTGTAATTGCCAAGCTTAAGGTAGATGTTAGACCTGTTTTTATAAATTATATAATTTTGGGGATCTAGTTTCTCCGCAGCGTTAAAATCCAGCAAAGCCTTCTCAAGCATATTAAAACGGAAAAAGGTAACGCCCCTACTGACATAAGCACTGGAGTCCGACGGTTTTAAAGCAATGGCAGTATTATGGTCATGTAAAGCCTTATCAAGTTGCCCTTCTTCCCTGTATAATACAGCCCTATATATCCAGGGAAGAAATACTTCCGGGTGCTGTTTGATTTGATGAGTCCATAATGTCTCATCGTTTTTCCAAACTTTGTTCTGCTCAAAATTAATACCCCCATATAAGACCAAAACAAGAAGCACCGCGAGATAAATCCACCTTTGGAATACGGTGTAATGTTCTATAGCCCATTGAAGCCAGGAAGCATATATCAAGAACAACCCGAAGTATGCTACATAGGTGAATCGGTCAGCGATGAATCCCTGTCCTGCACTCAAAGTCTGCAGAAGAAACATGATATTGAAGGTAAAGAAAAGTATCCCCAGAACCATGGTTTTTTTATGGGTGTGGTAAAAGAAATATGTCGAACCGATAATAGAGGGAGCGATAACTAGACTCGCATAAAAATTCCAGCTGTCAGGGTTGGGGAATGGGTGGATAGGCACCATTTTATAGGGTAGAAGAGACTTGATAAAATATATGACAAAAGAATAGGGTCCTATGAAAATACGTTGAAAAATTGAGAAATAATTATGACTGGCTCCCAAAGAGCCATCTATTCTCAAGAAATATATCCCCGCAATCCCGGTGATGAACGAAAGCAAGAAGTAGAACCATTTCTCATAGATTAACTTCATGCTCAGCTTTCTGTCGAAGTAGTAGTCCACCAGCAGCATTGAGCAAGGTAAGGTCACAGCCTGTATTTTGGAAAGCAAAGACAGAATAAAGCATGAAATGATTATCAGCAAATAACGTTTCCGGAAAGATAACTTGATAGATTTAATATAGTAATAAAGAGCAAGCAGGTAGAATGCCCCGAACAATACATCTTTGCGTTCTGTGATCCATGCAACTGATTCTACCCTCATTGGATGGATTCCAAATAAGAGAGCGCAGAAAGCCGCAGGAATTAATTTTAGGCCCAGTGCTGAAGCTATACGGAACGCCATAAAAACACATACTAGGTGGAGAAGGATATTATTTAAATGCC